>Ga0193743_1001338_pt1 | contig 18342 bp, 20 predicted proteins | sample L2c2metaG_FD_143038 | JGI IMG/M metagenome (GOLD analysis project Ga0193743, IMG submission 143038) | Soil microbial communities from a riparian zone of the East river system, Colorado, United States - L2c2 | ecosystem: Environmental > Terrestrial > Soil > Riparian zone | place: USA: East River... | reverse complement strand
TTTATGTTGAGACCAGAATCTGATAAGTGGTGGCCGAAGGATGGGTCGGTGTTAGTATATGACATAAGTCGGCGCCAATGAATACTTGGGAAGAAGTTTAATAGGTTGGTTCTTGCGCCTAGTTGATCTTCGGGTTGCTAGACGCCGTGACCAAAACGATGGCCCCACCGAAAGGGAACCATGAGAGTGTTTACTCGCTCATAAATACTGAACTCAATTCGACGAGATTAAAGGCCACAAGCGTCTGCAATGTTTTTTCGAACACAATCTATCTGAAATGGAGGATTCAAAGCTGTGCTCGTGACGATAGCTGGCAGACATAAGGGTGCAGATTCCCAGATAGCCTTTTGTATAAGCGCTATACTTGTAGGCAAGTTGTTGGTTGGAACAAGGTCAGCTTTGGTGATTATAGCCTGTAACGTGTAGGGTTGTGTCCCTCGTAATGTCACAAGTTTTTGGCAGAGGTGAGAAAGCATTTGATGATCGAATGCATTGAGACCGTGTTTGGCGCTAAAAAGAATATAAATTCGTTTAAGCCTAATTGAAAAAAAAGGCAAATTGGTTGAGTGGGAGCTACGCAATTGGAAGGGAAATGCATACTGTGTACGGTTTTCGACATATTGATCGAAGAGCTTCCCCCACTCAACTCTTCCACGAGCACCATATCCTGGTGCATCGACCAGCACAAGCTGTCCTGGATCGCCCACGCGGTAGAAGTTCAATGCTTGTGTGCGTCCCTTGAAATAAAAATGATTTATTGAGGCGAGTCTTTGTATCTTTCGATTTCCGACAAGACTCACAGCTTTCTTACTTGTCAGCAGGAGGTTTTTCCTGCCGACCACAGCATTGAATAAGCTAGACTTTCCAGTGTTTGCGCGGCCTATGATAAAGGAGTCAGTTAGTCCTCTCGCTGATGCATTTGCTGTGATTTCCCCCCGACGCCTTCTCGCATACCTACTGACCTGTGACAATGACCTATGAATCCATATTAAATTTCTCTGTTGTATTCATTCATACAAATTATACCCACTTCTGGCAATCCTCCGGACTTTGGTATTTCCTGAGGCGTTTTTGCTGATGCCCAATAGGTCGCGGAATTAGGGTTGAAAAAATGGCCCTGTTGTGTCGAATAAAAACGCAATACAGTTCGGATGCACATAGAACGCGAGGAGGGCCAGACGAGGAGGGCCATTCGCGGCCGTGTGAGGACTCAGGCTCTCTCTTCAAGCCAAGTTTGCAACGAGCGCTCTTTGAATTTATGTGACACTAATTAGCTTCCGGCCGATATGTTACATTGTTACAATTGTGGATGAACATCCTTCTCAAACCCCCCTTCGACCAACGTCGCTCCCCTATTGGTTAGACTACACAACGCTAATAAAGAGAAATCATGAGATGGAAGCAGACATACACATGGCACTTTGACTCAAACTTTGACGTCTTGACAATCATAATCCTGTTGGTATGGCTGTCAAACAAAGAACACAAGTTTCCTTTCATCCCAAGCTATAAAATAACCCAGCGGCGACTGTTCTGACGAAACAATTTCTTGCTCGACTTTATCGCTCCTGTTATCAATATGTCTGAGACAGCTGAACAACTTGAATCCATGGAAGGCGATATATTTCAGTCGTCGGTGATAAAGGCATCGGTATCCTCCATGTCTCGAGGCGCCGTAGCATCTAAGAGCGACTTGGATGGCCCTCTACCTTTGTTAGACTCAGAGGCTACGTTACATGTCGAGGAGCGTCTGGAAGGTTAGTGATTTTCTGGTATTATCATCTTCTTTGTTGATCATGCTCACTAGCTTCTTTCATTATTTTAGAATCGTTTAATAGTAGTGAATCTAACCTTGCCTCTGAATCATGCTCCGAATTTGACCCCCCATCTCCTGATTCAATATTTGACGAATCAAATATTTTGGATTCCCAGAAAAGAGTCATTTGGATAACTCCAGGCCTGAATCAATGTCAGTATGTAATAATTTTATTGCGCATTCCAGAATTCGTAGACGGTATTAATTTTCAGGCACTCAGACAAATTCTGCTACGGATTCACGGCCTCTTAGTGAATTCATGCGGATTCCCATTCGAAATATATTACCAGTCAACAAAGGTGTCAGCTGGGACCTCACGCTGGGCGACATTGTTCAAGAGATATTTCTTCATCTGCAGCCCGGTCTCGCCTCAACAGTCAAGGAGGTGCTAATTACGGAACATACTTCATCGCGCTGTGTCTGTATGTCTTCCATCGATAGCTCGAGAGCGACGGTCTCCTCGACGGCAAATTTCTTATCCGGCGACCCACATACTTCTTTCTTTCAATTGGGTTACGGTGTTGATGAAGAAATGAAAGAGATGGAAAAGATACTGGACAACCCCTGGAACCCAGACGAAACCATTGATCTTTTCAGGCTGCAAATAGAGGCCATGGACTTTTGGAAGAAAGATTTTGGTCGTCTGAACAAGGTTCTCGAAGACTCAGAGTGTCCAAGATCCCTGGGATACCACCATCATCAACGTAGTATCCAATCGTAATTCCGGAGCCGCTGTATCTTCAACTATTCCTACCTCAAATCCGAATCAAATATCGCGGGTGCAACATAATTCCCCCATGCAAGCCCAGCGAAAGTCTATCTCTACTCAAAAGAAAGATCAAGCTACCGTAAAATCGCAGAAACCATTCCGAGTTTGCATTTTCTCCATACTTGTTATCATTGTCCTCGTCATCGCAGCCATGATGACCTTTGTGGTGCTTGAATTGGATTTCTATGGGGGTCACGCCTCGAGCGTACGCAAAGATGCGATATGGCTCAGACTTAGACAACGCAAACAGTTTTTTCTATCGTCGAACTTCGTATGATTATTATTCTTGCTAATGATTGGCCCGAGGACTATTTGCTGGTCAATTCTAGATATACTTATGAACTTTGTGCAATTAAGTATAATAAATATCTTTGGCACATCAGTATCTATTATCTGTCTATCAGCTGACAAGTTCACAGGCTAGGGGCAGCAACCACTACTTACTGGATTGAGACAGGACCCCGGGCAATAGCAGGTGCACCCTGATACCAATCCGGACAAAACTTGGCAAAACAGCCAGTGACAAATCCGGACAAAAAGGCCCAAAATCAGCGGCAACCCAGATCTAGTGTCCAGACAAAAAATGAGGGATTGAAATGCACCCAGATCACCCAAATCTGGACAAGATTAGGTGGCTCAGCGGTAAGTGTGTACGTACTTTGTCAAGTGTGAGTTTGAGTGTTTGAAGCCAGATAAACCAATCCGGACAAGATTTGGCCAAAAACAACGCAGTTACCGTATCCGGGCAAATTTTCAAAAAAAAATGGAACCCAGGTGCAATCCGGACAAAAATCTCATTTCAGTATCAGGGTGCCCCTGCTATTGCCCGGGGTCCTATTGAAACCCCTTCCTACCACGTCGACAGTCAGAATCTCTTTCCGCAGCTCTCTGCTGGGCAGGATGATTTTTTCTTGGTCCCTGCTAGCACTAATATCCTTCTCTACCACTGGGGTCGTATCTACACCTTCAAAAAGGACTTATGATACCCATAACTACTATGCATTGGAATATTTTCCCGGCCTATCATTCGGCGCATCATTAGATGAAGTTACGACAACTTTAGGCGTTGAGGTGGTGGAACAAGTTGGAGCATTCAAAGATACTTGGCTAGTGCGAGCAGAGAAACCTACAAAGTGGTTAGACAAGCGGGAAGAATCTGTCGACCTGGTCCTATCCACTTTTGAGAAATTGCAGGTTCAGGCAAGCTCACATATAACATCCCGGTCTGAAGATACCTTGCTTGCCAAAAGGGTGGTTTCTTCCGTGACTTACCTTGAACGACAAAATTTGCAAGAACTCGCAAAGCGCGCCCCGCCGCCCCCTGTTGCTTCGCATAGCGCCACAGCTCAGGAAGTCGCGGAGCGCCTGCAATTGAAGGATCCATTGTTTAAGGAACAGTGGCATTTGGTTAACGACGAATATCCGGAACATATGATGAATGCCACGCCTGTATGGGATATGGGGCTCAGTGGCAAAGGCGTCCTGGTCTCCTACATAGATGATGGTCTGGATGACCAGGCCGATGATTTGAAGGATGCTTTTGTGCGCTTTTTTTTTATTCAGCGGGATGTTTTTTCTGACCCGAGTTTGGTCTAGGATGCCGAGAACTCCTACGACTTCAACGATCACGTCAAGCTACCTAAACCTACGGGCTCGCGCGATCACCACGGTACTAGGTGTGCGGGCCAAGTAGCAGCTAGGAAAAATAATGCATGCGGCGTTGGTATCGCATACGATTCAACAGCTGCTGGTATCCGTATTTTAGGTGGTCGTATCACCACTGTCGACGAGGCCGCTGCACTCAACTACGGTTACAAAAAGGTTGGTATTTATAGCTGCAGCTGGGGACCCCGAGACAACGGCAAGACTATGTCGGCTCCCAATTATCTTATCAGGAAAGCCTTCGCAGAAGGCATCAACAACGGGCGAGATGGCAAAGGGTCGTTATTTGTTTTTGCTAGTGGCAATGGTGGAAGGAATGGAGACCAGTGCAATTTCGATGGCTACACGAATAGTATTTACTCTGTAACGGTTGGTGCAGTCGACTACAAAGGCCTTCACCCAACCTACTCAGAAGGCTGTGCAGCCAACATGATCGTGGCGTACAGTTCTGGGAGCGGAAAACACATTGTGCGTATCATTCACCGTCGAATGGTCTTTTGCGACACTGACCACTTTGATAGATTACTACGGATCGAGGGAAAGACAACTGCGCTCGCACGCATGGAGGAACCTCAGCTGCCGCTCCCAATGCTGTCGGTGTTTTTACACTTGCATTGCAAGCACGGTCAGTCTTCCTCATTGTCTAATGTTTCATGGGCGCTTTCTAAAAGTCTGCTTCTAACTTAGACCAGACTTGACCTGGCGTGATATCCAACACCTTTGTATTGAGACCGCCCGAAAGATCAACCCACAAGATCCCGACTGGGAGCACACTGCTTCCGGGCGGTTATTCAGCTACAAGTACGGTTATGGCGCCTTGGATGCCTTCGCCTACGTTAGCGCTGCGAAGACGTGGAAGCTCGTAAAGCCACAAACCCGGCTTTTAACCAATGCTACGCAAATAGGAGGTGGAAGGATGATGAAGAAACATGAGTACGAGGGCGGTGAGCCGATCGGTCCACACGGTAACAAAAATGCAATCGAGATTACGAAAGAAATGATACTGGCCAACAACCTTGAAACGTTGGAGCACATTGATGTTCGGGTTTGGATCAATCACACGAGACGTGGAGATGTGGAGGTTGAGCTCATCAGTCCGAATGGTATCAAGAGTGTTCTTGCCCAAGCACGTAAGCGTGATGACTCAAAGACTGGATTTCCTGGATGGAGGTTCATGACTATTAAGCATTGGTACGTCTGCGATTTGGTGGTATATCAATGTCTTCTAAGGTAGATCTTGCTTGATGCAGGGGAGAAAATCCCATCGGGAACTGGACCATTAGAGTGTCTGATCTGAATAACAACAATAAAGGTTTGTTCTTGGGATGGAACATGGCTCTCTGGGGTTCTGTCATTGATGTTTCCAAAGCCAAGAAGTATTGGCAACCAGTTATCGACGACTCCCTACCTCTATCCGATGCACCCCCTCGCCCTGTACTTAACGACCCCGACCTGACAGCAACAACAACACATTCCAAACCAACAGACCACCTCCCACCTGACCACGGCTCCGCCATGTCTCCTCAACCGAGTGGTAAAAAGCCAAATCCATTGCCAGACAGTCCCAGTGATGCTTGGTATTCACACATGGCGACCCTTGTTTCCGCTCAGAAATGGTTCTTCGCTGGCTTAGGCGCTGCCTCCGTCTTCCTCATCGCAGCACTGGTGTACTTCTGGAGACGACGCGTGTCCCAAAAACGGCTCGCGGAGTACACATCCTTAGCTGCCAACGATATCCACATGGATACTGTCGGCCAGACTCGTGTCCCTGGTACTGGCAGGCCTCTTACGGCAAGAGCGTATGATGATGAATTTGAGGAAGCATCTACGGAAGACCTCGCTGCACGTTCGGATGCTGTCGTTGTTCCTAGCGCTGCTGTGGGGCTCGGATTCCATTCAGGTTTCTTAGATGATGATGAGCCTTCTGCTGCGCTGTCACCAAAATATCGGGATGAACCAGAGAGTCCGAGTCCGCATGTTGTGAGATCGTCGAGGGGTGTTGAGAGTCCTCGTGCTGGAGGTGGAGAATGAGTAGCTTAAGAGGTTTTACATACCTTAGTCAGATTTATATGTATGCGTAGGGAGATGTACTAGCCATCTATGTGCGGATTTAGGTCATTACAAAATATTATTATTTCTAGTATAATACACCTAGGGAGACTGACCTATGACCCGATCACGGTGATCACTTGGTGAAAACCTCTACATTGCAATCTCAATTAATCCTTGCAACGACCTAGAGGTCTTATTGGAAAAGATGATGGCTCTTGTAAACTCAAATCTGACTCTCATCTCCAGGGGAAAGGTTCGGGATATCTATCGCACATCTCTTCCGGATCATCTTCTATTTGTCGCGTCCGACAGAATATCTGCATACGATGTCATTCTCCAAAACGTGGGTGTATTATCCCGCCCGTACATACTGACAGTTTTTTGTACCTTTTTTTTTGTTTGCAGGGTATCCCAGACAAAGGGAAACTCCTCACCGAAATATCACTCTTTTGGTTTAACAAACTTCACCATATCATTCCAAACCATTTCGTAACAGCGAATATTGACGAGATGCCAGAAGAGATTCGGAAATATAAAGACCAGTTAGATGGAAAGGCGATGCTTGTTCGAAAGGCAGAAGTCGTTCCTCTAGAGGCCATTGTACGGGGTTATATAGTTGGTGGGCTTTTTTTTTTCTTCCCATATTCAAATGTCATGACTTGTATTGAAAATTTCCTAGGTTCTGCATGGTCTGAATATAAAAAAACTGGAACAGTGCATAGCATTCCTATGCCAGTAGGTCTCTTAGAGGGACAGAAACTCGCAGAGCCTCTTTTCACGCCATCTACGAAAGCCGAACAGGGTGTTCATGATGAAAACATATCGCCTGAACAAGGTAGATTGTTGTTCTGCTGCCGTCCATATCTTTACCAACTTCCTTTTTTTTTAGCTGCCAAACTGATTGGGCAAGAACTCTACGACAAAATATCTTCAACATCACTGAGGTTATACGAGGAAGCGGCAGATTACGCCCAAACTCGGGGTGTAATTCTTGCAGATACAAAATTTGAATTTGGACTCGTGCCCAATGGTTTGAAAAAGGATCTCATCTTGATTGATGAACTCCTCACTCCCGACTCGTCAAGATACTGGCCGCTTGAGGGCTACGCGCCCGGAAAGGCTCAGCCCAGTTTTGACAAGCAGTATGTTCGAGATTGGTTGGTAAACTCTGGTTTTCAGAAAGGCTTGGAAAATGGTCCCGTTGGGAAGGAGGGACAAGGATGGTTTATTGACGAGGAAGTTGTGAAAGGCACTCGAGAAAGATATGCAGAAGCAGTCGATCTTCTGACTAGATAATCCTGTATTTCAGTACTTGAATTCAAGTACCTTAGGGATCAAAAGGGGCTGGGATGTTTGGTTCAGAAGGGAAAGGAGCCATAACCAAACATAGAAGATGGCTCCCGCTCCAGAACCGCATGAACTGGGACTTTTCCACAAGATAACCCTCTGGACCTATAGGTCGTGAATGGCGTCAAGTAAGCCTACAAGCTGAACGGAGTTTTCAAATGAACTGAACAGTGTAATTAGTGAGTAGTGCGTCACCATCGTCTAGTATAAGCTTTCCCATCTCGGAGTCCCCGCATAAGCATGGTAAATTAGGGCCTTTACCCCTGAGAGCCCCCCATCTGCCTTTCAGAAGAATATCTTTGCCTACGGCGCCATCTCTTCTACACAGAGTGTCTGTTGTCAGCGTTGCGTCTTTTGACTCGCTTCCGGAGGATAGCGATGGATCCCCCCCTCCTAGTGCCTGGAGTAACTACAACGGTAAGGCAGGCAAGGGCCGTCCAATACCCCCCGAGTCTCCCAGACGTAGGAATAGGCTACGAGACACGAGCATGAAGCCACTTGACGAATTGAAGGCCAACAAGAGACACAAGGTCGTACGTGAATTCTACGATACGGAAAAGGCGTATGTGGATGGTTTGGACCTAATTTATTCAGTAAGTTCACCGACGTCTCAGCTTTGTTCATATGCTGAAATCAATCTACAGCATTTTCTTACTCCCATTATTGCGTCTTTGGATACAGATGAACCTTTACTACATCGTTCAGCTCTAACATCCATTTTCTCCAATTTTATTGATATATGGAATTTTCATCGATCGTTTCTCTCCTCGCTCACTACACTTCTCGCGTCTCCCGGACCTCCATCCGCAACTTTATCGTCACTACCACCGTTTGATCAACCCACACCACCCTTGTCACCCCTTCTGCTGTCTCATTTTCCATATCTTTCTCTATACAATCCCTTTGTCACTGCCTTTCCATCAACCATATCTGCCCTTAATGACCTTGTCATACCTCCCACTGCTACGCGTCCAAATCCTCTTTATGACGCACAATTCGCTGATTTTCTTGCGACCCAGGAAGCCGACCCTCGTTGTGGGAAACTAAAATTGCGAGACTGGCTTTTGACCGTTGTGCAGCGGTGCCCTAGATATCTTCTGCTATTAAAGGATCTTATTAGTTGCATCGAAAAAGATGACTCAGAGCATTCAGAGCTGATCGCCGTTCATACTCTTGTTTCGAAAAGTAAGTTCTATCTCATGATCTCAAATGGATCAGGTGCTCATCACTGAAAACATCATTGCCAGTTACGCTCTCTCTAAATACATCTCTGCATACTCATGCGCAGACTCTTTCTCTGCTAGCTCTGCAACGGGCTACACCCAATCTTCCCTTGAAGCTCATCAGTCCCGGTCGCACCCTACTCAAGCGCGGGTCCTTGTATCAAGTTGAAAGAGGTTCGGCCCCTATGCAACGAGAATTTCTTCTTTTCTCCGATTGTCTCTTGTGGCTTGCCCCCGTCGAATCTTCAGCTCATTCTTGGGATTGGGATTGGAGTTGGAGCGGGAGCGGGAACGGAAGTGGCGGCATCAGCCACAGTATTCAAAATTCGCCTGCTGCTACCGAATCCAAAACATCCACTAATGAAACGGTGCCTATGATACGAACCAGAAGCAAAAGTGAAGCTGAAATATCGTCATTGAAAGATGACTTGAATTCTGTGGATTCACCTCCTGTTACTCCGCAGAAGTCAGACAGACGCAAGTCGCACCATCATGCTGGTCTACCCCCACCTCCACCGAATATGGTGAAGAGACATGGTTCGACTGATGATAAATTTGTATACAAGGGACGAGTCGAGCTCGTTGATCTCGAGGTAGTTGTTGGCTCTGCTCTCGAGGACGAGAGAAGGTTTGAGGTGTTGAGTCCCGAAGGCAGTTTTGTCGCTTATGCTGGTGAGGCTGCACGTTTATTCTGGTGTATTCCGATCTTTGAAACTGACTGCTGTTCGACGCTTTCAGCTACAGAAGAAGAAAGAGATGATTGGACCTCAGAGATTAGAGCAGCCAAGGCCCAGCTATTCGTCTCCTTGAATGCAACGAATCCCAACTCCACACTGACTTCTTCAGCGTCTACAAACCATATCCGTCGGTCTTTGCAGGCCCTCCCTTTCCCACCGTCTGACGATCGGCTAGCCACTTTACGTGCAAGCAGCAGCTTGGATGTGATTGGTGTCTCCCTAAGTTCTAACGGAAAAGATAAAGGAAGGAAAAAAGACAAAGAGCAGCGGGGTAATTCAGCAGAAAGGAGACGAAAGGTGGATCATTGGGTCCCAGCCATATGGATACCGGATGGGAAGACGAGCTCTTGTATGAGATGTGGCCGAGCTTTTGGTTGGCGTCGACGGAGACACCATTGTCGTTTATGTGGACGCTGCGTTTGTGCGACTTGTTCTGGACGGGTTAGTCCCTCTTCCCCCATTCTCAAATTTCGGTCTCTGATTATTAAACTGCAGACTTTTTTCATTTCGGATTCTAATGCCAAACAAGATTCGTCAACTAAACCTGCACGAGCCTGTGATGCCTGTTATGATACCGTCTTTCCAGTCATCAACCCTCCTCTATCAGAAGACTTTCCTTCGAATACCAATAATGAATCTCATAAATCGGATACGATCACATCGCTTTCACATCTTCCATCGTGGTTGTCTATGCCTTCGCTACCTGTCCAACGCCAACCCCATGCATTGATGGCGATCGACATGAACTTTAATCACGATGTTTCATTTGACAATATCGATGATATTGGATCTGAAGCAGAGGAACGAGGGCGCAAAGGCCGCGTGCGCGTTAAATCACACCAGCGGATTCGGAGTTATCAGCAGCTGCTTGAAGATTTTCAAGAGCAATCTCATGCTGTGCAACCTCTAGAACAAGATTTATCATCGAAGGCGTCACGGAGCCAGGTTAGGAATACCGCTGGCATGGATGATATCTTTGATATTGAAGACGAAGAAGAAGATCAAGATCATGTGGATCCTTTCTACACCCCTACACATTCAATAGTGTCTTCGCCCGTTTCATCTCCCCGGAAACAACAGAGAAGAGAAGACACAGCTAGGCGGAGTAAACGATTTTCCTTGCCTGCTATAGGCTTGCATACAACGATTGTTACTGCACGAACATCGATTGAGGCTGATGAACTACCTGTTACAGAAGGAGTGAGGGTAGGTGAAGAGGGTACAGTGGGAGAAGGAGTGGGTGGTGCTGTTGGTGGTGGACTTGCGAAGAGATTTTCACTCGTCTTAGCGGGGAGGCATAGTCATCACGTGGATGTGACCGGAAGTAAGGGTCGACATGATGATGGACAAGATGACAGTGTGGATTTGGGTTTGGCCAAGGGATTGGCAGCGACCAGGCTTAGTGAATTGTTGGGCAGAAAATCGACTTCTAAGACCTGAAAACCTTCCTTTGGCCTCTCAAGAACATGATGTTCTCCATGCTTCATGTCCTAAATTTCTCGTAAGGGTTTTCGTATGCACTCGATATTCTTTGGACTTGTTTCAATATTGGACAAAGTGTACTTTTTTTACCATCATACTGTTTCCCAGCCTACTGAGTTCATTTTAGCGGAAATTGAGAAATTCTTGGAGTAGTAGTATTCATCTAATGACATTGTCTCTTTCAAATAAGTATTATGCAACCATCTCTCTACTTAGCACAACGAAGTGCTGTCTCATAGGCTGGCGAGTTATAAATGACAGACTTATCTAAAGCCAACATGTTCCTGATATATATATATAATAACCTCATTTATGTGTCAATCTGCCGCATACCGTACATTAATCGCCTTTCCCTATTGCATTCAATCCCAAAATACTAGTCTGTTGGATGGATATTGCGTTGTTTATAAGTTAGTACAAAGAAAAGCAAGTTAACCACTATGCTCATCAACTGTTGTAGTATTGATAAACACCCATCCAAACGTCCGAACCTCGCTCCCTTTCTTCCCGAGATACAACTCTGTCTCATAAAGCCAATTGATTGTACCCACTATACAGTCTTTCAACCTCGTGATATAATCCTGGACAGAGGGGGATGTCTCGTCGCGAACTGTTCCTGATGAATTGTTGCTGCTTGGAGCGAGGGAAGCCCATACCCAAGATAGGATGGGGAGGCCAATAACGCATTTTGGGTCAACACTCTCCAGAAGGCAGTGTTCTAAAGAGCAGAACGTCGCGAAAGCATCTTTTATCATGTTGCCCACCAAATTCACTGCCCCTTGTAGAGAAAGCTTTTTGTGATGCATGATGATGGTGACAAGATTGTGTTCGTTTCCTTTCGCTAGATCAAATTGATGGGAAACAACATCCTTGAAAATAATAAGATCCATGAGAAACATGAGTAATATCAAAGTTAGAGAGACCATAGATACCATGGACCAAGCGATGACATTGAATGCTGTTTGTTTCAAATTCAAGAGATTCCGAGCATCTTCTCCTTGCAATTCAGGAAATCGGATAATTTCAAGAAGCTCGGAGAGATCTAGTATCATGCTGGACCCGTTGATTTCTCTGCCGAGTTCATGGTATTCTTCGAGTGTTGGAATGATGCTTTCTCTGTGATTTTGCATCATCTGTGTTTGCGCAGCTTGAAAGAGTTGCACAGAATGGGAAAAACGAGACTTCCACGCGTCAGAAGCAGCAGGTACAAGGCGACTGATTCGCGGATGGATGACACTTCGGTATGGATTCAGTAGTTGAGCAAGATTGTTAAAGGTAAGATGACTTTTAACTGTTTAAATAGGACGTGGTCTTTGAGAATGTCCCATCCGCTTTCTCGTTGAGTGTAAGAGGTCGGGCTTTCGCCATTTGATATTGTTTGTTCTGTCATAGGCCACGTAACCTGAAATGAAGTGCCGGAATGTCCAGTAGAAGAGAAAGCCCTTATGTTGGAGTAAAATAACATCGTCAAAAAGTCCGTGAGCAGTCGTAATTGAGGAGCGTCGCATGTAGGAAAGCAGAGAGCGGCCAGCAGACCAAATTTTGTAGAGCGAAGATATGACAGTTCCGCCTGAGAAAGACAATTGGTTTCCTCGACAAACCACTTTTCAGAAGCGTCAGTCACGAAGCGACAGAACCGATTCGTGCGCAATTCAAGAGGACTTATAATGCCTAGAAGATCTGGAAGTTGGAAACTTTGGCTCAATGGCATCTTAATCTGATGTTTAATTCAACGGAAAATAGGTGTTCTGGAAGTACACTCCTTGAACAGTACTTAGTCTCGTGACCAGTCAGTCGTTCTTGACCTGCTTGTCCTTGGACATTGGATTCAAGATAAAACCATGCCACGACACACATATTTTTCAAACGCTCGAATTCTTCCCTCTTTTCGAAATCTTATCACCCCACATGCAGGTCTACTGCTTTTGCGCTTACGGTTGGGCCTGATGCAAAAATCGATATTGAATGCTCATTCTAGAGGTTCGTTGCAATGTGGAAACGGCTCTCTCTCGTTCTCAACGTCGAGCACGAGGCTGAATACCCATGCGTCATCACCTTTGTCATCGACCTCAAGAAAAGTATCTACAGCTTCACCCTCCAATTCATCTAGTGAATCGTCACTGCCTGCGAATACATCACCTACACCTCTTCTTGAACCAATCGAGCCTAAATTATCTCTGACGTTCACCTGTACCGTCTCTGGTTGTAGTGAACGCTCAACGCATCAATTTACAAAACGCTCGTATGAGAAGGGGATCGTGCTCGTACAATGTCCAGGATGCAAGAACAGGTATGTATCATCTCTTCATGATCTCTCGAACAAAAGGACTCAGATTCTTTAGACACTTGATTGCAGACCATCTTGGCTGGTTCAAAGAGAGCACGCAGGAGGGCAAGTTGTGCACCATCGAGGACTTGTTGAAGGCAAAAGGAGAAAAGGTCCGAAGAGGTAGGCTGGATGTTGGTGGGACGGTGGAATATATTGAGTGAGAAATTCGAAGAATCTTTGGAGACCTTTGAATTGTCCCATCCTGCAACCTGCGAACCCATCCCTGAGTCAACTTTCTCTCGTAGGCGTATTCCCTCACCTTCCATTCCGGTCTTGTGACCTGGACATCTAAGCTTGTGGCCAAATAGCACCGAGTATATTTCTATCTATATAATAATCATGAATGCCATTTCTAATTCACATCTCTACTGTCGTCATCAGGCTCTAGAGAAATTCTAAACATAGACATGATATCTGTTTGCAATGCATTTCCATTCTAGTCATTATCCTCCCCCGATGTTACCCTTTATTAGGGGTTCCTCCCAAGCCTTTGCCCCCTTTCTTCCCGCTCGCTTTTCTATCCTCACACCAAGTATCTCGAGAATGTCTCCAGAACCTCCTACACAATATCATCATCATGGACGCTTGCGTGTCTCAGGTGGTGTTATACCGGACGCTATCACAGCGTACCGCACCTATGGCAATCCGGCTAATCCCTGTATCGTTTTCCCGACATGCTATGGTGGGAAATTGGATAGTGAGTCCAATCATGCTAAACGTTTTCAACCGTAATGTCCAAGTAGACTCTGGGTTATTAGGTCAAGTATACCTGGTCGGGGATGATAAAGTTGGCATTTCTGAACACGAACCAGATGAAGGATTTCAATTGACGATCGGACCAGGTACTGAACCCTCAAAAGTATTTCGTGGTTACTTTTGCTCTATTTTCCAATGGGGAGGTACGTTGTTTCGTCTACTCTCACTATTACCTAATAAAACGGTTCTTCCATTAGTCATCGTCACCATCGAATACAGTTCGTAACAGGCCTGGCACTTGTAATTCTCACAGATTGACGTGAAACTTTCCCGGTATTTCAATAGCCTACACCTATCAACGGGCCGTACTTTCCAGAGGTTTCCTACGAAGATAATATGTGAACGCCCTCAATTCTTCAACAACCTCAACACATTCTTACTGAAATTTAACCGTAACAGTCGCGCTCAGTACGCGGTCCTACAACAGCTTGGAATCCAAAAGATTTATGCCGTCGTTGGTTTCTCGATGGGTGGACAACAGGTATGGATATTATAATCACTTCGCCATTACTTTGATTATTGATTTTTGGACTTTAAGGCGTACTATTGGCCAGTAGTGTATCCTGACTTTGTCGAAAAGTGGGTCTCATATCCTCATAACGCTAGATCATGAATGTTCATCCTACAAAAATACATAGGTTTATCTCCATTTGCGGTTCTGCACGGACGAGTCCACACAATCAATGGTCGGGCCAATAATCAGCCTGAGAAACAACACTGACTCGGTTTCTTGAGTAGTTTCTTGGAAGGACCAAAAGCTGCTATGGTCGCCTCCAAGGATTTCGACAATGGTCATTATAAGACAACTCCACAACATGGTATACGTGCATTTGGACGCGTTTACAGTGCATGGGCATATGGACAAACGGTAAGGCTATGGTTTCTTCCCAGAATTTCGATTGTCCATACTTACTCATCTACTTCTGTACAGTGGTTCAGGGAACATAAGTACCTTCATGATGGACGGTAAGGGACAACGTTTTCTTGATTATTCTCTATTCATTTTTATGATAGGTATCCGGACCTAGGTGCCTTCTTACGTGAAGAATGGGAACAAGGTTTCTTGGACGGCTGGGACGCCAATGACCTCCTCACTCTTCTTAATACATGGGAAAAGGGAGATGTATCTAAAGTCAGGGATGGAGGCGATTTAAATAAGTGCTTAAGTCAAATCAAAGCGAAAGGATTGATCATGCCTAGTATTACGGACCTGTATTTCCCTGTGAGTTCATCACCTCCCAAGAACTTCCGGGCACAGCTACTCAAAAGTTGATCATTTTGTATATCATTAGCCTGAAGATAGCGAAAATGAGGTGGCGGCTATGAAAGGCAAGGCGCGATTGGTGGTAATGGATAGTGTGTGGGGTCATATGGGTAAGCTAGAATTTTCCTGCCAATTTCAACTCTTGTTACACACCGAAAATATGTCTATGCTTACATGTTGTTTGCAGCCGGAGGAGGATCCAACAAACAAGATACCGATTTCATGGTAGCGGAAATTAATAAATTCTTGGAGGAGTGAATGGCATTACATAAATCCAACTTGAATGTCATTCATTGTCTTTTCAACTAAGAAAATATGCATCATCCCTCCATCATTTAATGTAGAATTGTTTAATAGGCTAGCAGCGATTCGGCCGCGTCCAGATCTTTTTGTTTACTTCCTTTCCGAGTAGAGACGGTCTTGTTTGTGCTTGAGAATCGGAAAAGGGCGTTAAAAGTATTAGTTGCGCTGGATTGCGCTGTAGCCCTGAGAGTAAGGTAGGCGACAGGCGTTCTGGTCAACATCACGTGATAAAATTGTGATGCAGTGTGACATTTGGCAGGAGAAAGCGAAAGAATGTAATGGGGCACAGGCAATTCTTGGTAAATAGAAAAAGTGGCTGCAACAAATTTTAGATAGCTTCAAAACAACCATTTTCTTGCGGACCGATTTTTAAAAGACGGTCATGCGAGTGTGCCCCATTGCAATCTACGTGTGATATTGTGCTAAATTAGGCTTTGCCAATCATTAAGCGTCGCGTCAATTCTTGCTCACTCAGAAAAACCCTGTATGTCCCACTGGAGTCGTAAAAGAAGATACAACCCAATTACTCGAGTGAGGCAGATCTCGAGAAGAACATGGTCAAGTGTCTCGATGAAGTCCCATTGATCACGATGCGTCGGTAGGCAACTCACATTGATCTGATCTCTGATCTTATCACCTATTTGAAAACAGTTTCGCAAATCGCTCGTTGCGCTTCATGGAAGCCTATCGAAAAGGACTCAATGGCTACCAGGCTGCTTGGGCTGCAAAAAAGTACAGAGGCCATAGAACGATACCAGATTCAATTCTTGAGGAACTGGAAAAAGCTAAAATCTCTTAATTTCCTTTTAAAATATCGCTATTTTTGTACTTTATTCACTTTAATAATTCTTTATTCTTTACAGTTATATAGAAATCTCTGCAGTAATTAAAAACACGAACGAAATGGTCAAATCACGATGAATTGAAGCATGGGAAGGCTGGCGCCCCGGGCAGGTCACAGACGTGTCACATCATGTGATGTCGACCAGAACGCCTGTCGCCTACCTTAGCTAAAAACACTGATTGAATAGATTCATGAACATTTTCGTTTCTAGTTGGGTCCTCCTTGTTCAGGCCTGATGTTTTCATTACCGATGATTTATATACGTGTCAAGGATGTTACTGATCTCGCGTAGAACAATCTGTATGTTCCAACTGTCCCTTGGCTCCTATATGACTTACACGGCGTCTTGAAGGATTGATGATGCGTGATGGGTGTGACATTTATAACCTATGAACTTATTTCACAAATTCAATGCCTCTTTTGGAAGGTGTTCGACAAAATGGTCACACTGCAATACATCTACCGTACTAGCCACGCGTCCAGAGATGAATAGTTTGTTCAAACTTCGTCTCTTCCCTCTATCCCTGGAGCGCTCCGCCCAATTGGCTCAATTCGAAGCGGAAGAACGCTATGCGATTGAATGTGCACAGATTGCATATGACGAAGAACGGGAACGAGTGGAAGAGGAGTGGAAGAAAGGCAGGCAAAGGGTTAGAGAAAGATTGTTGGAGGGGATAGAGGAGAGACGGAAAAGAGCGAGGGAAGAGAAGGAGGGAGAAGGGACTGTCGGAGGTTTGTCACTTTTCTAATTTTCTTTATCATCCTTCTAAGCTCTCCTAGACGCATCACTAGATTCTCACTCCCGACCACCCATTACCAGGAAACTACGCAACAAACTAGGCACCTCACCACCCCCAACACCACACTGTGGTCCTAACACCAACCACTCCATCTCTATGTCAGGTTCCAACGCATTCAGTTCCACTCTAACCGGAAACCTAAACGGAATGAGCACCACCCACCATCTACCATTCACCATCGGTCCCTTCTCCTTCCTAAACCCACACTCCCTCTCCGTAGACGAACTACCATCACCTTTCCCACTCCCCTTAACATCTACTAATGTCATTAATGGGGGAGGCGGAGCTGCATCTGGAGGTGCGGCTGGTAATGGTAATGGACCTTCGAATGGAGGTAGAAGAAGGGCTAAAGGCGGGGGTGGGAACCAGGGGCAAGCGTTAGGTGGTTTAGGCAAGAGTTTGTTACTCTTGAATACGACGAAGGATACTGAGATTGAGAATGATCTTGGGGAGATTAGGAGAGGCAATAAACGGAGGAGAGCTGTTATTGCTCCTGGTACTTCAAAAGCAAGTTGATAAGAGGAGTCTTGGCGTTCATTATTTTGGCGACTCCTTTATATAAAGTATTTGGTATTTCCCCTGTTACAAGTTTCGGCTTTTTCGTGTTTTTTATAATGATCCACTTTCTTATGTAATGTTGTATCGTTGTATCGTCTGTAATTCTGAACACATTCAAGTGCATATCTTTATACGCAAGAAAAAATGAGGAAGAACCTTGGGTGCTTTATCCATGATTTATGTTAAACCCTACCAGTATCTTGTGCTGCTTAAATCGCATTCTAACATAATACTCAGTAGAAATGAATGTCAGATTAAAGTCACGTAATAGTCACGGTTGTGTATTTACCTGACTAAATTACCAAATTTTTGACTACAACATGACTGTGAAATTGGTGTGGACTTTGAACACAAGTCCCAAGTTCTAAAATGGCTCTAATTGAATTTCTGAGTCTCATAC
>Ga0193743_1001336_pt1 | contig 18345 bp, 27 predicted proteins | sample L2c2metaG_FD_143038 | JGI IMG/M metagenome (GOLD analysis project Ga0193743, IMG submission 143038) | Soil microbial communities from a riparian zone of the East river system, Colorado, United States - L2c2 | ecosystem: Environmental > Terrestrial > Soil > Riparian zone | place: USA: East River... | reverse complement strand
TGCGTTCAATTCAATTGTTAGTTTTTGTAGCTCCTCTTCTGTAATGTCTTGTCCACGAAGGATTTTCACGAATACACGAAATTCATGAAGGCTACTTATTTCAATTCTAAACATTGCTTTTCCTTAACCAAAGCCTCTACGTTTATAAGAAGACATAAATGGGCGCCTTCGCGTAACAATAGATTGTTTACCCTTTACACCAATTCCAGTAACTCTATCTAATGCTAGTTCAGCGAAATGATTTAAATCAGAAGCTCTATTCTCGTTCTCACCAATGAACTGAGCGCACAGAGCCGCTGTTCTATAATATAGAAAAGAACGTGCATTAATAACACCAATAATACTACTTCCGACCAATTCCGTTGGAAATAATGTTTTAATATAATCAAGTTTTACTTCTCTAGGAGTTACGGCACCAGCAAATTTAATCTTCTGGTCTTGCCAAATCCAATATTGCAGTGTCTGTCCAGGTGAAACATCTGTAGCGTGTGGTAGAAATTCACGCTGCACCATTGGAATAAACGAATCACCTGTCCCTGCTAACCTCTCAAATAATTGTTGAATCTCAACCAAATCTACTGGATAAGTTACTATACCAACACCAGCAGCTTCAATTGCATCAATCTGAGTGACACCAATTGGTACAGCAATAGAAGCTGTAGTCTGGTTGGTAATTGGAATGTTATTGAGTTCAAATGATTCCTGTAGCTCGTCGAACGCCATGTTAAGATATGGAGCCTGAGCTATGTAAGTATAAGTGGTCTTGGCAGCATCATTCATTAACGCTGCTGCTTTGTCCATCACTTGAGCGGCTGTTAATGAAGTAGTGCTCATTGGGCGAACTTCAATCCCATCAGCATTGCTTTTTCTGGGTCATCAATAGATTTGCAATTCGGACAAACTGGATAAAGAGGATTCTTCAAATGACCGCAAGCTTTGCAACGAACAAGTTCCATAACCTGTTGGTCAGCTAGCCAATCCTTATTAACCATATTCAATTCACGCGCAGCCAAGCGCATGTCTTCAGATATAGTTAACGGATTACCATTGCTTCTAGCCCACATAGCATCAGCCATTTGAACTAGAGTAGCAAACCAATTACGTTGTTTTCTATTTGCTTCATCAATAAGAGCTTTCTGCTCTTCTTTCAGCTTCTTAGCAGTCCACTCACCTGGAAGATAGAACCATCCAGGCATATTATCTCCCATATCACAGCCAGGAATACCATTAGCCCAATCTTTTACAATTGAGTCAGCAATGACAATAGAGCTTTGTGGAATTTCTAGCAGCGGCTGATTTTCGTCAATCTCTTTCCACCAAGAACTAGGACCAACAACCAAACATGATGGATTATCATAAGTACCATGCTTAATATGGAATATACCAGGCATGATAGTTGGTTTGACTTCTGGTGGAACATTCTTTGGAAAGATTGAAACTACAGTGCTTCTATCTAATGGATTGACAGGAGCACGAATAGTTCTACGTTTAATATCTGACATCAATGGAAATCCGCCAGCCATATTTCAGTCCTCTTTCTTTTGGTAGTTTCTTGGAACGATTATAGCTTCACCGTGAGCCATTGCATCACCCACGAGAGATTCATTACCGAATAATTCTTCTTGAAGTTTATCAATCTCAGCCGCTTTTGTGAGAATTTGTTCTTCTGTAGTCAAGCCTGCCATTGGGTCTTTATACTTTGCTAGATTACTCTGACCCTTGGCAGCATTAATTGTATCAACTACTAGTTTAGCCGCTTCAAACTTGGGTGGTAGATACTTGTGTGAACCAGTCTCAAATACAAAAATTGGTTCATATGACAGCTTCACACCTGGTAAATCTCGCTTATTAACTTCTGGAACTAGAACCAGATTCTCCAATACATACTTACTATGAATCCATTGCTTATACTTTGGTACTTCTCTGACCTCAGTTACTGTCCTGAGATAAATCCCACCTGGCGTGAAGTCGTCGTAAGTACCAAATCGTTTTTCGTATTGGTCCTCACTAAAGACTACACGCCACATGGGTAGACCAGTAATAGTGTCAGAACCAAAGTGTTCGAGTAACTGCTTGTTAATCGACTCAACTGGTTCTGTTAGTTCCATTAGACTACTTCAGCGTTCAACGCTCTGAGCTGGTTCTGAAGACCCCAGTATGGATTATTCAATCCAATATTACTTTCCAAACCATTATGTTTCTTCAGAATGACTTGGATTTGTTTGTGTATGGTATCAATCTTAACTTTGTGCTCTTCTTGTTCTTGAGTCAATACTGGTTTTGCATGAGCAGCATGTTGCTTAGCCGATTCTGCTTCTGCATCTGCTAGTCTTTTAGCAGCAGCTTCTTCTTCCTTGATAGCTTGCTCTCGCTTTGCCAATTCAAGAGCATTGGGAGTGAGTCCAATATTTGGCACGCTAGGAGGTGCAAATGGATTTTCAGGTGGTTTCTGTTCAAATGGATTTGCCATTTAATTTCCTCAAGCCTGCGTTATTCAGATGCGCAGCCCCTGTTTGTGAATTAAGAACTAACTATGGTCAGCTTACCAGGGCTGTATTTGCCTGTAAGTGGATTGTAGAAGAATAGAATGGGTGTCAGAGCAACGGCTGCTGACAGTGCTTTGTCAATATTTCCAGCAGTAGTGGTTGTCCACGCACCACTGGGAATAAAAACTAGCATATGGGCACCACTAACGGGTGGTGTAATATTGACAATTGCGGCTACGCCAGAAACAATTGTCATGAATGTAGTAGGAGCAATCAACGCTGCCGATGCAATCGTTCTAACTCCTACTTGTGCTATATTCTGTACAGTCGACAAATCCTGAAAATTCAGGTCAGGCACTTCATTCTCTCCTTATGGGTTTGTTGCCCCAATGTACCATTTACCGACTGTTTTACTCCAAAACATAGTATATGGTCTATTTTGAGCCATCGTAAGACCAACAAGAATATTACCTGTAGTTCCCAATACAATCGCACCACCATCTACTGCAACAATATTTATCATCAAACCACTACCCATCAGCGGTGATAGGATAGTATTGATGGCAACTGCGCCAGTAATACGAACAAAATCAGTCTTTGCAAATATTGTATCGGCAGATGCAACTACCGATTCTGATATTTTACTTTGTAGTCCTGGAATCATCCTCCAACCTCCCAGATTCCTTAGCTGATTGTTAGTGTATAGTTAGCACCAGTAACGGTGCATGTAATGGTCGTTGCTGCTGATATATCAATCTGTCTCCTATCAGCACCAGAACCGTTATTAAACATAATATCCAGAACTTCGTTGTTCGTATCAACTGAGAAGAATGTTACATTGTTGAAGACAAAAGCTGTTAGAGTAGCTCCAGCTCCAACTTTACCAGTGACTGTTGCTTGGCTAGGCATCAGCTAATAACAAGCGTCCAGTTATTACCAGACTTAGTAGCTGTTACTGTCGCAGCAGCAGCTACAGCAATTCCTGGCAACGGAACGCTATTCTGAATCAGGTTAATCATATTCTTATCGAAATCAATTGTAACTTGGCTAACATTTGGAAATGGAACTGCTGTAACGGCCAATCCGATTCCAGCAGTTCCAGTAATTGTAACTGTTCCAGGCATTAGTATCCCGATGGGACTGCCAAAACATCAATATATGAGCAACCAGCAGGATTGTTGACGAATGTCTGAGTTCCCACAACCATGTAGAAAATCTCAGCAGTTGCCACGCCACCGCTAGCACCACGAATTTCAAATATATTCCGACCATCTGTTGTATAGAAGCCAAGTGGCAGAATTTCACCACGACCCCAAACAGAGTCAGTTACGAAATCAATACGTGTCTTATCCCAATTGAATGAGCATTTGACTGACGCACCAGCCATTTGCATTGAATCATTAAAATATGGATTCAGAGCCTCTTCAGATGGCTTCTTAGAGATAGTGGACATGAGCTGTCCAATCTCTTCGTAAGCTGCCTTCTGAGCAGGATGCATCCATGCATTTGGTGCGAAGTCATTATCAATACCAATACGGTTGCCAATCTTGTTGATTGCCAGCCGTGGGAGAGGTAGTGTTAATGCAGCACCAAGTGCATTGACGCGATTAGCACGAATTTCTGGCGTGGTAGCACGAGAGAAACCAAGCCAAGTGCCAGTGGAAGCATTGCTGTGGTGATATGGCACACCAAACAAAGCTGGCAATGAGGTAGGAGCACTGATACCGTTGGTAACAATCTTATCAGTTGGCGCCACAGCCGCAATCTGTGGTGTAATCTGAATAGTCTTGTTCTCAACGTCCCAGAGCGTAACAACTCCGCTGCCACGATTGACAGCAAGAGCAGTATCAAAGACTTGGACTGTCTGACCATATCGCATCAGACGAGCGCCAAATCCATCAGTAGTAAGAGTGATTACGTTGCTACCACCAGCAGGCGTATCAGTGGTAACAGTTCCAATCACACCATCACCAGCTTGCATCATCTGAGAATCAAGCTGACGCCTGATTTCATCCAATGCAGTAGCAGTTAGCCTACGAACACCGTTGACAATAGACTTTCTATCGTCATCAGTAGCCCACTGAGCTAGCTTGGTGTATTCGATGTTCTCTGAGACGAATACAGATGATAGAACGGCTTTATCGAAAGTCGGTCCACCACCACGTCCCAAATCTCCACCGTCAGGATTGAAATACTGGAACGAACCACCAGGACGCAGTTCAAGAGGAACTCGCATTTGACGGTTAGAAATCTTCTCTACATCACGCTTCTTGATGTTAGCGAAGAATTTATCGTCTCTCTCAAAGAGAGTACGAATCTTTGGAATTACTCTTTCCAACTCAAGTGCTGTGACTTGAGCTTCAACAAGTGCCATTTATCGCCCCACTACTCTTGATTCAAATAATCAAGAGTTGACATTCCTTTTGGAATTGCTTTAGCTTGGTCCTTTGTCGTCTTCCCACTCGTTGGAGGTGAGGAACTCCTTTGACGACCGACAGGCAATGGACCTTTCTTAGCTGGTCTTTCATTATCATCATCATGAACTCGTTTACCGAGTCCTTTAAGAGCTTCATTACGTGATTTTCTAATTAATGCGGGCAGCAGCGTCTTAGCCTTGGACAAATAGGCTTGTCGAATCCTGTCCATAGACGCGCTATCGAAATCATTCTGGAAAGCTCTCTCCCAGAGCTTATCTTTAATTTGACCAAATCTTACATCTTCCGAAATAATCCTTTCAAGTGTATCTAAGACATCTTTCGACGCTTTACCCCTAACATAGTCTGTCATCGATTCGTTAGGGTCTATGTTCTTATCTACTGTAGATTTCAAAACATTATCAATTCTGGTAGCGACTTCGCCTTCAGCGCTTTTAAACTGACGCTCAGTAAACTCAACTTCTCTCTTGTTTACTTCGTCAGCTTTATCATCTTTTGGTTCTTCTCTAGACAATCTAGCCGGTGGAGTAAAGGTCTTTGAACCAAATACATACTGGTTTAAAGCATCAGCGGCTTGAATCAAGTCGTCAGAGCCACTATCTTTACCATCTTTAACCATCGTAATAATAGTATGTTTAATTACGTTTCCAATAGTATGATAGTAAGCACCTTCATCAACCTTGAATAGCGTTGGAAGATAGTTATCCACTACTTTAGCAAATGCGTCTTTATCTCCGTCTCTGACAGCGGCTAACAGAGTTTCTGTAGAACCGCCCATAATCTCTTTTTCATATTGGTCTAATGAATTAGCTTTTTCAACTGCATCTTTAGCATCTTGTATTGTAGGTAGAATTTCTGAATAAGCTTGCTCACGATAGTATGCATTCTCAAGAGCCGGAAATTCTTTAAATATGTTAGGATACTTGGCTAGTATTTCCTTACGACGAATAGGAGTTACCAGTTCAAGCTTTTCCTCATCTGGTTCTTCTTCGTCTAGTTCCTGTTCGATGTCGTCTTCAAGAGAAACTTCTTCTTTCTCTTCTTTCTCTTCTTTACCTTCTTTATCTTTATCTTTATCTTTATCTTTCCCCTTATCTTTATCTTTTCCTTTATCTTTATCTAAGTCTAATACTTCTGCATCTGTTGTTTCTTCGCTGAGAAAATCGATTGAATCGTCGATAGATAGAGCTTTATCTTCAATGGCACCAGCAGAACCTGGACCATCAGGAGAATGGAAAGGGGTAAGATTAAGCTTCTGTAGAAACATTTTGACCCTCTGCTAATGGCTTATTAGTGCCTTCAGGCGCAGCCGGTTGCATTGCAGCTTGAGCCTGCTGCATACCCAATTGAATTTGCTGCATGTGAGCTTTCATATGAAGTAATACGTTCTTATAGCCAGGAGGATTCTCAATCTTCAACATCCTACCAGCATCACCAATTAAATAAGTACGACAAATCTCAGCCTCAATATCATGATTATCAAGGTCTGGGTCTATCTCTACAGATGGTAGTTCAATATCTTCTAATGGAGGCAGTCCCTGTGCAGCATTCTGCAATTCCATCATTGGATCTGGTGGTTGCAGAATTGGTTCTGAATTGATTAGAAGTCTGATTTCTTCGTATTGTTTTTGTCTATCCGCTTCACCTGGGATAATGAATCCATCAAGTCCAATAGCTTCGGCGAGGTTCTTAATATTCTCTGGAGATCCCAAAGCTGCAAGAATGTGCTCGTTTTGAGATTCGAGCAATTGCATATAGACATCCTTACGTTGTCCCCAGGTGATTGGGAGTTGTTCATTAGCTTCAAGTTCAACTCTTCCAATTTTACCTTCCATCTCAGCTTTGCGGACGAATACATTGATAAAGTTACCTTGCTGGTCACGCTCAACTGACTTCTCGTCTTCTTTAATCTCTTCTATATACATCGGTATTACTTTAGAGAATACTGTTTTCCACCAAAACGTAAACATCTTCCAGGTGTTTTGCAGTCTTTGTAAAGCCTGGGCGCGAGACATACTGTATTCTGAAGCAGTCCTGCTACCAGCAACTTGACCACCAAATAAAGAAGGTAATGCCCCTGATACAATTTGTCCAAGTGACTGTATCTGCTGAAAAAACGGTAATACTTCCTGACTAAGTGTGGCTGTTTTTGTTTCAAAGAAAGCATCTGAAACTGACTTTCCGGTCTTAGGAGTTGCTGGATAAACACTACCAGGCATTGTTTCTGTCTGTCGATACTTATCGAAATTCAGAACACCTGGGTCAGCAAATGTTTGAGTAATACCATGTTCAATAGTTTGCAGAATAAGACTAATCATATCAGATGTAATATCTTGGACACTGACTAGAAGTGAACCTAATGGATAATAATGTAGATAATCTGCCATTGGATTCTTTAGAATCGTCCAGTAATCATCAAGACTTTCATTACAATCTTCAGCCCATTCGTCGTTAATTAGAACGAGCTTAGCGCCATCTGGGTATCTCTTCTTTAGAGTCTCTACATCCTCTTTATTACCCAGCACGTTAAAAGCAGAAGGGCGAAGCCAACAGTTACGAACTGTAACATTATTCTCAGGAAATTCTCCTCTATACTGTGGAGACAGTCTAGCCCATTGTTCATATGGGTCATACATTCCACCGCCAGAAGGACCAATCTTACCACTTCCGGTGAGCTTATCCCTCAAATGTTCATAGCGATCTAGAGCGTTAGAATAATGTGTCTCATAACTAAATGTAAGATATGGCATATCTTCTTGCTTCATTGCATAATTAGGTACTTTAACATACAAGCCGCCGTAGACTTCCAGACAGATACGGCTCTTTGGAAGAATTTTACTTTCAACTAGTCTAGTTACAATGAGTTTTGATTTTTGTAACGCTGGGTCTAATTGCGCAGCACATTCAGGACAAACTGGCATATCCTGATTTTCAATAGCATCATGAACTAATACGTCGTCATCATCTGGCATGAATTCATCAGATTCAAGACTAGTAAATGTCTCATCTGGAATCTTAGCCTGACAAATTGGACATACGTAAGCTTCTTCTTCTACTTCCTCATTAATATCTTTCTTGTATGTCCCATACTTAACATCTTCTTTCGGATATGAATAACAAGCTGTCATACCCTCAGTGCAGAAGATATATAGAGCATGTAACCAGAGAAGTGGAACGTCGTTATGTCTATATACTAATTGAGCTATTTTGTCACCGGCTTTAGCAGTAGACAAATCCAAAGAATTATCAGCATCATCAGGATAACATTTGATGTTGGGGATGGTAATAGAGAGAGCAGCGATGATAGACTCAAGATAAGCACGAAATACGTTAATTGGCTTATCATAAGCGGATTGGTCATTATCTGATGTATCGTCATCAGCAATACGCCAGTCATGCGCAACCTCACTATACCAAACTCGTTGGAATCCCTCCCATAGTAACTTGAGTCGCCGCCAGCTTCTTAATTGGCGTTCTCTTGCGGCTCTATCTTCTTGGTCGAAATGATTCGCGACCGACTTAAGAAGGTCTTGAATCCTTTCTGTTTCTTGTTTAGAATCAGGCATTACTCTCTTTCGGTTAGTAGTCTACTCCGCCCATTTTAGCTTTGCCAGGCATTACCTTTTTCTTAAGTTTTTCAGATGGTCCGACACTGCTTTTGGAGCTGCCAGTGACTGCTCTGCTAACAGCACCACCAGTCTTTTGAACAGCTTTATTTACAGTACCACCAACTTTCTTGATGGCTTTAAATGGCTTTGCCAAGAATCCGAGTCCCATTACTTCTTTCCTTTGAAACCCTTATAGGTTCCAATACCTTCGCCACCAGGCTTAGCTACTCCTAATGCAGTCTTTTCCTTTTTCTTAATGTTCTTTGGGTCGAACATTCGTTTAAGCATTCCACCTGTAGGACTTACACCACGAGACATTTATGCTCCCTCGTTTCTTAAATCTTCATCTAATCCTAATTCCTTTTCTAAATCTGCAATACTTTCAGATATATCAGCCGCTACTCCACCAGTTTCACCTCGTGGAACATTAGCTGCCCTTTTAATATTTTTTTCTTCTTCTCTAGCTTGTCGTAAGATAGAGGCTTTCTTTCTATCTTCTGCTTCAAGCATTTGTCTACGAACATTCCAAGATAATGTTCTGGGATCTATTTGCTTGAATTCAGGTGGTGCTTCTGGCACTAGCGGCTGTGCAGGTTTAGCTAAATCTAGAATCTGTGCAAGCAATAATTTATTATTGAAATTAGCTTGGTCTAGTGCTTTTTGTAGAGTCTCACAAGATTTACACGTAGACTTCATTAATTTTTCCTCAATGCATTCAGTGCAATGAGGTTCAAGAATGTGATGCAGCCACTTAAACATTTGCACCTACCGGCAATCCGTCAGTAGTTACATGCGTGCTAAAATCAGCAGTACGCACATCAGCATAGAATATATTAGTTGGTGCTAACTTAACTTGTGGCTGAGTAGATGCAGGTGGCTTAACTTGAAATGCATTGCACTTAAAGATGTCACTATTCAAAGAATTTGGATTTGGCCAAATTCCATATTTACCATGCAGTGCAATATTATTTGTATATTTGCAATTAACTGATGGGACTAGGCCCATAAACTCAATTGCTGAATGACGATTATCAAAGAATGTATTATGGTCAACCCACAAATCAATTGGACCACCTTCAAGTGAGAACGCTCTCCCATCGGGTTCTGAATTCATTGATTGGCAAATATTGTTTCTGATGACTACATTCTTCATAACTCCAGATAGATTTGGTCCATCATCTTTACCAATAATCAAGAAGTATGTTCCAACATTCTCAACTATGTTAGCTTCGATGATAGCATTTTCTGTTCTAGCATTTGGATTGCTGTTCTCTTGATTAGCTGACTTGAGAACAATAGCTGGTGCTTGTCCCCATGCCTGCTTCCAATTACCATTCAAATGATTACGTCTAAATGTCAGACCAATGATATTTTTAGTTTCAAATATAGCTTTCATATTGTAGTTCTCTGTCTTCCAAGATTCAAGTTTGGTAAGAGTACAATCTTCAATTAATACATCACGGGGATACATCTCTTCCAATGCTGCATCTGAGCCACCATACATGATGTTCTCACCGGCAGCTTCCAAAACGCTATTTCTAATTACGTGATTGCGGCTACCATTCCAGCCTATAATAGCTTGAGAATCCTGTCCTATAACCCTATAATTACGTGCATTACATTTGTCTACTAGAAGAAACGCACAATTAGCTGAGATTGCACGTCTAGCAGGTCCAATGAAATCAACTTCTGTAAAGGTGAATCCAACTGGAATTTCTTCAACAGTTTTCATTCCACCTCTATCCAGACCTAATTCAACGTGCGAATTTGATATTGGTGTAACAAATGAAAGATTATGAAACGATACATTACCAGTATTTGGACCAGCCTTGAATCCTATTAGCGTGACTTTTGACCTATCGTCAGTAACGCCATTAAAGGCAACCAACTTATTCTTGAATTTCAAGATTGGAGCTACAGGATAGGTACCTTCAGCAAGGTTGATTACTCCACCTGTGACTGACAGAGAATCTAATGCATTCTGCACATTATCAGCAGGTGTTAAATTTAGTGTATTTCCAACTGGTGGGTCAGGAACTACAGTGTTTATCTCATTAATGGTTCTACCCATCTGAATGTATTCAGAAATTAGGCGGTCAATCAATTCTTGACTAGCATTCATCAATGCACCTTCACGCTTTCAGTTAATGTTTTAAGTTTATCTTCTGCAATTTTGGCATTTACCAAGTCTTCATCATTTCTATCTTCGTCAGTAATTAAAATTGTAGCCTCTTCTACTTTCTTAACTTCATTCTGAGCGGCTTTGAATGTAGCGAGGTCTTCTGCTTTACCAGTTCTATCAGCTTCACGCTTAGCCATTACAACAATTAAATTGAGCGCAGCCGCTAAACGTGAATTAGTTAGAAGGTGAATCTCTTGAACTTTCTTGTCTCTTACTCTACCTCTAGCTTGTCCTGCACGTTGACCAGCAACTGTAACTCTTGTATCATATTTAATTGCTCGAATGATTTTAACAGCGGCAGTAGATACAGCACCAATAACTATTACCATCATACCACCGACTGCTGTTATTGTAGGAATATCCATTTAGACTGCCTTAGCAATTACTGTAGTTCCAGCAGTAGACCTAACAAATGGTGCAGCAGTTTCCATTCCTAATGGAGAAATAGAAGCTGGAACATCAGCAGACCAAGCACTGTTATCTAGTGATACTTGTAATGCTGTAATACCATGAACGAAACATCTCCTAGCAGGCAAAGCATATGTTACACCTGCCGCTATGACAGTTGGAACACCTAACTGAATTAGCTGAATAGGCATTACCTTAGTCCTCTGTGATGCATCCGAATGGGCTGAATTGAGCCATCTGACTCAATTGTTCGCATATTACGGTAGAATCCAGTGAAGTCGCCACTAGCGGCTAGTCGCTGGATAAGCTGTTCTCTCTTTTGGAGTTTATTAAATTCTTCAACAGCAGTTTCAAAGTATAGTTCTGCAGCGTCGACAATATATCGTAAGCCATCAATAGGATCATCACCTGAAAACTGTGCGATGTCCTCGACCTTTTTCTTATCATATGAACAGGCTTTAATAGCTTCGATTAAATATTTGCAATCTTTAAAGATTTGTAGTTTTGGTAGATTTGTTTCTTCTTCAGGTGGATTGAATGAATCTAAGTAAGCCTTATAATCCATCATTCCTTTGTTGCGAAGAAGCCACATGGCAGTCTCTTCGCTATACACATGGTCTAGATTCTTTACAACTACTGGCTTCGCTTTCCATCGAAAATACTCGTGAATTAATTGTTTGCCAGCAATACGGCTACCAGGACTATTGGTAGTCAATTCAACTTGTCTTCCTAGAGCGACGCTAATCTGTTCTTGAATGGTGTGTTCTTGACCAAGTTCATGACCAGCCGATTTGCAGAACTTAATCATTTTCGGCTGTTCTGCATCAATGAACTCTTTTGCAGTTGGTGCCCACTCTTCAATCTTTGTTTTAATCCATGTAAGCTCTCTATAAATATACAATCTCTTATCAGGAGATATAGCAGCAAATCCAATCCATGTCATCGCTGCATAGCCCCAGTCACCTATAACAATCCTGGGCCACCACGATGGAATTTCAAATTCATCTATTACATGTAATGCATTCTCTGGTTCATCTGGATAATGTCTATCTCTAAATTCATCGAATACTTGTCCAACATAAGCGTCCCAATCGCCATACAGCTTGGCTCGTCTCTCAGCTTCAGATGGTATTGCTTCTAAACTCTGTCTGTAAGCTGGGTCGATGTGTGGGTTATCTGCTAATGTTGCGTGTATGTAAATACGTTTAACACCTGCACGTCCTATGATAATCGTTCTATCATTAGGTGGAGGTGATGGGTCTACAAATCTTTTCTTGACGAATCGATGCCCAATATTTCCAGGCATTCCCGCTGCACGTATAATAGCCGGTAGGGTTGGGTCGGATGTTCGTACTCTAGTAAAACCAATGTAAATGTAGATGAATTCAACGAGAGATGTAATTTCATCTGGGGTGAACAAGTTAATTTCCATTGAGTCATATTTGTGAACGTCATCTTCATCTTCACATTGACCCAAGAAAATCATTGCACCAGCATTAGTCATTCCTCTGCCACCAAATTGGTCTGGTGCAGGAAATGTCCATGCCATATCTGATTTATTTAATGAAGCTCCAAATTTAGTATAGAGTAAACGACTTCTAGGAATAACTTCGTTACGTAGTTCTGGGAATGTTCTACGCATAAATACTTGTTTAAAGCCAGGATTAAGATGCCATTGATGTGCAATAGCATATACTAATAGTATGTCTGTCTTTGCACTACCGGCTCCGCCACCATATAGAGCTTCAAATATAGTTAATGGTAAAGACAGGAATATTTCCTGTTTAGGAGTCGGCTTCCATTCTTTAGAACTAAAAGACATTACTTAGTTAGTGGTGTGAGAATGTCGCCGGTCTTTTGTCTACAACTTATAGTCTCTGGTCTACCTGTATCAATAGTAGTAAACCATTGACCTTGATTTCGGGAAGGCCAGAATGTAGCAAGTCCCATATGACCAATGACTACATCCAAATCACAATGAATTTGATATCCTGTTTCGCCTAGCCGCAAACAGAAACCCATGTCTTCATTACGTTTATCGTATTGTAATTCTCCGTGTCTTACATACGGAGGTTCTAGACTCTCGAAGACTTTTGTATTAACTAGAAAGAATCCAAAGCCGCAAGCATCAACTTTGATTACACCAGCTTCACCATTTTGTAGATAGTGTCTTTGGAATGAATCAAAATCGTTTGGGTCTCTATCAAATATTACAGGAGGATGAGGATAACATTTGTTATAATAAAGTCCTGAGACTGCATCCAAATCGTGAGCTAGAAGTCTTGTGAGTGCGTTAGGAGGAAATGCCATGTCATCATCAATAAATAGTATATGCGTGCAATACTGAGATATAGCATCTTCAATGATTAGATTTCTATTGAATGCTGCAGAATTAGAATGATAACTAGCAACCGTTGTATTCTCAGGCTTCTCTAAGAACCGCATGTAATCATAAAAGATTGCAGGTCTTGAGAACTCAGCCGTTGGTACACCTACATATACTTTTGGAATCATCGGATTCCTTTAAGTCTATCAAACATTGCTTTGCGTTTAGATATCTGCATTGTGTCTTCTCTTGGAAGCTCAATGTCTCTACGCGCATTCATGGGGTCAGGCATGTTTCTAATATTGTGAGATAATGTTCTATCTTTCTCAGCTTGGAATGCTTCTAATTCTCTTGGACGCTGGTAGTATGATTCATCCCCGCCACCAAGGAAGCCAGGAAGCATCGACTTACCAACGTCCAAGAAACGATTCATCCACGGCTTCTCTTGAATCTGACGTGAATGAGTTAACTCGTGAGTGAATGTATTCTCCATTTCATCTGGAGACATCTTATCCATCATCTCCGGATTGAAGCTTACATTACCTGTCCACGGACTAGTCGATGCATTAGCGCCGCGTGATAAGAACTTACCTAGAAAGCCCGATGGCTCTACGCTCGTAGCGGCTTGGTCAGGCATTTCTTGCTTGACCTTTTTAATTACTTTGTTATAGTCAGGCATTGTCGCTCAGCCGTTTTACAAACTTAGTTATTGATTCAATCTCGTGCTTACGAACGTGACCGTCTTTGATGGCTTTATCTAAACCAATACGTTCATATGAATAGTTAGCATCTCGTTCAAATCCTAACCATCTGTCAGTGCTAGCATTTGATTGATGATATGGAACTCCATACAAGGATAGTGGAGTTTCTAATACGAAGTTCTCATACAACTCAACTGGTCGAACTGGTGGAATAAATATAGTCTTCTCCTTTACCCAAAGAAGCTGTTCGTAATCTATGACAGCCGCTAAAGGTGTTGAGAGAAGAAACTTTAAGAATGAACGACGTTCCATTACTTATACTTCTGTAGAATACGAAGAATCTCTGTTACGTTCGTATCAATTCTAGTTAGCTGGTCTGGGTCTGTTGGATTTGGTGGAGGGACATGGACTGGTATAGGATTGTCACTAAACGTGAATGATTGTGGACCAGCAGGCATTGCTAGAGTTACAATGTTACTACGTTCAGCCGCAATGTGGTCATCCTGTCCTCTAGCATTACCAGCCGATAACATGAATCCAATAACATCACCAGTAGCAGGTTGCTGCCTTTGCATCCTACCCCAACGCTGGTCATATACCCAGTTCTTAGCTATCTGATTATCTTGCCAGATGGCTCCACCTGAATTGGTTAAGCCACGATAGTATTGAATGATACCACTACCAATCCAGCCACCTATGTTCATGAATAGCCAGAGAGTGTGTGTAATGGGACCATCCCATCCAGGAGGGGTTACTTCAGGCCAGCTATCTTCTTTATCGAATGATGGGTCTATACCAAGAACACTAACATTGAGAGCTGTGAGATTGGTTGTGATTGGCCAAGAGAGAACTGAAGGAGAAGAATTGACTACATTAATTTCAGCAGGACTAAGCATATCTGACATTAAGCATCTCCTACGTCTATGACATTGAATCGTTCCTCTGTAACTATCTGTGGAGCATAGATAATGATTTGAGGGACTCTGTTATCTTCGTTGTTGCCTTTTACTGGTGTGCTACGCTCAATGATACGAGACATGTCATTAGCAATAGCCGCTAACTTCTCTGGCTTTTGAATCTCTTTGATCTTGCTATCCAGCTCAGTCAAAGCACTATTGAGAAGCTTACTTGCTTTGCTTCTTGTAGTGCTATTAGCTATCTTGTCGTCTAGGTCTTCGATGATGTCGTTTGAGGTGGGTGGGAGAGTTGGAATGATATTTTTATTACCGCCGGAGGCGTGGGGATTTGTAATAGTCCGTAATCTATTAAGCAAGTTAAGAGGAGATTCCATTCTACTACGTATTTCCTTTTCATCTAGTATCATACACCACTCCCCTCCGCGTGAAAGTATACGCTCCGCACAGCGGAAAGTCAAGATGATTTTTGCTCCGTTTTACTAGCAAATTGCTCCGTGAGCGTTGAAAATTTCATTTTTTGAAGAATTCATATTGTATGGAACCACTTTCTGATAGTAGCTTGGTAGAATTGAGTTTTATAGAGTAAGAGGCTAGCGGATAATATCCGGCAATAGTGTGCACATATGGAACCATCCGTGCAGGCATATGCACCCCCGTGATATATAACAGTGTGCAAAAAAGTAAACATGTGCATACAATAACATAGTATTGCACTAGCGCGTGCATGAATGCACATAGCTATACGTGGTTATACACACTGCATGGTATTGCATACACTATTGGTAGGTAGCCGCTAACCCATTGATTCTAAAGGACTTGCACGTTACAGTTATGGTCATTGACTTACACTATGCGTTGCACACTATTATACGTTTGTGCCCATAGTATTACATGGTTATACACTCAAAATCATGGCACCTGCGATGCATTCTATACTCTTGTCGGGAGCGCCTAGGAAGCGAGCTAGGCTGGTAAGGGTCCGCACGCAATGGCTTGCTGTAGCCAGTGACTTGCTCTAGTAGTAAGCACGAATACACGGACTGATAAGCGCAGTCCAGCTAATATATCAATACGCTGTCTCTAGCTCTAGCTTAAGCTGCCAAGCTTGCGGACAATGACACTAGCGATGTAATTTACAATCGCGTGTTATCCGGCCCTTGGTGAGAAAACATTCTAGCTTGGATAGTGCGATAGTATAAAGGTGACTATGCTTCTAGCCGCTACTAGGAATAGGCTTAGTAGCGGCACGAATGAATGAGCACAATAGAGAGTATGAGGTATCTGCATGTTGATTGCACCATACCAGCGAGTAGCTAACATCAAACAAGATGTAGATATTCGCAAGTATAACAAGATACAAGCTGATAACAAGATTCGCAAGTATCTTGCCAGCTTGCCAGCGGCTCCGATACTACGCAAGAGATTGCAGTAAGTCTAGTAGCTAGTTCGTTAACTCGAACGTAATACCTACTAGCGTGCAATATACTGATACTGGCTGATTCGTGACAGCTTCGGACGGTTAGTTGGTTCAGTATTCGTTTTTCAGTTGACAAAACGCTATCGTTCGTGATACAATCGACTCAGCAAGACGGGCAATAACGCCCACAAAGAAGGACACATCACAATGGCAACAGAAGCATCGTCACCGCGAGAACTCGAGCTGGCACGGAAACAGCTTGAAGCTGACCAGACCAACAAAGCGCGCACTGGATTGGGTAAGCGCGTGCGTGTTGGTCAGACGCGAGGAAAGAATCCTCAAATCATCTCATGGGAAGCATACGACGACAGCATTCCCGAATCGCTTCCTACCACAATCCAGTCGTTCATGGATGTAGACGGAACGAAAGACGAACCTACTCTCGTGAGCTTTCTCATCGCTGGCAGCAATGAAGCTGCATACACCGCAGCGAGTGATCCGCTGGCTGAATTCGTTGACCCAAGCTGGCCAGCTGATGCACAGACTCAGTTCAGGCTGGTAGTTCGTAACTACTCTCGCGGTGCCAACGTATCTCTTGAAGATGCGGTTGGACTCATCAAACCGGGATTTGCCAAGCAATTCGCACCTGCTTCGCAGACCACGGCGTAACACGACATAATGAGAAGGGTTCTGACTACTGAATATGGTAGTAGAATCCTTCTCATCTCTCTTCATACTTTCTATTGTGCTCATTCGAGCATAGCTCACCAAATCAATAGCATCTCTATAGACTGGCTAATCTGGAGTCAGCATGATACTCGACATTCGCTACAGTGACGATACTGCGCCAGTGCAAATCCAGCATATCAGAATGGCTACAGTGTATCCTCATTACGATAGAAGCATGGTGCCTGAGATTGTCATTCATTCGTATAATCCCAGCACACCACAACGCAACATCGAGCTATCTACTATTCGTAGCATCTCAATCACAAACGATTAACCTCTCATTCATTAGCCAGTGTATCGAGATTCTATTGAACAGGAGAGTGCAATATGACGTGAATGGGAGTCTGGCTTATACTACTCTGAATCCGAGTGTAGAGCTATAGACTATAAATAAGGGTTCAGCGTGCCACATCAAGTCTTCCTCCGGTTCCGCTAGGATGTGGCCGAATTAACGTGAACCGGAGTGCAATCTCTTCTGAATATTGGAATGGTTCTATTGATGGTCTTCGGGCTAATGACCCGTGGGATAGGCAGATAACAATGCTAAAAGGGTGAAATTCCCATGCCAACAATAGAACCTTTCGAGTATTCAGGAGTTGATAAATGCTAACTAGATTACTCGTCCTAGCAATGCAGATGTTTTTCCTCACATTCGGTATGCGTTATGTTGGTTTCACTGCCGAACAAACACTAGTCTTATCTGTATCAATTCTCTCAGCAATTCACATCAAGTAATCACATGTAGCTCTAATCTATTGACAAGCGATAAGTTGTCCTCTCAAGTGGACAATACGTGTCGTAACGTGTCGTTAGGCGTCGTATCGCGTCGTAACGTGTCGTTACATTTCGTAACGCGGCTCCGCCCGTAAGCGGCGCAGGGACAACAACTTAGAGTCAAGGCGCCGCTTACCACTCTATCCGGCCTAGTGCTACCCCGCCCCTTATTTCTCCTGTCGTGTTTTCGTGCTACTCTTGTCTTACTAATATATATAAAAATATATAATAGTATAGAATAAGACGTGTAACCAAAACAGGACGGGGGACAGCGGTATTGACATCTGGCGGGGAGTATGGTATAATGCGCTTACGGCGGAAACCCTGAAGAATCAACAACTTACAGGCATTGGCACGTTACG
>Ga0193743_1001335_pt1 | contig 18356 bp, 22 predicted proteins | sample L2c2metaG_FD_143038 | JGI IMG/M metagenome (GOLD analysis project Ga0193743, IMG submission 143038) | Soil microbial communities from a riparian zone of the East river system, Colorado, United States - L2c2 | ecosystem: Environmental > Terrestrial > Soil > Riparian zone | place: USA: East River... | reverse complement strand
CAGGTCAGCACGGCCAGCTCCTGCACCCGGTCGCCGTAGCGCGGATGCCAGCGCAGGGACGCGGCGGCGCGGCGCTCGGGCTCGGCGGCGGCCCACCCGGCGTCGTCCTGGGCGGCCAGCCACTCGTCCACGTAGCCGACCTGCAGGCCACCGCCGGCCGACTCCAGCCAGAGCACCGCGTCCGGCCGGGTGGCCAGCCAGATCCGCCCCTTGGTGCGCACCACGCCGTCCAGCAACAGGTCCATCACCTCGTGCAGCCGCTCCGGGTGGAACGGCCGCCGCGCGGTGAACATCGACAGCTGCACGCCGCAGTCGTCACGCAGCGATGGCTGGCCGCGCAGCAGGGTGGCGTGCGGGCTCTCCGGTATCCCGCGCCGCGCGGTGGGTGGGAGCGCAGCCAACGGGTCCGACGCGTTCAGGTCGGCGGGCTCGATGCGCGGCGCCAGCGGGCTGAGCCGGGCCAGCACCGCGTCGGTACGGGCTCGCCGCCACGCTTCGGCGGGATTCGACAGGTCCCCGGAGTAGACCAGCAGGTCGGCGAACTCGGCCTGGGCCACCGCCAGCTGCGCCACGGTGCGCTCGTCGTCCGGCAACGCCGCCAGCCCGCGCTCGACCACTTCCTCATCGCTGACCGCGTCGGTCAGCCAGCTCGCCACGTCCACCACGGTGATGACGCCGCCCAGGGTGAGGTCGTGGGCCACCGGAGAGCCGTCCACCAGCACGTGAAGCACCGCCCAACACACCTGTTCCGGCTCCAGCACCGGGTCCAGGTGCAGCACGATCCGACGCAGCCCTGGCCGCCCGGCCAGCGCCCGGATCAGCGGCAACACGTCCTCACGCAACGTGCAGGAGACGCAGCCGTGCGCCAGCTCGAGCACGGCGGTGTGATCGGTCCCGGAGACCCGCAGCCGGCGCCGCACCACCCCGGCGGTCACCTCGGTCAGGTCGTGGTGCAGCACGGCGGTGCCCGGCTCGGTGAACAGCAGGTCCACCACCTCGGCCACGCCTCCCCTGGTCATCCCGCCCACCAGCACCAGATCGGTATCCACGAACTCCTCCATCCCCGACTTGCTATGCTCAGCGTAGATGAAAACGACTTTCGTTATCAGGAGGATAGTCCGTTGGCGAAATCTGAGCTGCGCCCCCTGGTCAAGCTCCGCTCCACCGGCGGCACCGGGTTCACCTACGTGACCCGGAAGAACCGCCGGAACAACCCGGAGCGGATGGTGCTGCGCAAGTACGACCCGGTGCTGCGCCAGCACGTGGACTTCCGGGAGGAGCGCTGATGCGCCAGCACGACAGCGCCGGTCCGAAGCGGCGCAAGGCCAACCCACTCCGGGCCCGCAAGATCGAAAGCGTGGACTGGAAGGACACCGCGCTGCTGCGCACCTTCATCTCGGACCGGGGCAAGATCCGCGCCCGCCGGGTCACCGGGCTGACTCCCCGCCAACAGCGCGAGGTCGCCACGGCGATCCGCAACGCCCGGGAGATGGCCCTACTGCCCTACCCGTCCGCCGCCCGAAACTGACCTCAGGAGTCGACCATGTCCCGCCGATGCCAACTCACCGGTCGCCAGCCCGGTTTCGGCAAGTCCGTTTCGCACTCCCACGTACGAACCAGCCGCCGCTGGGATCCCAACCTGCAGACCCGCCGCTACTGGCTGCCCAGCGAGGGCCGCTACGTGCGCCTGCGGCTGAGCACCAAGGCGATCAAGACGGTGGACCGCAACGGGATCGAGCCCGTGGTCGCCACCCTGCGGGCGCGCGGGGAGCGGATCTGACATGGCCAAGCGCAGCAAGATCGTGCAGAACGACCGGCGCCGGCTGATTGTGGCCCGGTACGCCGAGCGCCGCGCGGAGCTCACGGCGATCATCGCCAGCCCACACCGATCGGATGCCGAGCGCGACGCCGCCCGCCGGGAGCTCAGCCGTCAGCCCCGGGATGCCAGTGCCACCCGGGTGCGCAACCGCGACGGAGCGGACGGACGTCCCCGCGGATACCTGTGCGCGTTCGGGGTCTCCCGGGTGCGACTGCGCGAGCTGGCGCACGCGGGGTACCTGCCAGGCGTTCGGAAGTCCAGCTGGTAGCCCTCCAACTGGGCATCACCAGTTAGGCCTTCAATAACACAGAGTGACCGCTGAGATAGCTGAGACCCTTCGTCCTACGTTTGAGTGGTTCACTTGACCACTCTGGCGCGCCGCTCGTTATCCAAGTATGACCGCGCTGAGTGACCACGCCACGACAGTGCGATCCGCCGATCTCGCCGCGCTGCGGGTCAGCGCAGAGCGGCAGCGCATCGCCGGCGCATTGCACGACGAGGTCAGCCAGCTGCTGTTTGCGATGGCAGGACGCGCGCGTCGAGCCTATGAGCTGCACGCCGAAGATGCCGCCGAGCTGCGCGCCACGGTCCGCCTGCTCGGCGAGCAGCTCCAGGAGGCGCAGGAGCGACTGCGGGCGGTAATCAGGGGCTGCGGGCCGAGCGCCGCCGAGGACGCGGTTCCCGCGACTACCCAGCGCAACCTCGACGACTTCACCGACCGCACCGGCATTACCACCCACCTCCTGCTGCGCGGGCGTCCCGACCACCTGGCCCCGGCCGTCGAGCGGGTGGCGCTGAGCTGCCTGCGACAGGCGCTGTTCAACATTGAGCGGCACGCCGGAGCCGGCCTGGTGATCGTCACGTTGGATTACCGCCCGGACCGGCTGCGCCTGGTCGTGCAGGATGACGGCCGCGGCCTCCCCGCCGGGTTCGAGCCCCGCGCGGTGCCGGCGGATGGCCACCACTGGGGATTCACCTCCATGGCCGAGCAGGTCGAGCAGCTCGGCGGCGCGGTGGAGCTGCGCCAGGTGGAGCACGGCGGCACCCAGCTGCGCGTCCAGCTGCCCCGGACGACCGACGCGTGATGAACGCATGGCGGATCCTGGTGGTCGACGACCACCCGGTGGTGGTCGACGGCATCCGGAATGTCCTCGCCGCACATCCAGACCTGCGGGTGGTGGGCGAGGCCAGCGAACCGGCCGGAGCCGTGCGGATGGCCGCCCAGCTACAACCTGACGCGGTCATCCTGGATCTCCGAATGGGCGGCCGCTTCACTCCGGAGACGTCAGCGTCGGTGAAGGCCGTCGCGCCGGGCACCAAGGTGCTCATTCACACCGCCGCCGAGGAGTTCGAACCGGTGCAGGCGGCGCTGCGGGCCGGCGCGGACGGCGCGGTGTTCAAAGACGGACGGGACCTGGTGCTGGCGCTGCGCACGGTGCTCACCGAAGGCGTCAGCTACCTCGATCCCCGGTTACGCGCCGTGCGTGGCGCGGCCCGCCGAGGGGACGCCGACCGCGCGCCGGTGGACCCACTGTCTCCCCGGGAGTACGACGTGCTGTGCGCGCTCGCGCTGGGCCAGTCCACCCGGGAGATCGCCTCGGAGCTCTACCTCGCGGAGAGCACGGTGCGCAGCTATACCAAGGCATTACTTACCAAACTTGGGGTGCGCAGCCGAATCGAGGCGTTGGCCGTGGCCCGGCGGGCCCAGCTGATCTGACATCGATTTCCCGGGCTGGTCCACCGGTCTGCCGATTGGTATCCGCGACTACCCGGAGTCGGGCGTACACGGTATGCGATAGTCCGACGCGTTTATTGCGTTTTTCCCCATACGTTCCGGCGAGCACGTACGCTATGCGTGCGCCCCCGTAGCCCAATCGGCAGAGGCAAGCCCCTTAAAAGGGCCACAGTGTGGGTTCGACTCCCACCGGGGGCACCACGTTTTCCAGGTAAAGGTGCCTTTACCTGGGGCTACACCGCTGCAGTTGAGCCGGCTGGAGATGCACACGCCGATCCGCCCAGCCGGCCGACCTGGCAAACCGGCAGTGCCTACCACCTTGCCCAGCCGTCCGCACGGCGCGTCTCACCAGGTAGTACACCCAGCAACAACCCCTGGTCCCCCGGCGGCCTCGATCATCCCGTAGACACCAGTGGCCCACCCGCGGATCGGAGGAGTCGTCGGCGTCAGACCCTGACAACGTGCCCGCCGTCCCGGCTCGGTGGCCGATCCGGCGATTGCGCCAATGACACGCCACACAGTGGCGAAAACCCATGGCCGCCGTGCCGAATACGTCGATTCCGGGAAACGAATAGGGCGGTGCCACCCCTTTCGCCGCTGAGGTGGAATTCCAGGCCAGTGATCAGACCGACTGGGAACTATTTCATTACGCCGGGCTCCGGCTATTCCCGGCACGGAGAAATTGTCCGCCAGCTCGGCGTCACCTATCGTCGCGTTATACCAGCGTTATACCAGCGGATCATGATGCCGTGGCAGGTGGAGAGCCGCGCGGTCGGCCCCACTGTCCCCGCCGCACCCATCGAGGCTGCCCGACTTTCCGGTGTCCACCCAAGAGATCTTGCGGGTTTCGACAGACGCTGGCTCCCCCTGGCTCCGTTCGGTGATCTTCTCGCAAAGCAGACGTGTGCGTTGACGTCGTGGGCCAGATCCGGCAGCGGGTTTTCCCCGCGACCGCACAGCCACTGGGTCCGATACCGGTGTTCCTCAGGCCGTCCCTGGCCTGGTATTGCCGGCCTTCGTCAATCACCCGGAGGCCCGTCAGGACACCGGCCGCCCGAGCCGAGTCGTCCCGCCGCCACGCATCCCCGCGACAGGATCGGCCGAAGCCAGGGGGCACGCGCTGAGAACCCAAGCGCCCGGCGCGCCCATCCCGCCAGCCGGTTCGGCCCGAGCGGCGGCGCCCGGTCCACCAGGGTTGGATTCCACCTGCGTACTCCGGGCTCCAGCGAATGGCGCAATTGCGCGAAATGCTTTGGCTATACCAATCCCCGCCTCGTGTACGTGAATACCGGCCCACCTCGCCTCAGCACAGAGCCCCGGGGCCTGGACGTCGATCGTTATTTCCGCGCCACGGCGCACCGCACCGATACGCCTGGGCCGGCGCTCGGTATAGTTAGCCCGGCACATCGGGTGTCGGCGCCGCCCAGCCGCCTTCTGGCAATGAGAGGGAGAACAACGTGCTGACTGGCATGGGGATTCGATCCCTTGTCGGGGCCGCCGTCGCGGCTACCGTTGTCGTCGTGCTCTCTCCGACCGTTCCGATGGCGTTCGCGGCCGACGGCACATTCACCTACGTGGCTGCCGATGGCAACGTGAAGACAAGCGCGAACCCGCCTTCCGGAGATTGCCTCAAGGTCGCTGGAACCGGTCCGGTCAACAACCTGACGAACGCTGACGTGAGCCTTTACAAGACACCTGACTGCACGCCCGGTAACCGCATCACCACGGTTGACTCAGGGGACGACGACCCGGACGTGCCAACGTTTCAGTCTCTCCGCTGGGGTAACGCCGACTGACCGGCCCGACCTCAACGCAGGGCTCGCTCAGCGAGGATCGTCCGCGTCGTCCCTGACCAGATGGACCGCGGCCTCTTCCGCCGAGGCGCCCGCACCGTCGATCCCGACGTCCACCGCGTACAGCTCGTGATCGCCGGCCGAGTCCCCCTCGTTGTCCGCCAGGCGCCCCGACCGGGTATCCCCGACCTCGTCGTCGAGTAGCTCCCCGTCGCTGTCCGTCGAGTCGCCGAGGCCATCACCCTCGTCGTCCCGGGCCCAGGCCTCCGGCAGTTCCCGGGCCAGCCGCCCGGCCAGACCTTCTCCCTCGGCCTCTTCGCGGGCCGTCGTGCCCCAGTCGTTCACCGCCCACGGCTGCTCCGGCGGCGACACTCCCTCGTCGAGCGGGTCGGTGAACTTGTTCCCCTCGAGCGTGTCCAGCTCATCCAGCTGCTCGGATACGTCGTCGTCGACTTCATCGCGGTCCATCGGGCGGCCTCCCTCGGCTCGGCAGGGTCGAGACGACCCGTCGGCGCCCGAGTATGCCCGCCCGTATCCGCCGGCACGAGAGGCGCTGAGGGCACTCAGCTGGCCACGTGTCCGACATGGCCGTTGATGGTCAGCCCGCCGTCGACCACGATCTCCTGTCCGGTGATGTAGCGGGACGCCCGGGAGGCCAGGAACGCGACGACGTCGGCAATATCCTCCGGCAACCCGATGCGGTGCAGGCCAATTCGTTCCAGGTAGGTCTTCCGGACCGAATCGTCCCAGGCTGTCGCGTTCATCGGGGTGTCGATCGCGCCAGGCGCTACGGCGTTGACGGTGATCCCATCGTCGGCCAACTCGAGGGCAATCGTCCTGGTCAGCGCCACAACCGCGCCTTTGGCGGCGATATAGGCGGACAGACCGGGGACAGCCTGAATATCGGTAACCGAGGAAATGTTGATGATCCGCGCCTCCGGCCGACCCTTCATCCGCCGTGCCGCGGCCCGGCACCCGTGGAAGTAACCGTGCAGGTTGGGGGCCAACAGGGCGTGCCACGCCTGGTCATCGGTGTCCACGAACGGCCGCACCAGCATGGCCGCCGCATTGTTGACCCAGATGTCCAGACCACCCCACTCCGCGGTGACCTCATCCGCCAGGGCCTCGACGTCCGCCGAGCTCGCCGTGTCGCCGAAGCGCATGAGACACCGCCGCCCCAGCGCTCGAACCGCGACCTCGGTACCGGCGGCACCCGCCTCGTCAGAGTTGTACAGGCCGGCGACGTCGGCGCCCTGCCTGGCCAACGCGATGCAGATGGCGGCCCCGATGCCCCGGGACGCACCGGTCACCACCGCCAGCCGGCCGGTGAGATCGAACGGTGACTGAGAGTTCCCTGATGGCGATCCAGTCTCCGCACTCATGAGCGTCACCTCTCGTCGGTCGCACCACGGCCCCTACAACTACAACGTCACTGACTGGATGACCAGGGGTTTTGATCGCATCCGGGGGCGGGCGTACACGCGATTCAGTCCAGGTTCCGAGCTGGTAACAAACGCTTTACTTCCTTAAATCTGCATCAAGGCAAGTGGACGGAGCGCCAAAGCTTACTTACACTTTCAACCTAAGTTGATCTCCAGTGGATCCTTAGCTCGCTTAAATCACTCACACGCTCGGGCGCGGTTAGCGGACCCCGGGCAGCTAGGCACGCAAAGGGAGCCACCGTGACCCGAGGAGTTGAAGTCGAAGACGCCGACCGGTTCGAATCACGCACCGATATCTCAGTCTTCGAGGACCAGGGATACAAGAAGTCCCTGGGCAACCGCCAGGTCCAGATGATCGCCATCGGTGGCGCGATCGGAAGTGGTCTGTTCCTCGGCGCGGGCGGTCGGCTGAACTCAGCCGGACCGGCGTTGATGCTGGTCTACGCGGTGGCCGGGGTGTTCGCGTTTCTGGTCGTGCGAGCCATGGGCGAGATGGTCATGCACCGGCCAACCTCGGGCTCGTTCGTCTCCTACTCGCGCGAGTTCATCGGGGAGAAGGCCGCGTTCTTTGCCGGCTGGATGTACTTCCTTAACTGGGCGTGCAGTGGCATGGCCGACGTCACCGCGGCAGCGGTATATGTCAAATTCTTCTACCCGAATGTCGCACAATGGATTCCCGCGCTCATCGCGCTCGGCGTTGTGCTCGCGGTCAACCTTGTCTCGGTAAAGATATTCGGTGAGCTGGAGTTCTGGTTCGCCATTATCAAGGTGGTCACGCTGATCGCCTTCATGGTGATCGCCATCGTGGTGCTGATCAGGCGCACCGAGGTCGCGCCAGGAGTGGCCACCGGGCCGCAGCTGATCTTCGAGCACGGCGGGTTCTTCCCGGCCGGATTGTTCGCGGTGCTGATGATCCTGCAGGGCGTGGTGTTCGCCTACGCCGGCGTGGAGATGGTCGGCGTCGCGGCCGGCGAGACGGACAACCCGCGCAAGGTAATCCCGAAGGCGGTCAACTCGGTCGGCTGGCGGATCGCCATCTTCTACGTCGGCTCGGTGTTGCTGCTGGTCATGCTGCTGCCCACGTCGATGTACTCCTCGGCGGGCAGTCCGTTCGTCACGGTGCTCTCGAAGCTGGGCATCCCGGCCACCGCCGACATCATGAACATCGTGTTGATCACAGCCGCGCTCTCCAGCGTCAACTCCGGGCTCTACACCACCGGCCGGGTGCTGCGCTCGCTGGCCTTCAACGGCTCCGCGCCGCGGGTACTGGGCAAGATGAGCCGGCACGGCGTGCCCTACGCCGGCGTGCTGCTGACCGGCTTCATCTACCTGATCGGTGTGTTCCTCAACCTGAAGCTGCCGCACGACGCGTTCGAGATCACCGTCGAGTTCTCCGCCGTCGGAATCATCGGCATGTGGTGCATGATCATGATCTCGCACCTGGCGTTCTACCGGGCGACCCAGGCCGGGCTACTGCCACGCCCTGAGTTCCGGATGCCGTGGGCGCCGTACTCGAACTACGTCACGGTGGCGTTTCTGATCTTCGTTCTGGCCATGACCTGGTTCAACGGCAAGACCGGCCGATTCATCATCTACAGCCTGCCGGTCATCGCGCTGCTCCTGGTGGCCGGCTGGTTCGCCTGCCGCAAGGGGGTCGAACGGATCCGCCAGGAAGGCGCCGGGCACCCTCACCCGCACTCGCCATCGGAGTAGCGCTGCCCCTTGGCGAGGCCCGCGACGGTGGCCGTCGCCGAGGACGCAGCTGAGACCGCGCTGAGGAAGATCGGTGCACGGCCGCCGCGAGGCTCGTAACCTGCGCAAAGTCGTAGGTCGCGGAACAGAGGGGCGTTGCGATGGCACCGGGACAGTCCGGAACCACCGGTGAGGCGCACACCCCTCTCACCTCCGACCAGCGCAACTCGTTCATCGCCGCGCTACTCGGCTGGATGATGGACGCGTTCGACTACTTCATCGTGGTGTTCGTCTACGCCGACATCGCGAAGGAATTCCACATCTCGCTGACCGAGGTGGCGTTCCTGACCACCGCGACGCTGCTCATGCGGCCGGTGGGCGCGGTCATCTTCGGGCTCTGGGCGGACCGCAAGGGTCGGCGCATCCCGCTGCTGGTCGACGTCAGCTTCTACTCGGTGGTCGGGTTTCTCTGCGCGTTCGCGCCGAACTTCACCGTGCTGATCGTCCTGCGCCTGCTCTACGGCATCGGCATGGGCGGCGAGTGGGGCCTCGGCGCGGCGCTGGCCATGGAGAAGATCCCGGCCAAGCGGCGCGGGCTGTTCTCCGGCATCCTCCAGCAGGGCTACTCGCTGGGCTACCTGCTCGCCTCGCTGGCGTCGCTGATCGTGATCAGCACGGCGGGGCTGTCCTGGCGCTGGCTCTTCGCGCTGAGCATCATCCCCGCCCTGATCAGCCTGTGGATCCGCACCCGGGTGCGCGAGTCAGAGGTCTGGGAGGAAACCCAGGAACGCATGCGGATGACGCAGTCGTCGTTCCGGGACGTGCTGTTCAACCCGACCATCCTGCGCAGGTTCGTCTACCTGATTCTGCTGATGACCGCCTTCAACTGGATGAGCCACGGCACCCAGGACATCTACCCGACGTTCCTCAAGGCCACCGACCAAGGCGGCGCCGGGCTCTCCGGCGCGGCGGCCTCCTGGATCGCGATCGCCTACACGATCGGCGCGACCATCGGCGGCATCGCCTTCGGCGCGCTGTCGCAGAAGTACGGCCGCCGCTACACCATTGTGTTCTGCTCGATACTCGGCCTGCCGATCATTCCGCTGTTCGCCTACTCGCACACGGCGGCCATGCTCTGCCTGGGCTCATTCCTGATGCAGGTAATGGTGCAGGGCGCCTGGGGCGTCATCCCCGCCCACCTCACCGAGATGTCCCCGGACACCATCCGCGGCTTCTACCCGGGGGTCACCTACCAGCTGGGCAACTGCCTGGCCGCGTTCAACCTGCCGATCCAGCAGGCCCTGGCCAGGTCGCACGGCTACCCGTTCGCACTGGCCGCCACGATCGTCCCGGTGTTCCTCGCCGTGATCATCCTGTCGCTGATCGGCAAGGAAGCGCGCGGCATCGAGTTCGGCGGCCGCCTCGGCACCGAACAGACCGACCCCAGCCCCGTCCGGTCGTGAGTGGCGAGTGGTCCTATAGGACCACTCGCCACTCACGACTCCTCGCCAGCTCTTGACCTGGCGGCCTCGACAAGGAATCGTCAGTGTTCGGACTAATTCAGCCGGACGCCGGGAGGCTGCCGTGAACCACAACCTGCTCAACGACATCTGTCTGCAACAACTGACCCTGAGCGGGGTGCACGAGGGCGAGACCATCTCCGTGCTCACCCAGGGCGAGGAGCGCGCCGACTACGCCGACGCCTTCATGTGGGCGGCGCAGAAGCTCGGCGCCAAGACCTTCCACCTGCGGCTGCCGTCGCCGTCGAGCGCGTCCGGGGCGTGGGCGGTCGGCCAGTCCGGGCTGGCCGGCAACCAACTCGCGGTGGATGCGCTGAAGAGCACCGAGATGCTGGTCGACCTGACGTTCCTGCTGTTCAGCAAGGAGCAGTTCGAGATCCAGGCCGCCGGCACCCGGGTGCTGACCGCCGTCGAGCCCGCCCCACTGCTGGCCCGCCTGATGCCCACCCGCGAGCTGCGGGAGCGGGTCGAGATCGGCGCGGAGCTGCTGGCCAAGTCGCAGTCCATGCGGATCACCAGCCCACACGGCACCGACGTGACCTACCGCCTCGGCGTCTACCCGACCATGAGCGAGTACGGCTACACCGACCAGCCCGGCCGCTGGGACCACTGGCCGGCCGCGTTCGTGTTCACCGGCGGCGCCGACGACGGCGTGGACGGCAAGATCGTGCTGTCCCCGGGCGACGTGCTGCTGCCGTTCAACACCTACGTGCAGACGCCGGTCGAGATCACCATCGAGCAGGGGTTCATCACCGACATCCGGGGCGGGCTGGACGCCGAGCTGCTGTCCTCGTACATCAAGAGCTTCGACGACCCGCGCGGCTACGGCATGTCGCACGTCGGCTGGGGGCTGGACGAGCGGGCGCACTGGCACGGGCTGACCCAGTTCGGCGGCGGCATGGGCATGGAGCTGCGCAGCTTCTACGGCAACGTGATGTTCTCCATCGGCCCGAACAACGAGCTCGGCGGCCCGAACGACACCCCGTGCCACTTCGACATCCCGATGCGTGGCAACTCGCTCTACCTGGACGACGAGCTGATCGTGGACTCCGGCGAGCTCACCGTGCCCGAGATGCGCCCAGCGGCTCGCCGGTGACCGCCCCGGTGCGTGACCACCACATCGGCATGATCGTGCCGAGCTCCAACCTGACCATGGAGACCGAGCTGCCCCGGATGCTGCGGGCCCGCGAGGAGGTCGACCCGGCCAACCGGTTCGTCTTCCACTCCGCCCGGGCGCGCATGCAGCACGTCACCCCGGAGCAGCTGCGCGCGATGAACGCCCAGGCCGAGCGGGCGGCGACCGAACTGGCCGACGCCCGCCCGGACGTGGTGGCCACCGCCTGCCTGGTAGCGATCATGGCGCAGGGCCCCGGCTACCACTGCACCGCCGAGTCGTCGATCACTTCCGCGCTGCGTGCTTGCGGGTCGGACGCACCCGTGGTGTCCAGCGCCGGCGCGCTGCTCTCCGGCATCGAGGCGCTCGGCGCGCGCAAGGTTTCCATCATCACCCCGTACATGAAGCCGCTGACCCAGGCGGTGGTGGACTACCTCGAGGACGCCGGCGTGGAGGTGGTGGACGCACTCTCCCTGGAGGTACCCGACAACCTCGCGGTGGCCCACCTAGACCCCGCCGACCTGCGCACCCACTACAGGAAGCTCTCCCTGGCCGGAGCCGAGGCCCTCGTCCTCTCCGCCTGCGTCCAAATGCCGTCCCTACCATCCATCCAGCCGGTAGAAGACGAACTAGGCCTCCCGGTGCTCTCCGCCGCCACCGCCACGACGTACCGAATCCTGCAGTCCCTCGGACTACCGCCCACCGTCCCCAACGCCGGCCGCCTCCTCGCCTGACCCCTCTTTCCGCGAGTCGGCGCTCTCAGCACACTGAGTCGGCGCTCTCAGCACACATCGACGCCGGCGAGATCGCTAGATTCGCGCTGTGCTGGACCACGCGTCGATCACCGTCGACCACCTCGACGCCGCGAACCTCTCTACGACGCCGTGCTCGGGCGCCCTCGGCCACGCCCGCGTGTACCGAACAGACACCGCCGCCGGGTACGGCGTCCGGAACTCGGCACAGGACCGCAGCCACACCTACCTGTCGATCATGGCGCCGCCATCAGTGGTGCCCGACGATCGGCGCTGGGCGTTTCGGGCCGGCTCCCGCACGGTCGTCGAACACTTCTACGCCGCCGCACTCGCTTCCAGCGGTCGAGATGATGACGGAGTAGCGGCACGCTCCGAGTACCACGCTTCGTACTACTCCGCCTTCGTGCTCGACCCGGGAGGCAACCGCCTCGAAGCGGTGTGCCACTGCGATCCGCCGGTGTGCTGAGATCCCCGACTCGCGGAAAACAGGAGTCCTCGGGGCGGCGGGTGGCGGCGTCACATGACGGTGCGCCAGAAACCCCGTCCGTGTGGGCCGCGGTGCTTGTTGTCGGGGACTATGACGATGATGATGTTGCGCATGAGGACACGCTGCGCCGCCAGTGCCACAAGGTCACGGGCATGCTTGTTTGCTGTGGTGATCGCGGTCGGGTTGATCGACCTTGCCGGCTGCTCCTCGCAGAACACCAGCGCGCCGAGCCCTCCCGCACCATCTGCGGCGCCCTCGGCCGTAGCTCCCTCGGTTCCACTGGCGGCGGCTTATCACTCACCGGATGGCTACAGCATCAGCCCGCCGGACGGCTGGGTTCTGCACCCCACCACTGGTCAGCAAGGACTGTCGGTAGTATTCGCGGCCACAACAGTGGATGCGGCGGCCCAGAAACCATTTGCCAATAATCTGAATGTGGTTGTTACCCCGACCCCGGACACGCTCGACAGTCTTATCTCGCAGGCCAAGCAGCAATCACCAGGCCTCCTCCCCAATTACACGGTTGTCACCGACCAGCCGGTCACACTGGCTGATGGCCAGCCGGCGCATCTGTTGGGCGCGATCTACGACCAGCAGGGGACCGGTTCGCTGGAGAACATCCAGTTGCTTCTCGTGGACGCCGGCAAAGAGTACACGATCACCTTCACCAGCCCGGCGGCAAGTTTCGACAGTTACCACGACCTCGCCCAAGCGTCGTTGGCCTCGTTCACCCTTGGCTGACTACCCGGTCAACCTGTTGTTACGGATGAAGTCGCCGTAGTCCCGGTAGATCTCACCGTGCGCGTCGACGATTTGGAAGTCTTTGCCGTCTTTCGACGGAACCAAATAGATTAACTGCGAGTCGTAGCTCTTCACGTCCACGGTCTTGAAAACAACCAACTCCTGGTAGAGCTGGTCGGGGTTGCCGCCGAGACTCTCGACCGCAGCTCTGACCTTATCGGGCGCGGGCGCGCCGCTGGAGTCGGCACAGCCGCCGAGGGCGAGAAACAAAAGCACCATCGCGGCAGCCACCGGAACAGGGCGTAGCGGCATTATCGACCTCGCTTCAGTAGGCGGCGCTGGCTGTAGGGCTGCCGGTACCGGTTTCTCTGCCGGTCGGCCCCGGCCGGGAGCTTCACGGCTGCCAGCAGGCCGAACACACCGAGTCCGAGCAACGACAGCCCGATGATCCGCCGTGGTGTCTCCAGACCCGAGCACACCTGAGGGCCGTCCGGTTCCTGAAGCTGTTCGTGCGAGCCGGTAGTGAAGACGTTGCCGCAACCGAGCCGGATCCCGTTGGCCAGATGGTCCTGTTCGAGGTAGGTGTGATCGAGATGGGCCAGATCGACTCCTGTGACATCGGAATAGACCAGGTCCTGCTCAGTGGTCCACCACGAGTACATGCTCCACACGTTGCGTGGGGCGGGGTTGGCATCGCTCGTCATATAGACAGCGGTGATGGGGACCAGCAGCACCCAGGCCGCGATGAGGAGCATCGTGGTGGCGGCGAGGCGGGCCCACAGGCGCGGCCGGCGAAGTGGAATCACACCTGGCTCCAGTATCAACACCTAGGACTTACGGGATCGTTGCATTCGTCCGAACCGGCATAGACCGTCGTCACTCGTCGGGAGCCGACAGCTTGTGTTCGGTGTCCGACTCCGCCTGAGAGCAGGGCAGGGCCAACGTCTTGCGCAGCATCCAGTTTGTCTCCGCGCCACCGGCGATCACCGAATGCAGAATTCCGTTATAGGTCAAATCCCACAGCATGCGGTCACTACTCAAATCAATGAACCTGTACCGCAGCTTGCGCCCTCCCGAATCCCGCATGCACACGCCCGCACCATAATAGGGATAGGAATGACAGGTCACCTTCACCAGCTCATAGACCCTCACCCATTTCTTCCCCCGGGCCACCCAGTCAGCTCCCGCACTAAAACAGTCAGCCCGGGAGATCAAATAGACCACCACCAGGCAGACACCAATGAACACCCACACGGCCCAGTGCGTCATCCACCTAGTTCCCCTAGTCAGGGTGAGGATCCCAGCAAGAGCCAGTGCGAACGTCAATATGCCGATGATCGATCCGCGACGGCTCTCCCGATACCAGACCAGCACGGGGCTCTGCCCGGGCGGCGGGCCCGGCGCCAGCGCTTGATCCCGCTCACGAATCACACTGTCTTCCGCCGAAATGTCGACGCCGATGAAGCCCGGCGCACGCGGCGGACGCGGCAGGCCGGTGGACGGGTCCGGGCGGGGCGGCAACTCCTCCGCCGCAAGGTATCGTCGGTGCACCATCGTGGATCCTTTCTCGCGCTAGCACAGGCCATAGTCCTCGCGGATGCGCTCGTCAGCGACCGGTGTGGCGTCCGTCCACCTGATCGGCGACCAGGTCGCCCAATTTCCCTCCGACGTAGGAACCGACCAAGTTACCAACCGCCGACCCGACTGCCGTTCCGATAACCGGGATCGGAATGGCGGTTCCGACGATTCCGCCGAACCAGGTACCCACGGCACCTCCGATGAGCGACCCTGTGGTCTCAGCCGCCACTCGACCCCTCGGCTTACCGTCCATGAGATCAGAAACGGCTTGAGCACCGGTCGCGACCACCCCCAGCACGGGGGCCTTCTTCGCAAACTGTTCGCCAATGTCCCCGGCGACTTTGCCGGCCTGCGCGAGCCGTGGGGCCAGAATCCTGGCCGTCTGTTCCAGCTCTTGACCCACAGCTACGGCCCTGCCACCGGCGCCCACACCGGCGGCCGTGACCTTCTGTCCAAACTTTCCGACGTTCGGGCCCAGGTTTCCGCCCAGGTCTACAGCCTTGCCTCCAACGCTGATGCCGGCGGCCGCGACCTTCTGCCCCAACTTTCCGGCATTCGGGCCCAAACTTTCGAGACCTTCGCCCAACTGCCCGGCCTTCAACGCGGTGTTGATGCCCCCATTTGTGACCTTCTGACCTACTTTCGCGGCCTGCGGGCTCAAATCTTCGATCTTGCCGCCTACCTCGGCAGCCTTCAGCGCGGTGTTCACGCCCAAGTTGGTGGCCTTCTGACCCACCTTACCGAGCTGTTGCCCCGTCCACTCAGAGTCCGCGATCTTGCCCGCGACCTTCTCAGGTCCAGTCAGGACCTTCAACCCTATCTTTTGGTACGTCGCTCCTCTTTCGGCCGCCTTCGCATCCTTGATATACCCCGCTCTCTGGACAGAGTCCGCTGTTCTGTCGGCGAGGTCCCGCATGCGCGTCGCGGTCGAGTTGAAATCATCGAGCTTCTGCTGAATTGTTGGCGCTTTTGTGGTGTCCATGGTGGATTTGCGCAGTGAATCGATCCCGGCCAAACCCGCGCCGACACCACCGAAAAGTTTGTCCTTGTTGCTAGGCGGCCACCAGCTCCATGCGTTCGGGTCCGACTGATTCTGCGCCCCCTGTTGGCCGGGCGCGCCGGGCTCCTTGGGTACGACGGGCACAGGTCCTGTGACGTCCGGATCACCCGGCTTGGTCGCAGTCGCGGGGGGCGCGGTGTTAGGCGCCGATTGCCCTGGTTGATCAAGCTTTCTCACCACCGGCGGCTGCGGACCCTGCTGGCCCGACGGACCCGCCTGATCCGGCTTCACAGGTGCAGGAGGCTGCGGGCCCTGCTGACCTGGCGGGGAGGGCTGCTTCACCACCGCCGACGGCTGCTGATCTTGCTGTCCCTGCGGACCTGCCTGGACGGGATTCTTCGCTCCCGGTGGCTGCGGGGCCGTTGACGGACCGCTGCTGGAGGGCGAGGAGTTCGGTGCGTCGTGGCGCGCCGGAGCCGGGGAGCTGTCGCTGCCTGACGGTGACGAGTTCGGCGCGTCGTGGCGCGCCGGCGCCGAGCCCGCGGAGTTGCCGCTGTTGGACGATGACGAGCTCGAGGAATCCTTGTTCGCGGGTTTGGAGGCTGGCGCGCTGCCGCTGTCCGACGATGAGGAACCTGACGACGAGGAACTTGACGACTGGGCCTTCTTCGGGGATGGCGCGGGGGAGCTTCCGCCATCCGATCCTCCGCCACCGGGTCCTGCGCCGGGGCCGGAAGCCGCGGGCGCCAGATTCCACTGGAGCGGCCGCGAAGCCGGCCGGGGCGAGGTTGGCTGCGCGGAGACTTGGGCAGTCAGTCGCACCGAGGGCGACACCGCCGAGTCCGCCACCGCGGCGACCGGCGGGGTCAAGCCTGGCCCCGCCAACATCGCGCAGGCCACCACCATCGCGCCCACGCCAGGAGCGCCCGACCGAACCAGGACGCGCGGCACCGCGCGATCACGCGGCCGACTGTTAGACGGCACCGACACCACACACCCCCACGTGGGACAGGTCAGGACGAGACCTCGAAGAAAGATCAAGAAGACGGGCAGGCATTACCTCGCCGAGCGAGGTGGGAGATCAGGGCGCGCAAGAGCAACGCCCTGCTGCAGCACTGCCCGGGGCTCTTCGGCGCCCAGGCCTGACCCGATCGGCAACCGCGGTGCAACTCACGCAGTGGCCAGCCCCAAGCGGCAAGCGCTCAGGTACGTCCGGTCAGGCGCCCACCGATCACCGGCGAGCGCGACGGGAGATTAACAGCTAGGCCGACGGGCGGGGCCGGAAATCGAAGATCCGGTTTTCCGGTCCGGAAGACGTCGTGGCCGTTCCGGCCCCAATCGACACCGCGGTCGTCCGGACCGGAAAAGTCGTTCACCCAGCCTGACCAGCGAGTTCAGTGAATTGGCCGGAGGAAACGACCCGAACTCGACTCGATCGGCTCAACATCGAATTCGTCACCGCTCCTCCGAGTCGATGTGCCCTGGCTGGCGGTGGCGCCGACCGACCCGGGAGTCTTGCCGTGGCGTTAGCGACCGTGATCGACACGCAGCGAGTGTGTGCCCTGGACGGGTGCGAGAACCCGATCGAGGTCACCGCCAGCGAGACTCGTCGATATTGCTGCGTGGCGCATCGGAAGATGGCTCGCAGACAACGCAGGGAGCACGGGGGCACGCACCGTCCGACGGCCCCCGTGTGGCCGGGCCAGGGCGCGGAGCCGGTCTCGCCGAACCAGCACATCAGGTCCGCGGTCTCCGCCCGAAGCCGCCGTGCGGAACCCGGCCCGCCATACCGGCGCCTGGTGCCCGAGCCGCAGCCTCGCTGGTTCCGCCGCTCGGCTTCTGTGCCCTACGCCGCGCGCGGTATCCGCCCCCGTTATGCGCACCGGCCCCTGCGGTTGCTACCGGAATGGCTGCGGCCCGCGTCCCGCCGGGCACGGCGGCAGATCCCACTCCGGGCCCGTCAAGCGCACGCGTACGACACTCAGCCGCCGCTGCCGGATTGGCTGCAGCCTCACTCGCACGTCGTTCCCACGGCACCGACACCTGCCGAGGCCCCCACGGCACCTGCACCTGCACGTGCCGAAGCGCCCACCGCGCAGGCGCCGGCACCTGCACGTGCCGAGGCGCCCGCCGCGCCTGCGCCGGCACCTGTTGAGGCCCGCTCCACCGCACCCGTGCCGGCCATCCCACCCATCGCGGCCCGGTCGGCTGGGTCACTCACCGTGGCCCTATTGGCGATCTCGGCCTTCGTCCGGACTACCTATCGCGGCGCGTTCACCCGGCCCGGCCAGCGCATGGCGGCGATGAAGGCTGCCCAGCTGGACAGGCTGGCCGGTCGTCGCGCCACGAAGCGGCTGCACAAGGCCGAAGAGGAGACGCTGCGCCGGCAAGCGGCCGCGGTGTTGGCTGGCACGCCGATCCCGGGCTTGGTCGAGGATGTGCCCGGCCGAAAGCGCGGCCGACGCGTGGCTAAGTTGGCCCTGCCGATCGACCCGCACGAGGTCATCCGGGTGGCCTGGCTGGGGCAGATGCGGGAGGCCCTGTTCGCCGCGCTGCAGAGCTTGTCGAACAATCGGCTGCGGTCGGTGTTGACCACGGTGGGCATCATCGCCGGGGTTGCCTCGGTGATCGTGCTGGTCGCGATGGGCGATGGCATGACCAAGGGTTTCAATGACCAGTGGAG
>Ga0193743_1001334_pt1 | contig 18359 bp, 13 predicted proteins | sample L2c2metaG_FD_143038 | JGI IMG/M metagenome (GOLD analysis project Ga0193743, IMG submission 143038) | Soil microbial communities from a riparian zone of the East river system, Colorado, United States - L2c2 | ecosystem: Environmental > Terrestrial > Soil > Riparian zone | place: USA: East River... | reverse complement strand
TCATCTCTGAGGAAACAGTAAAGGGACATATTAAGCACATTATGGAAAAACTCGGTGCAAGCGATCGCACCGAGGCCGTCACTATCGGAATTAGACGCGGGATCATACGTCTCTAGTTGTGCCCACACTTCCGAGTATCCGAAGAATCTGCAAGTGGTACACAAAAAGCACTCGATCTGGGGGTTCAATCCGCGGCGAAGGAAGCTAGCCTCTTTTTGGGACGTCTTTGTGCCCCGAGGAGGCATCGGCTGCAAAGGCTCTTTTCCAGCTTCCCGGAGGGCTGGCCAGGTACCGGCCTTATCTTCTTGCGACTTGCTATTGCACTCAACGCAATGAGTAGCGGCGTCGGAGCGCTCGTTGGATCCAGCAGTCAGGCTATTAGCAGTTGGGCAGTTGGATCGCTCGCAATCGCTGTTGGAGCGGCGATCTTCGTCGGTTTTCTTACACCTGTTGCAAGCGCCGCGGCAGCAGTTGGTTATCTCATAACGGGTGTTTCGTCTTTTTTGATGACTGAAGCGAACCACCACATCAATATGTTAGATGCCTTCAATCTGGCTGCGATATCCGCCGCGCTTGTTTTGCTTGGCCCGGGCGCCTTTTCACTTGATGCGCGTCTCTTCGGTCGTCGCGAAATCATCATTCCTGAGGGCCGGCGTCCACCTCGTCGATGATTCCCAGGAACATTCCGCACCTCATTGAGATTGAACGCAACGGTTGTGCACACGCTTGGGCATCAAATCCTCCCTACTATAGTGGTATCCGATGCGCACCATTTACTGGCGTTGAAAATCCCTTCCTTCGCGGGATGCAATCATCTGAGTGTTCCTTCATAGTCACTACAACAGAGAGTTACGAATCACTCATTCCCTGAATCGGGTGAAGCTTAATTGGAGGCTCGGCTTTCGCGATGTTCCATTTGGACTATCTTTCTTGTTTCCTCACCATCCTAGCGACAATACTGCTTGCACGAAAATCTTGGATCGGACTCCTTATCGCAATTGTCAACAGCTTGATCGTCTGTGCAATTGGATTGCGAACGTCACAGCTTGGCTTTATTCCAGCAAACCTGTTTTGCATCTGCGCATACGCGTTCAGCATGCGGTCGTGGCTCAGGGAACAGACACACACAAATCAAGATCAGGCGCCGCGACAGGATAGTGGATCGGCCTCGGACGGCCCTCGGATGAGCCCTCCTATGCAGTATCGTACCGCTGCTGGAACAGCCACGGAGGTCGCCCCACCGCACCCATCAAACACCAATCGATCTCGCGCGAGAGAAAGGAAATCGCGGGAGCACAAGCGGAAGGCCAGCCGGTTCGCGGTAGAAACCGTGTTGAAGGTTCAAAGTGCCAATTTGTCAACGCCCGTGGCCAGCGGGTCGACGCTGTACCGCTCCTCCCGCCTGCCGTGAATCGCGCCCCTATACAAAAGTCATTGGGTTGTTGCTTCGTCGTTTGGCACATCCCTTGTTCTCGTTACAAAACTAGAGACAGAGCGCATTTCGAAGGGAACTCACCCGCAGGGTCGAAGGATGTTTAGGAGATGGAAAATGACTCGTCTGCAAAACAATCAAATATGGAAAGACGACGCAAATCGATATGCGACGGGAGACGACTTTTGCGGAGTGTTCAGTGAGGAACTTGATAGTCTTTACCAGCTGTCATTCTTAGCTATCGGAGATCACGATAAAGCCGAGAGATGCCTTCTTGCCGGTCTTGAAGACTGCTGCCGGGCGAACCACATATTTTGGGAGTGGGCTTTGTCCTGGGCGAAGTGCACAATTATTCGTTATGCAATTCGTGAATTGCGGCCTTGTCCACATCGTGATGGCTCGTCCTGGGCCGAGCTTGACCTCCGGTACAGTGGAAAACTCCCTGACTTTCGCTGCGGCTACTTCAAAGCCGAGGCGGTGCTAGCCCTGGAAGATTTCGAGCGATTTGTCTTCGTGATCTCTGTTCTGGAGGGATACTCCGATCACGACTGTGCCGTACTTCTTGGCTGCTCGCCTTTTGAGGTCCGGGAGGCCCGTACACAGGCCAGTTTGCATATCGTCGGTCACGGCGCCTTCGTGAGCTGCCAACCATGCTAATGCTTGTCCTCCGGATCGTGGGCCTCACACATCACCTGAACCAAGGCGCCGGCCGATAGGCGGCCAGACTTTTGGGATAGCCACGGGACTCCCAGTCGGACCCGCGAGTTGCGCGACTGTGGCAAACAGATTAGCCACTCTAAAGGGGACTCTGATGCTGAAACATAACGAATCAAAGGGGAACTTCAAAGGAACCAACGGGCCAAAGTAGCTAAAGGATTTGGAGACTATCTATGGCACAGGTAATTGATTTTTACGCCCCCTCGCATTTCAGGTCGAAAGTTACGCTACTACCTCAGGAGCAACGTGGAAAGGTCATTGCGTTCATGTCTCATCGGGAAGAGGCGGCTGAGATAGTTTGTGCGTCAGCGTATGAAAGGCTCAACTCGAAAGCTTCTTGTTGGTTCGATCCCTGGTCTGACGAATACACCCATATTCAAGCCCCGACAGGAATCATCATCTTTCAGACTTCCGGATCGTAGACGAAGGCGCCTTTCGACGGCTGTCCGCACCACCGCTGATTAGCTTCGAGGCAACTTGCCGCGAGCAACAAGAAAAGGGATCACAAGGGAACAGTGAGAACACACCTTAGGAAACCAGAGATTTCAGACGGCGGCAATATCCTCATGTTTGATAAGGGCGTTGCTCTGGATCTGCGAAACGAGCTGCAGCGGCATGCACAAAGCCAACTGATAGAAGCAGAGCGGATGTCGGCAATCGGCAGGATGGTATGCTCGATATCCCACGATATGCGCCACTCGCTCACGGCGATCTATGCGAACGCCGAGTTTCTCGAGCGCCACGATAGATGTGCGAGTGCGCGGGCTGAACTGTTGCTCGAAATTCAGGAAGCAGTGCTCGCGATGACGGAGCGCATTGATTCACTATTGCAATTCGGGAGTAGCGGACGGGCAAATCTGCTTGTCCATGAGAGCGTTTCATTGGTTGTTGAGAAAGCTGTTGCGGCAGTGAAATGTCATCCAGACGGACGGAATGTGTCCATCACAGTCGGCAAGTTCCCGCCGTCGGAAGCAGACATCGATGCGAGGAATCTTGAAAGTGCCATATATAACTTGCTACTCAATGCCTGCCAGGCTGCGACAGGCTCAACTCAGGTGCCTGAAGTAAAGGTCCACGTTACGGAAGTCGATGAACGGATCTACGTCACAATCTTGGACAATGGTCCCGGTATACCTGCCTCTGTCCGGGGGACGTTGTTCGATCCATTCGTGACCGCAGGAAAACCGAACGGAACAGGCTTGGGGCTCACCCTCGCTCGTCGAATCGCTGAAGAGCACGGTGGCAGCGTCTGCCTCGAGGAATCGAATCCAGACAGGACGGTATTCACGCTGAGTCTGAGGAAGAACAGATTATTAGCTTTAGGTTGATTGTGATCTCCGGTCGATTACAAAAAGCCGCATGGGAAAACGTTCTGAAGGGCCAAGAATAGCGTTTCGCGTGGAATATCTAGCGCTCTAAGAGGCTTTGGCCAAACACCAAACACCTGACTCTGTCCGGGTTGAACTTGATCCCTGCCCTGATTTGGGAAGCGAGGGCGCTAAGGCGCAAGCTCACTTACGGCATTTGTATAACAAAGTTCATAGATCTCTAACCCCCCTTCAGGAGAATGAAGTTGGTAAATAAGTATTGCTCATATCTGGGCCAGGCACCACGGTGGCTGGCTCTAGGCATTCTTACAGTCTTTTCCGGACTGATACTTTCTCAGTCTGCTCTTGCTTCAAATATCACCATCGCTAGTCCGGTGAGCGGCACAACCATTTCATCTCCCTTATGGGTCCGGGCTCACAATGTCGGATGCGACGGGCTGGCGCCGACGGCGTTGGGATATTCAATCGACAACAGCAGTACTGTGACGCGGGGAGTCACGGATTACGACGTAGATATCACCAATGTAGGCCTGGGGTCCGGAACGCATTCGATTCATTTCAAGTCTTGGACCAGCAAAGGCATATGCCCGGTTGCCACTACTACGTTCACGGTAGCGGGCGGCTCCGGCAGTTCCGGAGGGTCCTCATCATCCGGAGGGACCACGGCGTCTGTAGCTGCGGCGATTCCGGCCAGCGCGATTGGCTCTGCAAACCTTGATGGTAAGCAATGGGCGTATGAGCGGGACTCGGCGACGCCGGGAAGCGCGCGCGGATCCACAGTGTATCCAGCAACCACGCCACTGTATGATGACGCCCGCAAATTCTACATGACCTATTCCCGCCATGGCGGCGAGCGCTGGCACGTTTCCTTCGCTAAGGATGCGAGTGCAACTCACTTCATCTATGACACCTACATTTATATTGTCGACCCGTCACAGGTGGCGAATATCGAATTGGACATGAACCAGGTCACGTCTAATGGCGCCACGGTGATCTATGGCACTCAATGTTCCAGCTACTCGAAGACCTGGGAATACACGACTGTGTCTGGCGGCTCTCACTGGAAATCCTCCAATATCCCCTGCAACCCGAAGACCTGGGCTGCAAACACCTGGCACCACGTCCAGATTGCCTCCCATCGCAACAGCAGCGGCGTTGTGACATACGACTGGGTAAATCTGGATAGGAGCCATCATGTGTTCGACAATGCGACCGGCTACTCCGCCGAGCATTTAGGCTGGGCACATGGTGACTTGCTTATTAACTTCCAACTGGACGGAGCCAATGGTGGGAGCGGTTCCATCACTGCCTTTATCCATAAGATGACCATTTTTCGCTGGTAGGAACGATTGTCCTTGTTACGACGGCCGCCTTTGGGCGGCCATTTGTTTGTCAGCAATTGACGGGCTCGCCATGGTACTTATGCCCCTTTAGCCCTCGTTCGGCTTGGCGTATGGAGTTCCCCGCTCACATGCCGTAGGACACGCCGTGTCGACTCGATAGATTGCGATAGCGCGCCAGCTCGCCGAGATCGAATGAGAGATCGTACTTGCCGGATAAGCCTCGACATTCCTGCGGTAGTCGTAGAACAGATCGCTTTGAATCTGCACCTGCCTGGCGCTTTCAGGAATGCGTACTCGTCTGCCCAGAGATCCGGGTCATAGAGTTCAACATTCGGATCGCCTCCGACATGGCGCGTTTTCGTGGTTGCACGTTGGTCAGCAACATCAATTTCCAGCTTCTGTTTGCCGCCAGAGAGAACATCAGGTATGGGAACTCCTTCGACTGTCGCCAGGAATGCCGGCGGCAATTACCGCGAGCTGCTCTTGGATGAGTGGGATCCGCTCGTTGTCCAAGACAAATCCAGGAAGCACATCGAGAAACCGCGATTCCGCAAGCAGAGTCCTTGCAGCTTCTGCCAGATAGTCCCGAAGAGTTTGCGGTGATTCGACGATCTCCTGCAGCACGGTCTCGCGCCCTTCGATAACAGCAACGAAGTCCTCAAGATCGTGGCTGGCCTGGTAGTCCAGGTTGCCGCGCCCTCGAAATGCTTCCATCTTTGTTCCCAGGAAGAACGGTGCCGTAATCAGGCGGATCGATCGACCACTCGGCAGTGTGAATGTAGAAGCGTGTTCGAGCGCCGGCGCGTACCAGCGATTGGTGAAGCCGAGCACCTCCTTGCTGAGAGGCAGTACATCAAGCGTCAGATCGCCATGATGCCATCGGCAGGTGAGAGGCTTTTCGCCAGCGTCTTCTGTAAAGTGAGCCCGGCGTAGACGTTCTGAGAATTCCATGTAGTCGGCATAGGTGACGATTTCAGCGATCACATCGACATCAGTCGTCCCGCGAATTGGAGCTGCCGCCTTGTCCGTGATCAGCAGTCCCAAGGTGACGCCGCCGACGAAGACGATCTCATCCAGGAAAAGAGCAAGCTTGCGGACGGCGTCTTCCAGCAGGGGGAGGTTTGGATCAGGCATTGATCTCTTTTCCGAGGAGTTCGACCGCAAGATTTCTTTCGCGCGTTCTTCCACTGCGGATCGCATCGCAGAGCGCCAGGACACTGTAGAGTTTTGAATCTCGTAGCGCGGCTTTGGGCGCCCCCTGATAGAGGGGGGCGAGCGAAATACCGCGAACTTTTCCTTCCGCATACGGCCAGACCGCCGGAGGTTCCTTGTCCTCCAGAAGGCGCGACTTGAGCGGCTCGGCCGCCGCCGCGGTCGGAACGCCACGGACCATCGAGCCCCTTGCGGGCGGAAAGACGTACTTCAGCCCGTGCGACAGGAATTCCATGAGCGCAGATCGGTTCACTCTTTTTTCAGCACCTGCGACGTAAACCAAACCTGCATCTGCGCAACGCTTCAGGGCCTTTGATACCTCGGACTGAGAGATGGACAGACCCTCAGCCAGGCTCTTGGACTGAATGAGCGGCTCGTCCTGGATGGCGAGTTTGAGAAGAAGCGCAATATCTTGACCCTGCATGAACTTATTGTAGGCCGTGATTCCAATTTGGAAATTGGAAATTTAATCACATAATGTGCAGTCCCAGCCAGACCGGTCAGGGCAGCAGCAATATCAGGCTGCTGACAAATCGGAAGAACTGTTCAGGATTGACTGGAATTAAGCTAAATGATCGTCGAAGCAATCATCGCAGTAACCGAACGGGGCGTCCGGGTGCCGATCGCCCCCACTTCCTACCGGCGGCGCGCCGCCCCAGGAAGACTCCCCTACTCGAAGAACGGTGCCCGAGAGCCGGAAATCTGGCGTCCAATTGGCGTCCGATAAACGCTCCTGAACCCTACTGTAGAGGTACTGTGGGAGCCATCCGCAGCCTTTATTTTCAATAAGTTACCAGCCAATGAATCCCTTTCACGGCGGTAACACGGGTTCGAATCCCGTCGGGGACGCCAAATTGTTTCAACAACTTGAACGATTCCCCATGCCTGCGCTTTGTGCGTAGACGTCCATCGTGCGAGCAGATCCTGAGCCGTGTACGTGTCCAGAGGAACGCGCCTCTGTGAGCCTCCGTCTTGCACTGGCCAACGATCTGGTTCACGGCCGAGCGCTGGACTTCAATGTCGAGAGCCGCAAAGTCAAAGTCGTGCCATTTGACTCCTGCCAGTTCGCCACGGCGTAATCCACTCGCCATGTCGAGAAATACCAACACGCGCTCCGCAACTGCAACTCGGCAACGATGGCCCCGCAACTCCGAGGCTTCGAGAATGTCCGGGAGGCTCTGCCGCTTGGAGCTCTGCCGAACCCAGCACCCTTGTTCGGTCTAGAGATCGGATTATGAGTCCACAAAACCCAGCGGATGACATGGTTAGCTACATGAGTTGAGAGACTTCGGTCTGGAATTGTTGCTTGGCATAGCATCCCTAGTTGTTGCCGAAAACGAGAACGAGATGAAGATGGGTTGAGTTGGCGCTGCTTGGGATGCGAGCAGAGGCTCCATGATGCGGTGAATGATCACATTGGGCCGCCGGTGCCGTGGCCGGCATCGATACTCACGCGCGACAGATCATTGGGCTTTCACGCTGCACAGAAAGTGCCATATGAGAGATGATCTCTCGGTGTTTGATTTCGCGGGAAAGCTTCCATTAGACAATGCTGTCAAACAGTCGGGGGATGAGGATGGATCGCAGGGTATTTTTGCAGAACGTAGCAGGAACAGTCGTCGCAGCGTCGCTGCCCAGTGCGGGCATTGCGGCTGATCCGGCAAGGCCGGACAAAAAGATGATCGGCATTCAAGTTGGAGCTGTCTCTTTCGCCGACGAGGGCGTTTCGAAAGTGCTCGACGAGTGTCAAAGAAGCGCCTCTGTCAACACGCTATTCGTCGCCACCTTTACCTATGGTCGTGGGATAGCCGGACGTCAAATACCGGGACAGCCCTTGCCAGATCATGGCAGCCAGAAATACGACACCGACACCTTCTTCGGAGGCTCGTATACCAAGGTCAATCCGAAGTACTACACCAACACGGCCTTCAAAGACTTTCGCGCGCCCGATCTCGGAAGCTTCGACGTGCTCGAACAGGTGATTCCCGAAGCGAAGAAACGCGGCATGAAGACGATCTGCTGGTATGAGGATGTCTTCCGCCGCGGTCTGCCCAACATCGAGAAGCTGCAGGAGGTGGAGCTCTCGGGCAAGAAGGCTGAAACTCTCTGCTTTAACAATCCCGACTATCTCTCCTGGCTTCAGGACATCGCGGAAGACTGGTCTCGGTCGTACGACATCGACGGGATCATGTGGGGCTCTGAGCGGCAGGGAGCGTTGTCGAATGTTCTCGGTGCAAGCCACGCTGATCCGCAACCATCAGAAGCCACATGTTTCTGCGAGTTCTGTTACGCGAAAGCACGTCGCCAAGGTGTCAATCCGGAACGGGCCAGGCAAGGCTTCCTCGAGCTCGAAAAGTTTGTATTGGCAAATCGCAAAGGTATTCGTCCGGTCGATGGCCGTTATGTCGAATTCTGGCGTCTGATGTTGCGTTACCCCGAAATGCTGGCATGGGAAAGCTTGTGGACGTCCAGCCTGCGCGAGGCGCAGAAAGCGATCTACGATCGAGTGAAGGCGATCAACCCAAAGCTCGGCGTCGGCTGGCATATCTGGCATAACAACTCCTTCAATCCTATATACCGTGCCGAGCAGGATCTTGCGGAAATGGCTCCTTACTCCGACTTCCTGAAGATCGTCATGTATCACAACTGTGCCGGCGAACGCATGGCGGACTACATCAACAGCGTCGGAACCTCGTACTTCTCGGATATCCCGAAGCAGGAGCTTCTGGAGTTTCACTATCGTGTGATGGACTACGGCAAAGAACCCCAGCTAATGGACCTTCCCACAACTGGGTTTTCTGCAAACTACGTCTATCGCGAGACGAAGCGCGCGAAAGAAGCGCTGAAGGACTCCAAAACAGAGCTGTGGCCCGGCATCGATATTGATATTCCAACTGAGCGCGGAAACTCCAAGTGCACACCGGCTGGAACGAAAGCTGCTGTGCTCGCGGCCTTCCGGGGTGGAGCGGACGGTGTGATCCTATCGCGTAAATACTCCGAGATGAAGCTTGAGAATCTGAGAGCGGCTGGTGCGGCACTCAAAGATATGGGCTTAGCTAAGAAGTGAGGTCCTATAAAAGCCAATCTCCACGAATTTTCGTTGCTCTCAGTAGCTGTTAAGGTTATGGCGCTTTGAAGTAGTCGCCACCGTCGGGTCTCCACCAATGCGTGAAGACATCCAGACGAGGCGCTGTGGAAATGACGTATATCGCAGATCACATGCTTTGACTAGACGCGCTTCACCTGAGTAACTCCCGAGATGCCGCCTCGTCGGTAGTGATCAATAACACTTGAGAGGAAAGGGACTCAAACCCTAGAAGCTGATCTTCAGAATCTTTCCGTTGTTGCCGACGAACCATCCTGCTTTCGAATTTGCAAAAGCGACCGCCCAGTAACCGCTCACCTGTGGCAGCTTGAACCAGGTTTGTCCTTCATCGGGAGTCCAGGCGGCTGCGCCGGAAGTGAAGTTCGGCTGAGTTTCGGTCGTGATCACGACGGTCCGATCGTGTTCATGACCGAAGCGACCCCACGAGCTCCACGGATCCCGATGTTCGAGCCCACGCGCATATGCGAGGCCGAAGATAGCTCCGGAGATGGGAGGCTTTGGAGTTAGGGTCCAGGTTTGGCCGCCATTCTCCGAGGTTGCCGCCTGGGCGGAGGTGTTCGAAGTCAGATCGCCGCCACCTACGATGCCATGCCAGGGATCGCGGAACGCCACAGAAAGGCCGCCTGCATTCGGGTTGCTGACGAGGGGAGTGTCGTACGCATTCCAGGTGTCTCCACCATCACGGGTGGCCAAGATCCGTGCGACGCTGGAGCCGCCGGTCGCGATCCATGCGTCCTGCCATCCCAGTGTCGTGATGCAGGTTCCGCTGGAGGAGAAAGAAGCTTCCCCGGACAAGGCTGGCGGCATATTTTTAGCGATCGAATGCCACGCCTTGCCATTGAAGGTTCGTATGTCCGGAAAGACCCCGTTCACCGAATCGCTGTGCGCGATGCCCCGATCCGGCGTCCAGAACGCGAAGCAGTCATAGAAGGCATTCACCGTCTTGTTCTGGAATTGAATCCTCCAGTGGGCGCCGCCGTCTACCGTCTTGTAAATACGAAAGTCTCCGGTGTTGTCACCGATGGACATCAGGTAAGCGACTCTGTCACTCACGCCTTGCACATCACGGAATTGCAGGGTTTCTGCTCCCGGCACCACACCGGACCTCCAATGCGAACCGCCATCGGTCGTAACGATATACGTACCTCCGGCGCCCGCCGCCCATACCACTCTGGAGTTCACCGGGCTGACGGCAATCAGCAGTTGCGTCGTGCCGCTATGCTGCGGAATGAGGGTGGGTTGATGACTCCTCCATGCATCTTCTGCATACCCGGCAGTACCAGCGGTAGCAATTAAGAGAATGAGCAGCAGCGAACGCTTTACCATAGACTCCTCCTGAACCGCGATTCTAGGCGTGGTGGAGTATGGTAACTCCGCGGAGCCGCACTCGTCACAACGAGAAATTCAACAGTTCCGAATGGACGTTGGCCCTGGGATGAACCAGGAGTGTACAGCAGCGATTCGACCCTATCCGAGTAAGAGGCACCGTCTTCGGCGAAGAGACCTTCCAAGCGCAGCCAGACCTTCCCTCAGCAGGAATGTCGCGTTGCCAACACGTGAATTGTTCCTGCATTGGAGCTGATGTTGGTGGTGCCAAGCAACACCTCAAAGGAGGCATCCGGCGCGTTGCAGGCACTCGATTGCCGCCAGACATCCATCAATACCGTGCCATGCAGCAGAGACTGCGCGGCTGCCTGGGTGCCTGCCATATCGAGCCCCTGCAACATAAGCACGTGGCCCGTGTGATCGAGATTAGGCACCCAGGCGATGCGCGCGTACGTCTTGTGCGATGCGCCATCGCGCTCGCCCTGATATGACGCCGCTTCACCGGACATGGGATGGCGATTGACGACCTTCCAACTGTGCGCACCCGCGTTTTCCACGAGCTCAAAAGCCAGGTTCTTCTCGAATAACTCCGCCCAGGGATTGGTGTAGGCACTGCCCAGCAGAATGATGTTGTCGTCTTTCAGATCTTCCATCCGCACGTCGCGTGCGAAACGGATGGCGAGGCGGCTCGGCACAACTTCCGGCAGATGAGACAGTGCGACTGCGGTCTCGAGATCGGTCATCGAGGTATAACGCTGGGTGGCCAGGTCGTTGGTAACGTATTTCTCAGAGTGTGCCAACGACAGATTGCCCAACTGAAGATTCGTGTAGTCGGCCAGGGAAAGGCGCCGGCCCAGCACATCCTGCAGCGTGCCAAACCCACTGTCGGCGGTCACGATCACGGTGTTCCGGTCGGCGCGAAGGACGCTTGACCAGAGGGCGTGCAGGGGCGGGGAAGCAACGGTGGCCGGACGAAGGCGCGGCTGAAGAAGTACGAACACTACACTCAGCAGAGCGGCGATGATCGTCGACAGAGCGACAAGCAACCCTCGCTGCGATCTTCTGCCGGGCTCGGTTGCCGTGCCGGTGGGTGTGACGAGCGCAACGCGATCCTCAGCGACGGCAAACCCCGGCTTCGTCGTATGAGGCACGAAGATGGGCTTGTATCCCCCGCGCGGAACCTCCAGCCGGAAGAGTTCCCCTTGGCCCTCCCACCGGTAATAGTCATCCAGCCGATTTCGAAGCTGCCGGGCGTAGTTCCTAACGATATTGTCCGCGCTGCAATCGTAGCCTTCGAGTCTGCCAAAGACGTGAACACCGATGTGATGTTCCGTCAGCGCACTTCCGCACCCGCTAAGAGAGCGTTCACAGATGTAGCGGAGAAAACGCGATAGAAGTCCGGACTTCACGAAATGACGGCTGGCGAGAATTCGCTCCAGCAGAGCGCGCTCTTTCGCGTGCTCCGCCTCGAGTTCAACCTGCAGGGGGGATGACGTTGCTGTGTTCATGACCTCGGAAATGCGTACACACGATCCGGTCTATTGGCCCAGATTCTTCTTGCCCAAGACTAGCTGCTCCGTATGAATGCAACGTAAAGCGCCCGCCACCACGCCTTCTTAACGAACTTTTCGCAAGCGCGTTAAAAGGTTTTGATTCAGTCACATATCCCGCACGCGAAGAGGGGTATACCCCGGTGTTTGAGCGGGGAAAACACCTTGTCAGCGCCATGCTTCCTCGGAGAGGTTGAGACTGCAAAACTACGTGGGGTGGCCTTTGAAGAGCAACGAGAAAAAGATAAGTGTCTGGGTACGGTTCACCGCCGTGCTTCTGATGTGCGGAGCACCGCTGGCTGCTCGCGCTCAGGTCAACACCGCAAGCCTGAGTGGGTTCGTCGCCGATGCGTCGGGTGCGTCGGATGCGGGCGTGAAAGTGACAGCCACGAACGAGGCCACCGGCTACACCCGTGAACTGACGACCGATGCGACGGGCTTTTACTCCTTCCAGACCATGCCCATCGGGAAGTACACCGTAAAAGTGGAACAGACCGGCTTTGCCACCGTGCAGGAAGACATCGTGCTCAACGTGGGCGAAAAGGGGCGTCAGGACTTTCACCTGCAGATCGGATCCGCGCAGCAGACGGTGCAGGTCGAGGCAAACGCCAGCCTTTTGTCTCCGGATGACGCCTCGGTCGGCACGGTCGTGGGTCTGCAGACCATCCAGCAGACGCCGCTCTACCTGCGCAACTGGGACGACCTGCTGCGTACGGTGCCTGGAGTCCAGATCAGCCGCTATACCCAGCAGAGCGGCAACACCTCTGCCGGCCGCACCGGCGACTTCAACGTCAACGGCATCCACTCGCTCCAGAACAACTTCATCCTGGACGGGATCGACAACAACACCTTCTCGGAGAACGTGCAGGAGCTGAGCACCGAGGCCTCGCATCCTTCAGTCGACGTGATCCAGGAGTTCAACGTGATCACCAATCCCTACTCGGCGGAATATGGCCGCAGTCCTGGCGCGGTTGTCTCCGTGAATACGAAGAGCGGAGCCAACAAGATGCACGGACTGCTCTTTGAATATCTGCGCAACGACTACTTCGACGCCAATGACTTCTTCTCCAATCGCAATCACTTGCGCCGCCCGGAGAATCACCAGAACCAGTTCGGCGGCAGCATCGGCGGACCGATCAAGAAAGACAAGCTGTTCTATTTCTTCAACTATGAAGGGACGCGAATCACACAAGGTGTAGGTCGCATCTCCACCGTGCCGCTCGACAATGAGCGCATCGGTGACTTCAGTGCGGCGACCGGGGCGAGAGTCGGCGTCAAGTATCCAACCATCAACGACCCTGCAACCGGTCTTCCATTGCCGAACAACCAGGTTCCGGCCGGCAGAATCGACACCGCGGTAGCCAAGCTCATCGCGCTCTTCCCGGAACCGAACGTGAGCACTGGCGGCGTGATCCCGGAGCTCAACAACTACGCCCGCAACGCGCCAGTTATAGATAACGATGACAACTACGATGCGCGTATGGACTGGACGCCGAACGAGAAGGACACCATCTTCGGTCGCTACAACTATTCCAATCGTACGCGCGATATCCCCGGCTACTTCGGCGGCCTGGCAGATGGCACCTCCACTTCTGCCTGGGGCAACCAGATCCTGAAGGCTCACAGCTTTGTCCTCGGCTGGACACACCTCTTTTCGCCAACCGTCGTCAACGACTTCCGCTTCGGCTTCCTGCGCAACTATTCATTCGCAGAGCAGCAGCCATTCTCGTTGCCACAGACAGCGGGGCAGTTTGTCCCCGGCATCCCGGTCAACCCGGCGGTAGGCGGCGGCGTTCCCCTGACGACCTTCTCCAACTTTGCCTTCCTCGGGTCGGCGGACTTCCTGCCGAAGAAGCAGATTCCCCAGCTTCTCCAGTACAACGACACCGTTTCCATCACGCGTGGCAAGCAGACCATGAAGGCGGGCGTCAGCGTCTACGGCCCGATGCGCAACATCTTCCAGGATGAAGGCGGCACGCGCGGCGATCTCACCTTCACCGGCATCTTCAGCGGATTCCCCTACGCCGATGGCCTGCTCGGATATACCCAGAGCACGCAGTTGACGAACGTGCTGCTGGTCGATCAGCGGCTGTGGATGGCCTCTGGATTCTTCGAAGATGACTGGAAGGTGACGCCGAAGCTGACGTTGAATCTGGGCCTGCGCTATGACTTCGCTACGCCCGCCCTCTCTGGCAACAATAAGGTGGCAAACTTCAATCCCGCCGGCAGCGGCTCGCTCATCTTTGCAAGCAGCGGCTCTCTCCAGGACCGCGCATTGGTTAAACCGAACACGAAGAACTTCGGTCCACGACTCGGCATCTCGTACTCGCCGGATCAGAAGACAGTGCTGCGTGCTGGATACGGCATCTACTACACGCTCTTCGAGCGCTACGGCAGCGAAGATCAGATGGCGTTGAACCCTCCGTTCCTGGTCAACCGGACAGCGGCGAGTAACACCCAATCCGTGCTGACTCCCGAGCAGGGGTTCGCGAATGGCTATCTCGATCCAGCCAATATCAACCTGAATCAGCTGCAGTCTTACCATGTGCGCGCGATGAATCCGCACAGTCCCGCGCCGCAAGTGCAGCAGTGGAGCCTCGGCTTCCAGCACGAGTTTGGCAATGCATGGACTGCGGAAGCCAACTACGTGGGCACCAAATCCACACATCTCGATCATCTGGTCGATTTCAACCAGCCGCTCATCGTGAACGGCGTGGCCACCACGGTGCCCTATCCAAACTTCGGTTTCATCGAGTACACCGATGCGACCAGCTATGGGAATTACAACGGGTTGCAGGCGAGCTTGGACCATCGCTTCAGCAACGGCCTGAATATGCGCGCCGCATACACATATTCTCGAAGCCTGGACAATGCGCCGGAAGAGCTGGAAAGCAATTCAGGCGGTGCGCCGGACGGTCGTAACTTCGGCGCATGGTATGGCGCCAGCGACTTCGATATTCCGCACCGCGTCTCGGTGAACTACGTTTACGAGCTCCCCTTCGGTCACGGAAAATCCATGCTGAATCAGGGCGCACTTGCCTACATTCTCGGCAACTGGCGCACCTCTGGCGTGTACACGTACTACAGTGGACATCCCTTCCAGGTAAATACAGGCTCGCTCAATGCCTCGCTGGATCCATTTGGAGAGGCGACGGCGACGCCGAATTTGATCGGGAAGCCGAAGCTCGTGGGCGATCCGGATTGCTGGTTTTACGGCAGCAAGAGCAAGCTTTGCGGAATGAAAGCGCCCGGTCAGACGGACGCGTACGCTGCGGCGACTGCTGGTGTCATCGGCAATGTTGGCCGCAACACCCTGCGTGGTCCTCGCATCAGCGTCTTCGACGCCTCCCTGCTGAAGGAATTTCCGATCCGCGAAGCGGCGAACGTGGAATTTCGTTGGGAGGTCTTCAACATCGCTAACACGCCGGAGTTCGGTCAGCCAAACGGCAACATCACAAGCGGTGCAGTCGGGCAGATCACCACGCTTTCCGGAGATCCGCGCGTCATGCAATTTGCTCTACGACTATCGTTCTAACTAGATCACCGGTGCCGCGAATGTCGCACCATTTGGTTGGCGGATGCGCCGGATTGGGGGAAGCCCGTCATCCTTCTGGGCTTCCCGAACCGACGTCGCCGGTGGCCAGCAATGATTGTGCTTCTGATGGTGGTCGTCGTGGAGGGCGCAATCGGCTGCGGCAGCCCAGCGGGAGCCAGGCACAAAGCTATACAAGCAGACCATCAGAAGGGCTATGAGCGCGGCGCACACCCAGCTTTGACAACTTGGTGACAACTTGGATCACGCGCTGTCGTAGGCTGGCGTTCACGGTGGAGGATCTGCGATGCTGGGCAGAGGTACTGAGTCACTGCAGCTCTCGCAGGCCTATTGGAATACTGCTGCAGAGAAATACAACCAGGTATTCGCGGGAACACTCGTCGGCAGTATGTGGCGCGAGGCGGTGTGGAGAGAGCTCGACGCCGCATTCCAATCCGGTTCCCACGTTCTCGAACTCAACTGTGGAACCGGCATCGATGCCATTCATCTGGCGAATCGAGGTGTATCCGTCCTCGCCTGCGACATCTCTTCACGGATGATCGAGATGGCCCGGCAGAATGCCGTCGGGACAGGAGTGGAAGAGCTTCTCGATTTTCGCGTGCTGGCGACAGAACAGCTCGCCACGCTGCAAGACGGAACAATCTTTGACGGTGCTTTCTCAAACTTCTCCGGCCTCAATTGCGTTCAGGATCTGGCGGCCGTGCGTCGAAGTCTGGCGCGCCGGCTCAGGCCGGGCTCACGTGTTCTGCTATGCATGCTCGGACGCTTTGGAGTCTGGCAGAAGCTGTGGCATCTCGCGCATGGGAATTGGAACCAAGTATTTCGAAGCGCCCAATCGACGGACGTAGATGGCGTATTCAAAGTGCAGTATCCGTCGCGCAAGCAGATCGTTGCACTCTTCTCCCCCGATTTCAAGCTTCACCGATGGAAAGGAATTGGAATAGCCGTGCCTCCAGCGTACATGGAGCATTGGGCCGTTCGGTTCCCGCAGCTCACTCAATGTCTCAACCGTATCGACAGTCTGATCGGCAGCCTTCCTGTGTTTCGCAATCTGGGCGGATGCATCCTGCTGGAGTTTGAGCGCATTCCCCTGCAAAAGAGGCAACATGCAGATGATGCACAAGGCTCGTAGGCTTCTAAAGAGAGCACTTCTCGGGCCAACGGACACTGGGCAGAAGTTTCACATCGGATTGTGCGACCCGCAATCGGAAGTAGATGTCTGGCTGCACGGGTGGGGTGATCGGATCGATGTCACACACTGCCACTTTATGGCCTGTGGTGCTCCCCTCATCATCGGTATCGGGTTTGAATTGGGGCAGATTGAATCTGCGAAATCTCATAGACGGCCCACACTGCGCTTTCGCGAACATGCTGGAGAGCAGACGCTTCTCGGTGAAATCGGCCTTCATATTGATTCCAGCTTTCGCGTCGGGACGAAAGAGATCTATCTCTTCCACGTAACGGGCTATAGCAACCATTGCTTACCCTGGATACGTCTTCGGATGCACTACCTGTTGCATGAACGGGCGCGCCGCCAATCGAAGGACGATGTACGCATCACAAGCCGCGACAGCCTCGCCATGATTGTCTTTTATCTCTGTCCACGACCGATTGCGTTGGTAACCGTCGGCGACCTCGAGGTCGGAAACTTGTTTCCAATGAATCTAATGGGACCCATTGGTGGCGCTTACTTTGCATTTGGCCTTAATAGCAACCGGGCAGCTCCATTGGTAGAGCGTGCGCGCACCATTGTGCTCAGCACAGTCCCGCTGGAACAGGCGTCGACAGTATCAAGCTTGGGTAAGAACCATAGGAAAGCCTCGATCGACTGGAGCAATCTTCCCTTCACGACGATCAGGCCTGCGAATATCGACGCGCCGGTTCCGTCCTTTGCTCTCAGTGCGTGCGAGATGCGGGTAGAGGAGTTTCGTCGTTTGGGAAGTCACACCTTATTTGTTGCTAAGAAAGTTGCACAGGAGCGCCTTGCAGATGGGCCGCAGCTCTTCCTGGCTCATGGTATGTACAAGGCATGGCGGCAACACTCAAAACGAACTGTAGATAGCGGCGGAAATACGGACGCTATCGCCCAGCATCGGCTTCCAGCATTGCCAGTCGATGGGACGCACATGCGGTGATGCCGGCGAGCAAAGAGAGAGCCACTGGGACTGGCGCGTAGTCTACGCCCCTTCTGCATTTGTAGAGACTGTGACGAGTGAGGGGTAAAGCTCGCAGCGCGACGAATCAGTTTAGGAAATTCGCAGCGTCAAGAATGTTTCGGCGTGGAAGCGGGGGAGGCGGCGTCACCCGCACGGGTACATCTGCTGCCCGTACAGCAATCGGTCCCTGCGGAACCGATGCGGTCAGGGCAGTTGTTGCAGCTTCAACAGCTCTAGGCTGAGCTGCTCGCTTGCGACGGACCACCGGCGCCAGGACCGTGACCGCCGGGGTCTTCTCTGCTACTTGGCGTCGAGGCGCTACCCGGCGTTGACGCGGAGCTTCGCCGATCGGCTGCCGCGCTGCTGTGGAACGCGTGCGCTTTGCTGTCGGTTTGGGAGCTGGGAGTTCACCTGCGAGGACGTTACGAACCTGCTTGAGCAGGGCAATCTCGGCATCGATCTGCTTCAGTATCTCTGGAATCAACATAACCACACCCAGTGTAAATCCAATTCAAAATCATCCATGTCTGGTTCTAGGGGAGCCAGGTGACTCTTTGCTAACCCGGATTTCTCACGAGGAGATTGGATAGAGCGAAAACGGGGCTGATAAAAAGATTTGGAAAGGCCTTCAATCCA
>Ga0193743_1001333_pt1 | contig 18363 bp, 40 predicted proteins | sample L2c2metaG_FD_143038 | JGI IMG/M metagenome (GOLD analysis project Ga0193743, IMG submission 143038) | Soil microbial communities from a riparian zone of the East river system, Colorado, United States - L2c2 | ecosystem: Environmental > Terrestrial > Soil > Riparian zone | place: USA: East River... | reverse complement strand
AATCCATTTCCCAATCCATTTCCCAATCCATTTCCCAATCCATTTCCCAATCCATTTCCCAACCATTCCCATAACCATTCTTTTGCACAAAAAGAATCCCGCCAACAATTGTCGACGGGATTTTTCGAGAATTGTAATTACGAATCGAAACCGAAAATGAATCGTACCCGCACGTTATTGTGTTCCATCTCATACAGATATGAATAACACACTAAAGCGAAATGCGACATCTCTTTCCAAGATCCCTGCCACGGGAATGCTTTCATGAATTCTTCAGTAGTTATCCACGAAACACTGTGATAATCAGTTTCCAATAGCCACGCACGAGTCTTGTCATGCGCGTCTTCCGGAATTCCGCGCGGATCAGAAATGCAAGCGACGACGTTATCGTGATCCAATTCACGAACCCCCGACACCAACTTCCGAAACACGGAATAGTCGCGCCAAATGTGCAACTCCCGGGCGATGAATGTCTTATCTGTGGGTTCCCACGAATCTGCCAAGGTCCAGTCGGGATCATATTGCCGTTTTATTTCTACAACCAAATGAATGTCAGTCCCCATTTGCTTCCCTTTCAGTTATTGGGCCGAATGATTGGCGGCGCATTCCTTTTATAGGGCGTGAACGCAACCGCCATTTGCCGAATTTCGGCCCATTCTTTCATCATTCCGAATGGCGTGGCGTAGAGCCAGCCGCCGTGGATTTCTCCGGTGTCGCCGCCGAGTGCTGCTGTGCGAACGATAGCAAGATTGGATGGTGACGTGACGAATGTGTAGTTGACGGTCTCCCATTCCACGATGTGCGTGTCGTGTGCCATCATCGCATTTTTGCATTCCTCGATAGTGAGGAGTCGCAGTGAGAGCGCCGTCATCTCAATACTCATGGGCATGTTGCCTTTCTGACGTGTGGACAGACACCGTCGGTAGAATGTTCACACGTGATGTTGTAGCACAGTTCACTGGCATTTTTCCATTCGAATAGTTGCGTGACTTCCTCGTCGATATCATCAGCGTACGTTTCCAGTCTTCCTAGCAACGTTTCGAGTGTTTCCACCCTGATAAGCAGTGTCCGATATTGGATGGCAGTGAGGATGATGTAAAACGTGGCGAGTATCGCCAAAACAGTCAACATGACATTCAGGAGGATGTTCATTTCGAGCCCAACTGACGTAGCACGTTCTCGCAGAATTGGTGGAACGTTCCCCCATGTGCATTGTCGTCGACCATGTATCGCATCATGAACTTAATGTGTGGGAGGTCTTTTGTGGGGATCATGAGAACGAGTGTGGTTGTGGGGATGTTCGCGTGCGTATTGTTGAGGCTCACAGTTCCCGTCCTCTCCCGCCGTGGGAGCGGTCCGCGTGCCGCGCGAGCTGCTCTAGTGTGGAGAACTTCCGACCGCACTTCTTACGCTTGCCTTTGCTGGTCACTATCGTAACAAGACATCTGAACCATTTTTTGCCAAACACAGGGGCTTCCCTTTCTCTGTGTCGATATGTGAAACGGCCCCCGTTCCCCGCGTCATGGCAGGAGAACGGGGGCCGCCGATTGTGTCGTGCTACTTGTCCTTAACCTTAGTGAAGCCCTTCGCAACCTTGAACGCCGCGCGCACGAAGTCGGGGATCTTCTCACCATCCTCAACAGTCTCGACAGTGATGGTGGACTGCGACCACGCACGGATGTCGTCGGCGGTGTACTTCCGCTCGGAACGTGGCTTAGCCGCGAAGTGGACTTCACGCGCCTTCTCGACATCGACGCTCTTGCCCTTGGCGTCATGGTATTGGATCCGCACACCGGACTGATTGGCGACGGCATCACGGCGCAGAAGCCGCGTGACGTCCTTAGCCTGGTCCACGTTCGCCACCGGGATCTTGAGCGGACCTTCCTTCTCGGTTCGCTTCACGATGCCAGTGAGGGGGTTGGGCGCGCTCTCGCGTCCCTGCGAGACCCGGTTGAGTCCGGTGGACGGCGCGATGAGCGCGCTGTAGTCGACCGGCGTGTCGGTCTTGGTGAGCGGTGACTGCGGACCGGCGGTTGCGGCCTGGGGTCGGGTGGGCTTGGTGACGGTTGCCATGGTGTGTCTCCTCGGGTATGGGGGTGGCTGTCTCCGACAGTCTATCAGAACGGCGGTGTCTGGTCTTCCCTTTCCAGCCGCAACTGTGCTATCGGTTCGTAGTAGAAACAGGCCACTGTGTCGAGCCGTGTCATGTTCAAGATCACCGTCCGGTGTTGGCGACGACGCAACGCATGCGTGCGTGCGATCCGTTGCGCTTTGAACGGCGCACGATCGCATTCGATATACCATTCGCAGGTGCTACATACCGCGAGGTAGTAGTCATCGCGAGGCAGAATCACAGTGTGACGTAGTCCAAACGCCTACAGCAATCGCTGTACTGTTCGGTGAACTGCTCCCAGCTTAGGGTAGTTAGGTTATAACGTTGAGCGAAGTACGCGTCCATCGTCAACTTGCGATTATCCTTGATAAATATTGGCGATGTCCACGTTCCCTTGTAGACGTGTGCGTAACGCCAATTACACTCTGGACATTCATACACGCCGAGTGCGGGAGGCATTGTGGGTAGAGTTGGGGCAGATATATTTGCGTTCTCTAGTTGTCCCACCCGCGCGTCGTGACTAGCGAGCGTAACGTCAACATTGTTCAGTAGAATTTCCAGGCTGATAACCCGCGTTACCAGCTCTTTATGCATGACGAGTAGTTGCTCAAATGTGTTCGTTTCCAAGTGGTTGACACGGTTCGATAGCGAACTGAGTGCCTGCTCATATGTGCTCATTTCATCTCCAGTAGTTCGCCTAGCATGGTTTTCTGGCTTCGGATTTCGATTACTTCTGCGGTGTAGGCGGATTCCCATGGGAGGCTCCTGGGGTGGGAAAGAGTATATCCGTCAGAGCGACTGTTGACGATGAGACGATGTGGTATTTCATCGGGCACTTGTCCCGCACGACATTGCACGCAAGCGCCAGGGACATGTACGCGCTTGCCGGTATCTCCAAGGGCAAGATGCTTTGTTTGCGGTCGCCAGCTAGTGTGCACGTCGCGAAGTGGCTTGGACATCGCCAGAGCTGCTCCTGCGCCGATGAATCTGGGCTTGGTTTCGAGGGTGATGCCATGGTCGGTGCATCCTTTCGGACAAGTCTTGTCGCATTTCCATTTCTCGCCTGGCGTCAGACGTGATAGGTATTCTTCCATGGCTTCGATAGGGAATTCACGTGCTGTCATTCCTCGGGATTTTACACCGGTCCAGATGCCGTTTGACTGAGTGTGGTACATCCCATTCTGCATATAGATCATTTGGTCGTATTCCGTGATGCTCCATTGCCCCAAACTGTCGCCAATCGAGATGGCCAGCTCCCTCGGGTCCTTCGTGAGGTAGACGGAATCCGTTTCCACACCAATAACAGACGATGGGGCCTGTCGCATAACGCCCCATAGCATAGCTCGACAGTATGAGGTAACCCACGCTGCCACAGGAAGCGCATGTGATTTTGGGGGGAGCAGTTTTTCTTGGTCCCAACCAACTGTCTGCGCGTATTTCCCATACAGACTGTTCGGACCTAATTTGAATGGCATAGACAACAGGTTCTGTTTGCCAAGCCGTATCCGTGTCGCGTACATCTCTTCCAGGAATGCCCACGGTCGATCCTCCGAATCAGTTTCCCAATGCCATCCTTCGAGTATCTCGATCCCGTTCATGCGCTGTGTCGCGGCTGCCTCCGGACTCGGATACCAGCCATGCGCCATCGACGGATACGAGATCAGCCCCCGGTTATCGCGCCAGAATAGCGGTTGTGGCCGCACCTGAAAAGGGGTTTCGTTTGGTGACCTCCACATCATTCGGTAGAATCCGAAGTGCTCGATTCGTTCCGGATTAATGGTGTGTACCCATCGGCCAGATTTAAAGGAAGGAAGTTTGGTGAGGGCATATGGGTAGGCCGAATTGATATCGACGCTATACACAGGGCCGCTGACGCGACCTGCCTGAAATAGCTCGAAACGTCCTCCCGAGAAAGCAACTTTTGATGCCTCATGTACAGCATTCGGGAAGCGTTCGTCATAGCGTTCGCCTCGTTCAACCCGCGAAGCCTGTACTCCTCGCAGATGTTCTCGAATTCCTCTACTAGCGTTGATATAATTTGCCAGCGCGCCTGGTCCGTACCATTGAGTGAGTTTGAATCCGGCACGGTACATCACGTCCCTGAATTTCTCGAAGGTGCGTTGCATGAGCTTGATTTCACGTTCCCAGTAATGACGGATCGCTGGCATGTCGGACCAGTCTTGTTTACCGCGTTCCGCTTTACCGTGTGCGATGACTTCCCGGTCATCGTCCGTGAGATCGCCACCCAGGATTTGCTCCATCGTTTTGATAAAGCTGCTGCCAAAGAACGAGAAGAAATCGTAGATGGTGACAGAGATTTTTGCTCTCGTGTTCCGACGTTTCCCCCACCGTTTCGTCACTGTGAACATCTTGCCGGGTATCCATCGGATCGACCACACGTAGGTCGAGTCGAACCGGAATGTCGCTCGTCCAGTTTTCCACAAGTTCAAGATGTGGCGCTCCGATAAACCGGCAACAATCATGTTGGCATCGTATTTGAAGGCATAGCCTACGTGGGTCGCGTGCGGATTCCGCTCCCCTACATCCACTATGTATTCCAGCATGGCTCGTGTGGTCAGCTTGTGCCCCAATAGTGGATTGTGAGATTCTGCCGAATTCCCGAATAATACGGCGTGCTGTGGTTTCTCCTGCCCGCTCAAAGAAATCCCTTCCATATCCCATGCGATCACGTCCCTTTCTTCGTGAGCAGGCGGTTTCACACGAAATGATTTCCGACTGTACCCTGGCTTTTCAACTTCACCTGAATGATAGAATTCCGCCGTAGTTGACGGTAATACCGCGTAAGCGGCCGTCATTGGCTTTCGTAGCCTTCACGCCATGTTTGCCAGTCGAATTCTTCAGCGAAGTTGATACCGTACTCGTCCACCATGTAGGCTTGGAGATTGTCACGAATCGCGGAGAGTTCATCCGGGCTAAAGCTACTGTCACGTACGAAGTAAGCTTCGTGAAACAATGCTTCAGCTACCGGATCATGAAATTCGCCACCGAAAGCGTCTTGCCACAGGTAGTTTTCGACGTTGCCGAAATCTGACGCGTAGTCCCACGGTCCGCTCATATGTTTCCCCGCTGTAGATGATTGTGATAGACGAAGGGGCCGAACGGTCAGATCCGTCCGGCCCCTGCGCGGGAGAAACTGAGAGAGCTAGGGGAGCGTCGGCGCTGGCGCGAGGTTCAGGAAATATGTGGTCGCCGTACCGCGCTTCTCGGACGTGTCACCGCAGTGCATACACGTCTTCACCGCGTTCGGTCGTGCACGGAGACAATCCTTGTTCGCGCACGTGTCATACTCGGACGCGCTAAGCCCGGTCGGCGCGTAGAACCCGCCGGTTCGCTTGAGCGTGCGCGCCAGCTCGAACAATTGGTTGCGGACGCCGGTTGAGCCGTCATTGAAGATGTATTTCTTGTGATCTTTCGTGACGGCCGCGATGGACACGAACTCACCGAAGTCACCTTCGTTGAAATTGGTCGAGATGATGACGAACGGATTGTTGATGAGCGGCGCTTTGTCCGTGATCAGCGTGAAGCCGTTGCCCAGCTCCTGTGTGACGTCCGTGACGTCGCCATAGACCTCGGTAGCGAGTCGGAACGCGTCCTCGAACGTGGTGATCCCACGGAGTTCTTCGTCCGGGAAACGGTCACGGTTGGCAAGCGCTTTCGCTTCAACCATTTCCGGACGGTGTTCGGTGGGAAAGTCGATAACCTCCGGGACGACGGTGGTTTCGTCTGCCGGGGGCTTTTTCGCGGTTGCCATGTGCTGTGCTCTTTTCGTCAGACACGGATCAGAAAAGGGCTGACCAGGCGGCCGTGTCGCGCGCCTGGCCAGCATGCTGATTGTATCACACATTGTGACGTTCATGTACGTACGGTAATCGGACGGATGTGACCGGTAGTCGAACACCTGTTGCGTACGGTTACCGGACGGCCGTGTCCGATAATCGGACATGATCAGCTATACTGGGGGTGCCTCTCCGGTTGCCACGGTGGGCGCGACGAAACGGCGTATGCGATGTGTTACTTCCCTTTCCGTCGCATGCGCCGTTTCCATTTATCGTGAAAGGGAAGAAAGGCAAACAATGTCGCAGCCACAGAACACAAACGCTAATCAGAACACAGACGCGACGAACCCGCCGCCCGCACAACAGCCGCCTGTGCAGGATCCCAACCAAGCTCCTCCGGCACAGCAACAGCAGAAACCGCCGGTCGTGGTGAACACTGGAAACCAAGAGGTTCTGACACGGCTTGACGGGCTGCCCGAGAAGCTCGCGAACGTGTTCAAGGAAATGTTGCCTGCGGCGACACCGCCAGCGCAGCAGCAACAGCAGGCTCCGGCTAAGCAGCCGCCGGACGCGAATCAGCCTCCTGCGAAACCAGCAGCGGCTACGGGCCGTAGGTCGTTTGCGGACTGGTATCACGGGCGGTCAAGCTCGTGAGCGCGCCAGATCGGGATGCGACGGATGCACCGTTTGATTTCTTGAATCAGGTGTTGCCGTCGGATGCGGAGTTTGGGCCGGACACGAACGGCTCTACTGAGATTCCGTTGTCGGACCCGTCGAAACCGATCCCCCGGGTGAATCGGAAGAACGAGCCGCGTGAAACGAAGAGCGTGTTCGGTAAGCTGGGCTCGAACAAAAAGCTTCGGTCACCAGTCCGCAAACTCGACGAGAAAGACCGCGACAAAATCAAATCGTGGTATGAATACGGTGCGATTCCGGTGATGGCGTTCAATCCGACTGCCGCACAGAAGATGATGACCAGCGCGGAGACGTGTGCGGACGCGTGGGTCCAGCTTGCGGACGAAAATGACAAAGTCCGGCGTACCCTGTTGGCGTTCATGGAAGGCGGTGTATGGGGCGCGCTGTTCTTCGCGCACCTGCCGATTCTAGTCGCCTTGGTACCGCCAGAAGCGTTGCCGGAGCGCATGCGTCCGTTCATGACCATGCAAATGGGCACACCTGACGTGCCACCGTCATGACAGACCTCACCTCACGGTCTCTGTGGAATGATATTGACAGCCGCTACGCGTGGGTTGCCGAGAATGCACCACGGATTCCCTGGGGTGTTTTTCTGTCCGATGTGTTTGACCCGATACCGGGTGAGCATGTCGGCACGATCGGACACACCGGCTGCGGTAAAACGCACCTCCAGAACTCATTGTTATATAAATGGCCTTTTGTGGCCGCGTTCTCAACGAAAAACAATGACACTACGATGGACCGGCTCATTGAATCGAAGGGGTATGAGCGGTACGCGCGCTGGTATCGCATGAACCCTCGTGACCATCCTCGCCGTGTGATCTGGCCAGCGGCACGCAACCTAAAAACCATGGAAACCATGCAAAAGCGTGTGTTCGAGCACGCCATGGAATCTATTTGGGAGGAAGGCGGCCGTCCCAAGAAACTCCCCGTTGGTTGGGCCATCGCCATGGATGAAACCTGGTGGTTCGTCAATCAGCTGGGGATGGGTAAATACATTAAAATCTATTTGCAGCAGGGCCGGTCCAACGGTATTTCTCTACTGTGCGCGTCGCAACGGCCCGCGTTCATTCCTACCGAGGTTTACTCACAGTCGACCCACCTGTTTTTCTTCGCTGAAACAGAGAAGAAAAATCTCGATCGGATCGGCGAAATCAACCACAAAAACACGGCCGGTGTCCGCTTCATTGTCAACAATCTGGAAATGCACCAGGTGCTGTATGTGAACACTCGCACTGGTCAAATGCTTCGCACGCGTACACCGGTACCGGAAGGAAACTAGAAACAGGTGGAACGATGATTCAGCCCACATTTCTGAACATTCTCATCATCGGTCTTTCGGCAGTGGTGTTCGCTTTCTTGTGGCGCATGGCCGCGTCGGCGCTACTCGCCAGGAATCCCGAATCCGGTCTGGGTAAGACCATGCTTGTCCTTCTCTAGCAGTCGAACTAACCGTAATTAAAACCGCAATTCCAGCGAAATGGGAATAAAGATGTTGGTTCAGTCGAAGCCTGTCAACAATGGCGGGAATAACAGTGATCCGAACAATGCGCCGACGACGGATGCGCCGGCGGTGGTGGTGCCGTTTGTGCGTGCGTCGGACGAGAACTTGCAGCCGGGCAACATCGACGTTCAGCGGTTGCTGATCGCGGGCGCACAGGATTTGGGTGTGATGGATTTGCCCGCGTACGGGTACGTGTCGCACCTGTACTGTCTGGTGACCGGCACACTCGGTTCGGGTACCGGCGCAGTTCTCACGGAGGACGGCCCGTGGAATGTGCTTCAAAACATCGCGCTCACCGAACCGAACGGCGCGTACATCGTTCAGTTCACCAACGGGTACGAAATGTATCTGGCGAACAAGTACGGTGGCTACGTCAACCCAGTGTCGTCAGATCCGGAGCGTTCCCCCGCGTGGTCGACAGTCACGGCGGCGGGCAACTTCCAGTTCCTGTTGCGCATCCCAGTGGCGCTGTCCGGTCGGGACGCGGTTGGCGCGCTCGCTAACCAGGACAGTGCGGGACAGTTCAAGTTCCGGGCCACCCTCGCGCCATCGGCAACCCTGTTCGGCACGCCGCCGTCTGTCACGCTGCCTACGGTGCGAGTCCGTGCATGGTTGGCGGCGTGGGACCAGCCGGAGCCGACATCTGCCGGCGTCGGGAATCAGGTGGAACCGCCTGCGAATGGCACCACGTCGTTTTGGTCGGTGCAGGCCGGCATCACTGTCAACTCCGGTGAGAACACCATCGAACTCAAGCGGAAGGGCAACTACCTCCGCCAAATCATTCTCGTGTTCCGTTCATCGTCATCGCGCGCGACGGGAGAAACCAACTTCCCGGCCGAAACGCGATTCCTCCGCGACTCGTTCCCCGCGCGCTACTTCAACAATGATGTCTGGAAGCACATCATGTTCGAGCGCACCGGCTACACCGGAACTGGCGACACCGCCGGAGGACCCGAAAACGGGGTCCGCTTCCTCGACTACATGCACGAGGAAAACGGCGCACTCGGCTACGAAAACCGTGACCTGTGGCAGCCCACCCGAGGCTCCACCCGACTCGAATTCGCGGGCAACTTCACCGCAGCCGGAACCCTCACCGTCATCACCAACGATGTCGCCATCGCCCAAAACGTTTTCGTCTAGTCCTGGCGGACAGCAAATTACGCCCCGCGTGGAGAGTGAAAAAATATGGCTAATTCGAAGGAATCCAGTGCCGGACGCTACGTCATGAATACCGGCGCTTGGCCGGCAGAACGGTGGGCCGCGATTATTGTGCTCGGTTCACTCGCGCTACTTATCCTGATCCGCATGGGTTTCCGTGGCGTCAACGTCATGGGAGCATCCGTCAAAGTCGGCTAGTCCCTGCAAGACACGCACGTTGGATAAACGAAAGTTGGTAGACAGATGCCGTTCGGACTCGATCTCAAAAGCCTCATCATCGGTGCAGTTTTTGTGTGGTTTGTGCTGCCTTGGCTCATGGGCCTCATGGGACGCGGAAGCAGCACCAAAAAGGCTGCTGCATAATTACGTGTTTTGGGGCGGTGACTTCGTGACTCCAGGAGGAATTGCCATCCTCACCGTGTGTGGTGGCATTCTGATCGCAATGATCGGCGGGTGGGTAGAGCTACGAAAAGGACGGATAGCTCAACAATCCGTGGAACACGAAGTCACACCCAACAGCGGCCATAGCATGCGTGATCAAATAAATGACATTAAAACAGCAGTCGGCAAGTTAGGCGACAAACTGGATAAACAGTCGGAGCGTTTAGTTCGCGTCGAAACCATCGTCAATGACGGCCGTAACCGTCGCGCAACAGACAGGTAAACGACATGCCAGAAAAAATTATCAATGTGTTCGCGTCCATCGTGACCGTGGCACTTGTCGCTGTTGTGGTGTCCTCTCCACAAATGGTCGGCATCATCCGTGCACTCGCAGACGGATTCGCTGGCAGCATCAACGCGGCACAGCGCGTCTAATCGGAGGAAATCATGGCTGAACGGCCAGGAAGTAATCCCTACTCCAAGCCTGTCGCACGCGGTGATGGCTCTGCACCAAACCCTACGGGGTCGGTCATATGGGCCGGTCCTGGCCGTTACTCGGTTCCTGATATCCCCGAAACGACGGACCCGGATTACACGCTCGGTTTCTCACCGACGCTGGCGACGACTGGGTCACCGGACGGCACGAAACTGCCGGACGATATCCGTATCGGTGTCCGCAAGCCTCCACCGAACTCACCGCAGAACACGGAAGTGTACACGCGGCGATACAACGAATTTTACCGTCGCGCGTCGGTGGAGAAAACCACGCTCGGCTGGCATGTGCGGCAAGAAAAGCCACCACCGCCACGGGTCCCGGAATGGGAGCAGGAGAAACTTCCGATCCGACCTACAGCGACTCTCGCGCCAGCGGGCTACATGTTCCAACGGCCAGAGCATCACCCTCGACCTATCAAGGATGCGGTTGGTGAACAAGCAGTCGAACATTTCTCATTGGCGGATCACCGGCGCACGTGGGAAATCTTTGGGCAGAAACCGCAAGGTGGTCCCGGTGTGAACACTTATCGCGCACCGGTCCGTCCGTGGGACGAGAACATGTTCATCCCACCGCAGCCCGCGAACAGTGTTGACGCCATTTTCGGTAAGCGTGCCCGGGGGCTGATCTAAATGGCTGGGCTCGATCTGTCCAAACAAATCGGCCCGTTGCCATTAGGTGTGTGGCTCGGTGTCGGCGCTGCCGGTATCGGTATCGCCTACGTCATCAACAAAAACATGGCTAAGAATGCGGCTGCCGCGACACAACCCAGCAGTTCGCAACTCACTGAATCCGGTGTCGGTACCGGCGGTGGACAGTTCATCTACGATCCGCCAGGCACCGGGTCACCGGACACCGTCCCGGAAACCAATCAGACGTGGGGAATCAAGGTCACCAACTGGTTGGTGGCGCACGGCAACGATCCTACGTCGGCAGATCAGGCGGTGCGGCTGTACCTGTCCGCACGAACTTTGACAGCAGCACAGAAGGCGATGATTAACCTCGCGATTCTGCAATATGGGGTACCGCCGGAACCGTTGCCGCCGACCGAAGGGGATGAAGAAACCCCCACCGCGCCCAGTACAGCGGTGCCTGCTGCGGTGCAGAACTTGCATATTAACCCAGCGACGAAACGTAATGACGTCGTATGGTTCCACGATGGTAAGGACATCACGCATTTCTTTATGCAGGCGAAAGCACTTGCGACTGGGAATGTGCTCACCAACACGATGATCGCATATCCGCTGGGCGCGACCTACACGTGGCCACATTTCCTGTTCCCTGGCGCGACACAGAACTACACGTATGAGTACCTGGTGGTCCCATGGAACGGCAAAGTCATGGGGCCCGGTCAGACAGTCCGCTCCAACTTCAAGATGGCATGAGGAAGATCAGCATGCGCGATTTCACCGACCGCCACCCGGGAACCCGCGAACTGGCCGCGTATTTCGTGTACGGCCACCTCCGCTCCGGACACCTGCAGGACACGAGCAAAGCATGTGCGATTCTCGCCGAAGACATGATCGACTTGCTGCCGGATGGGCCGGAGCTGCGCGCGGGTTTGCGCAAGCTGCTCGAGGCCAAGGATTGCTTCGTGCGTCAGGCACTCAAGCTGTGAAGAAAGGGAAGACAATGAGTGTGCCAATGGAAGAGCCGGTAAACATGCTGCAAATCGCCCCTGACAACAGCGTGACCGAAATCGCGCCTTTGAAGGACATCGCGGACATGACAACCGACGAGAAGCTCGACGAAATTCTGATGACCATGCGTGCAGTCGGCGCGACCCTGCACCAATTCCAGGGGTTGGGTCCCATGGGCATCATGAAAATGTTCATGGGCAAGTGACGTCATGCCTGCGACACCTACGATCAAAGGGTTAGGTGCGGTACAACCGCACGTGAAAGCAGCAGCGGAAGAAATCGCCGCAACATTTGGTGTGTACAACATCGGCGGTTTCGCGTCATCCGGTCACATCACTAACTCCGACCATTATCGTGGGCTAGCTATTGACGTCATGTCTGCTGAAAAAGGGCCGCTCATTTCTGAGTGGGCGCTGGCAAACGCTGCTCGGCTGTCCGTCAAATATGTGATCTGGAATCGGCGGTACAACGGTCTCGATGGTAAGGGGTGGGTGCAGTACACCGGTTCTAGTCCGCACACGGATCACGTGCACATCTCGTTCAAGACGACTGTTGACGCGGCGGGTGGCGCTGCCACTGGTGATTCTGATCCTAATGCGGAACTCGCGGGATGTATTGGCAAACTTCTCGGTATGAAGATTGGAGGATAATCGGTGGCTGGCGAATACAAGAAATACCCTGCCGTTGTTTTGACGCCAGGCGAGCTTGCGTGGCTGGTCAAAGGCACCGCGCAAGGTTTGAAAGACTACCCGCGCGTGAACATAGCGTTTGATCCGGACAGACAACAGGCAGCCATTGCGATTATCCTTGCGGAAAGTGGCGGTAACACGTTCGCGCTCAACGATGTACCGCCGGATCTGTCGTTCGGTCTCGCGCAAATCAATATGATCGGACTTATGGGAAAAGCGCGACAAGCGTTGTGGGGCCTAAAATCCTATGAGGATTTATACAAGGCGGATCTGAACGTCGGGATCATGTCTCAACTGTCCGCTGGCGGCATGGATTTCCGGCCGTGGAGCACGTACAAAAACCAGGCGTACATGAGATTCATGGAAACGGCGCGTGCCGGTATGGCACAACCAACGGATCCGTCCGGGAAGCTTAAGACGCCTGCGGAAGCAGCGGCCGATGGCAGCAGCCTGTTCGATCAGTTCGTAGCCTGGATTAATAAGGGCGCGTTGCGGGGGGCATCGTTTCTGGGGGGCGCGGCACTCGTCATTGGCGCTGTTGTGATCACTGTGAAAAAGGGTGTCAAATGAACCCGCTATCCGCTGCGCTCATCACTGGCGCGATAGTCATTGTTGGCAAATGGTCCGACGGGAAAGCACCGAACGTCGACAACGGGATCGGCATCGCAGGCATCGCTGTAGGACTCGCGCTGCTAAGCCAGGCGAACGAGAAACTTGCTACCTCGTTCGCCTGGCTCATCGTTCTGTCCGTGACCATTGTCTATGTCCCCAAAATCGTGAAGGGCACAGGTCTGGCGAAATGAACGCTCTCGCATTAGTGCTCATGGTCATTGTCGGGTTGGTGCTGATTTACGCGGCCATCAAAGGAACTGACCCGCGTGAGCTCATCAAATCCGCTGTCAGGAAGGGGTAACACATGGATCCCGGTGCGTTGACTGCTAGCAGCATCTCCATCGGTCAAACAGGTTTTCTGTACTCCTACTTCCTGCCTGATCTACAGGCCGTGCGCAAGGCGGATCCGGGTGACCCGGACATGCGCGGGGATGTCCTGTTGGGACAACTCGCAGCTGGCGGTGTGTCTCTCATTGTCGCGGGACTACTCACGTGGATGACGAATAGCGCGGTGCCGATCATTGTCACGGTCGCTATCGCAGCGTTCATCGCCGCTGTCTACCAATACGCGCTCAACGGAAACCAGGTTATGTCATGAGGCTCGATCACCTGTTTCGTGCGAAGGTACCGGACGGTCCCACACGGCCCACGCACTTTCGGGAAACACAGGAAGAACGCACCGAGGAGACACCGCCATCCGACTACCCCACGGGTGTCGAAGGTGACTACAAAATCGACACCGCGAACGACTACGGGTATCAGCACCGCCCGGAAGAGCAGCAGCCCGTTGGGGTGTATCTCGCGACGCCTATTCCGGTCGCGCGGCCTATCATCGAATGGTCGAGTGCGACTATCACTGTGGGGTTGACGGGGGGCACCCAAATTGCTAGCGCCGATCGCAGACGACACCGGTTCATTGTTCGCAACCTTGACGCCGCTAACACGGTCTATCTGATGCGGGAACAGGTCAATCAGAACTTCACCGGCTACGCCATCGGTCCCGGACGCGAAGTCGAGTTCACGCATTGCTCGGCCATGTGGGCACGCGCCGACACCGCAGCGTGCATCATCTCGTATTTCTCGGAATTCGAGCTAGAAGAAAACGTCAACCATGGCTGAATCGCGTATCCCCCTACGACAAAGCCTGTCAGCGCCGGTACCAGCCAACGGGCAAGCGCGCGTAACCTTGCAGCCGTTGCGTGCGTTCGAGGTCTGGGAGATCACTCGAATGACGGTCACCAACACATCTACCGTGTTGGTACCTACTTGCCGAGTGTATCGGGGATCGGTGACGCCCTCCGCGATCGTCGACGGCACCTTCACGGGAACTATGGACACGTCCGCTGTCAGCATGCGACTTGAGAACGGGGAAATGCTGATAGCCGTGTGGGAAGGCACCGCTGTAGGAACGCCTGGCGCGGACGTCGGCTCGGTGTGCACCTTCACCCTCGAAGGGGAGTCGGTGCGCAGTGGCGTTTAACAACTCGATCCTTGCTGGCACCACCCTAGTCCGCAACGAAATCAAATCCGAAGGATTCGTTGCCGGTGTCACCGGCTGGCAAATCTCCCGTGACGGTGATGCTGAGTTCAACAATCTTGTCAGTCGTGGCGAATTCGAAAATATTGGTATAGCGGAAACGGTCACTATTTCAGAGGGTGCAATTAACATCCGCACCAACGATCCGATAGATGACCAGCGATCTGAACTACAAAGCAACGTTCTGTCTTTCATATCACCAGACGGCAACGTGTTTGGGCATGTTGGGCTAGATGGCAATAACGGGCATCTTGTTATACAAGGTAGTAATGGAATCGTGTTCACCAGCGACACGTTGCCAACAGTAGACCCTGCGGTACTCATACATCCAGCAGGCTACATTTATCGTGGCACGTACGAACCGTTCGTGTATGAGGACTGGGAAGTGCCCGGGGGTGGATTCGCCTTCTCAAACTCTTTCGCAAATCTTGGAGGTGTGTGGGAGCCTGCGGCGTACAAAATCTTTGCAGATGGCATGGTGCGCATGAAAGGCGCAATTAGTCGTGCTGGCGTAACACCAGATAACACACAATACTTTCAGCTACCCATTAAGTTCCGACCAACGTTACAGCGTGCATGCGCTGTTGCAAGTCTAGCATCAGCGGGAGCAGACGAACCTAGTACACGTATTTTCCCGAACGGTGCGTGTACATTATGGGGTATGTCTGCTGGCGTAGTAAACAGTGCATTCGCGGTTGATGGCGTTCAATGGTCAATTGTATAGAAAGGGAATCATGTTTCCGGCATGGCGAGTGAGCTGCACCAGCGACAATGTCACCACCACAGAGGTGTTTACCGGACGTGGTGAAGCCAATTATTGGCTACAGCGTAAATACGAAGAGAACGACGTACTGGTAACTAGTATCGAGGCTGTGCAAATGCAGGTGGTGAGCTAAGTGGTCCGGGCCGCGTACAGTCTCACCACGCTGTTGAATCAACTCAACCGATTAGCACCGAATCGGTCGAAACTGTCCGATGGCGGTATTGGTGATCCGGCGCATGCCGCACGAATCTCCGACCACAATCCGGACGCGAACAACATCTATCACGCGCGGGACTACACGCACGATCCGGCCGGGGGCTTGGACTGCCAGTGGTTGGCGAACGAGCTGACGCGCTCAGCTGACATCCGTATCAAATACATCATCTGGAATCGCCGCATCTGGACCGGGTATTGGGCCACCTACAACGGCAGCAGTCCGCACACCGAACATCTGCATCTATCGGTGAACGCGCGTGGCGATGATCCGCGTGAATGGGAGTTGGGAGACGACATGGCAATCGAGGATATCGAACGTATGGTCTGGAAGGGCGGCAACGTGCCTGGCAGCATCGCGGCTGGCACACTCATCGCCAATGTGGAGGAGCTGGAGAGGATGGTCTGGAAGGGCGGTTCGGTGACCGGATCGATCGCGCCGGAGAGTTTGATCGGTCGCGTCGACAAGCTCACCGTGGCCGTGGCAGAGCTTGTGGAACTCGTGAAAGGACAGATGACATGAACGTGCCAGAACCGGTCCGCAAGTGGGTGTATGGCGTGGCAGGACCCCTGCTAGCCGCACTAGTGTTGTGGGGGTTCCTGTCGGGGGAGCAGGCCATAGCTATCGGCAACATCGTGGCGGCGGCGCTGCTCATTCCGGCGGTGGAGATGGCGCGGGCACGTGTGCGACCGTTGCAGAATCGTGACGTGCATCCGGTCGAATAGCTGGCATAATCGCAGCTAAGGCAACCGGAAGGATAAGATCATGGATGCTACTAGCGAAGAGGCGACATTCAGACTCAAGCGTCAGGGTGAGCATGAGCGCATCGAATGGATGGCCATCGGCTACTTCTTTGGTCGCCAGGACGAGGAGTCGGGTTTCGGTTTCATCGCGCCGGACGATTTCCTCACACTCGTCCGCAAGGAAATCGGTGACAGCCCGGACATGTTGGTGCACATGTTCGCGGGTCAGCTCAACCGGCTATACGCGGAGTGGAAAAGCAGTGAGTGACGCTGAAATCAGGGTTGCAAACCTGACACTCTGGTATCTGCTCAACGGGAAATTCACGTGACGTTTGACCTGTACGCCGCTACCGGCACCGCACTCGCGGTGTCGGTCATCGGCGTATTGTTCGTCTTGGTGGCGAAAGGGAAGGACGCTATGACCACCATGCAATACCGACTGTGCGTTATACTCCTGTTGACCGCAACGCTCATGTTCGCGGCCATCATCGCAGGAATGACGCTCAACCAAATCCAGGATGCCGCCGGTTTCTGCATCGGTGACTGAAACGAAAGGAATGCACAATGCCTCCCAAGGCAAAGTCCGTTTTCAAGGATCACGACCCCGTCGACACGTCAATTCCGGTGGAGGACGGCAACCACGCACCACTCACCGATTCGGAGCGCCTTGACGCGATCGAAAACCGACTGGACCGGATCGAAGCGGAACTGAACGAAGCAGAACTGAACGAGCAAGATACTATCGAACCGGACTCATACGAGTACGGCGACAACGGGATCCCCATCAACCCGGAGCACAACAAATTCGCGCTCACCGCAGATGCAGACGGCGTCGTCATCCGGGACCCGAACAAGGGACAGTAACGGGCGATACTGTCTCCGCGAGCGGCCCCGTACACTAAAACCCCCGGTGTGCGGGGCCGCGTACGTGAAAGGGAAGATCGTGAAACAACCGCGCATGAGCATCCGGTGCAAAGAGGAAGGATGCGACGTCGTCAAAGGACCCTACTACTCCATTGGAAACGCACTAGCGGCCATGCGCCAACATCTGCAAATGGCACACGGAATCTATGCCAGAGAAAAAACACTCAGCCACCAAGTCAAATTCGTGGAAGAACAAGCGCAGTACTCCTCAGAATGGGTCGACCTGCACAATACCTAAATCAACGGCAACCGGAGAAAACATGTCATCTGCCGATTTGGTAGACGCCTTAATCGAAGAACACATCCACTCCCCCAATCCCGAAGCACGCCGACTCGCCCTTTCCATGCGTGCGCGACTCACCACACTCGATACAATCAGCAAAGAAGCTGGTGACGTCGCGCGCACAATGATCGCACTCGAAATTCTGAAAGCTGTCTACGGGGACGACTTTGCCGATATCGCAGAGAAGCCCATATCGTGGTCATGGCTCGTTGGCGCTACACCAACGTTTCGTCACAGTAACAACGAATCGCGGCAATCGTGTGGGTGCGCGAACATTCTTCCTCGGAAAGGAACACGCGATTGGTTGGAATGAATGTACAGAATGCAACGGAACTGGCGTCGTGTGGATATCTGTTGCAGGCGGTATAATTCAAATGCCATGCCCGAATGGCCCCGGATGTGTTGCACCGAAAAAGAAAGGGAAGAAATGAAAATCGAGCCAGAACCAATTATCGTATTCTTTGCTGACGAAATCCCTGAATTAATGACGGTGCTCGCAATTGCGGCGGACCCGTATGCACGCGGGGTATTGGAAATCAAGAAATGGGCGAACGAGAAATACGAAATGCTGGAAACATTCATCGAGGAATATAATAAATAGCAATTCTTGCCGAATCCCGTCGACAATTGTTGGCGGGATTCTTTTTGTGCAAAAGAATGGTTATGGGAATGGTTGGGAAATGGATTGGGAAATGGATTGGGAAATGGATTGGGAAATGGATTGGGAAATGGATTGGGAAATGGATTGGGAAATGGATTGGGAAATGGATTGGGAGCTCAAAAGGAGAAATGGAAAATAATCTGGCATCGTCGGGG
>Ga0193743_1001332_pt1 | contig 18363 bp, 15 predicted proteins | sample L2c2metaG_FD_143038 | JGI IMG/M metagenome (GOLD analysis project Ga0193743, IMG submission 143038) | Soil microbial communities from a riparian zone of the East river system, Colorado, United States - L2c2 | ecosystem: Environmental > Terrestrial > Soil > Riparian zone | place: USA: East River... | reverse complement strand
TCGTCGCTGCGCCCGCCGGCCGTCATCAACACGCCGTTGCCGAGCGCGGCAAGCAGGTCGAGCACGACCTGCGCACCGTCGACGCCCGCCGCCCCGGCCAGAGCGGCGACCGTCTGACCCACCACCGGGTCCGGCGCCGGCCGACTCGTCCAACTCACCGTTATCTCGTCCCAGCCGGTCGGCCGGTCCACCCAGGCGTCCCGGACCTCCGCACGCACCGCCGGGTCGGCCAGCCGTGGCATCCAGGCCTCCGGCCCGCCCTCCTGGGTGTGCGCCGGCAGCAGTTGCGAAAGCGGCGCGTTGCCGTGCAGGTAGGGGTAGATGTCGACGCCGACGTCGAACCCGTCGGCGTTGGCCGCGTCGACCAGGTCGAGGGCCCGCCGCACCGCACCCCAGTTGCGCCGGCCGACCGCGGCGAGGTGCGAGATCTGGGTGCGGGCACCGGTCGCGCGGGCCACCCGCACCGCCTGCGTCACCGAGTCGACCAGCGCGTCGTCGTAGTTGCGGACGTGCCAGGTGAAAATCCGGTCCCGGCCCGCGACCACCGACGCCAGGGCGAGCAGTTCGTCGTCGCGCACGTACGGCAGCGGCGCGTAGACCAACCCGGTGGACAGCCCGACCGCGCCCGCGTCGAGCGCCTCGCCGAGCAGCCCGCACATCCGGTCGACCTCGGCGGCGCCGGCCGGTCGGTCGGTGAAGCCCACGACCGATCCGTGCAGCGCGAGGTGCCCGACCAGCGACGCCACGTTGACGCCCGGACCGGCCGCGGTCAGCGCGGCGAAATAGCCGGCCAGGTCCGGCCACGACCAGTCGACCGCGGGGTCCAGGTCGAGATAGCCCACCGCCTGCCGGATCAGGCCCACCGGGGCGCCCGGGGCGAGCGGAGCGACGCCGAGCCCGCAGTTGCCGACCACCTCGGTGGTGACGCCCTGATGCACCTTGCTCAGCGCCCGCGGGTCGGAGAGCAGGGTCAGGTCGGAATGGGTGTGTATGTCGACGAAGCCGGGGCAGATCACGCGGCCGGTGACGTCGCGCACGACGGATGCGGACAGGCCCGTGCCGATCGCGGCGATCCGACCGTCCCGCACCAGCACGTCGGCGCTGGCCTCGGGCGAGCCCGAGCCGTCGACCACGCGACCGCCGGTTAGCAGCAGCTCATCGGGCATGGGCTACTCGCATGGAATGTGGTTCCATGTGCCAATGATCGAGAGGTTCCACCCCGAGGGGTTCCCCGCGCCAGCCGTGCCGCTGTCCCCCGCGACAAAGGCGGGCGACTTCGTCTTCGTCTCCGGCCAGGTCGCCACCGACCACGAGAACAAGGTCTTCGTCGGCGACTTCACCCGTGAGGTCGAGAGCACATTGGACAACGTCCAGGCGGTGCTGGCCGCGGCCGGCGCGCGGCCCGACCAGATCGTCAAGATCGGCGCGTTCCTGTCCAACGCCACGCTGTTCGCGCCGTTCAACGAGGTCTACCGGCGCCGCTTCCCGGACGCCCCGCCGGCCCGCACGACCGTGGTGGTCGACTTCGGCCACCCCGACGTGCGGGTCGAGATCGAGGCGATCGCGTACGTGGGCTAGGCGGGTCATGAGCGACCGGCGACCCGCAGGGAACGGTGCACGATCCGCAGCGCCGTGACGAAGTCCGGGTCGTCGGTCACCACCTTGGCGACCTCGTCGAGCTCCGCGACGTACGCGTGCTGCTTGGCCGTGGTGAACTCGCCCGCCGGCCCGGAAACGCTGACAGCGGCGAGGCAGTTGCCGTCGACCCGCACCGGCACCGCGACGCACCGCAGGCCCGCACTGCGCTCGTTGTCGTCGAGTGCGAACCCACGGCGGACCACCTTCCGGAGGTCCTTGCGCAGGTCGGCCAGGGTGGTAGCGGTGTTCTCGGTGAACGCCGGGAACGGCTCGGCCGGCACCGCCGCCGGAAGCTGGTCGTCGGGTAGCTCGGAGAGCAGCACCTTGCCGAGACCGGTGGCATAGGTGTGGTCGCGGGCGCCGAGCGCGGTGGTGAACCGCAGCGGCCGGTCCGGCTCGGCGACGCAGATGTGCAGCACCTGGTCGCCGTCGAGCACGCCGAGGTTGGCGGTCTGCCCGGTGCTCACGGCGACCGGCTGGAGATAGCGCTCGGCGACCACGGTGAGATCCAGCGTGGACACGTAGGCAGCGGCCAGCCGTTGCACCTTGTGGCCGAGGCGGTAGGACGGGCGGTCGTCGACGCGGACCAGATATTCCATCTCGGACAGCACGGCCAGCAGCCGCACCAGCGTGCTCTTCGGCAGCGCGGTCGCGTCGCTGAACTCGGAGAGCGTCAACGGCTCGGGTGCGGCCGCCAGCATTTCCAGCAGGGCGAGGCCGCGCGCGAGCGCGTTGGCGTGGTAGTTGGCCGACGCCGGCTTGCTGTCGTCGACGGAGGTGCGGGGTGCTCTCGGCATTGTGGACTCTCCTACGCGCCGCCGACGGTGGCTGGGACCTCGGGGAAGTGACACGCGCTCGGATGCCCGATGCCGATCCTGTCGATCAGCGCGGGCGCTTCCGTCGCGCACACATCCTGAGCCTTCCAGCACCGCGTGCGGAACCGACAACCGGTCGGTGGGTTACTCGGACTGGGTACGTCTCCGGCCAGCGTGATCCGCTCCCGCTCCTCGCGGCCGGCCGGGTCGGGCACCGGGATCGCCGACAGCAGCGCCTGGGTATAGGGATGCGTTGGCGCGGTGAAGATGTCGGCGCGGCTGCCGGTCTCCACGATGGAACCCAGATACATCACCGCGACCCGGTGCGAGATACGTCTCGGAGCTGGTTGATCACCTGCGCCTGCACCGAGACGTCGAGCGCGCTGACCGGCTCGTCGAGCACCAGCAGCCGCGGGTTGAGCGCGAGCGCGCGGGCCAGCCCGATCCGCTGGCGCTGCCCGCCGGAGAACTCGTGGGCGTAACGCCGGGAGTGCTCGGGCCGCAGCCCGACCAGCTCCAGCAGCTCGCGGACCCGGTCAGTGCCCTGCTCGGCGTAACGGCCCTGCACCCGCAGCGGCTCGGCGACGATGTCGTGCACGGTCATCCGGGGCGACAGCGACGCGTACGGGTCCTGGAACATGATCTGGATCGCCTGCCGCCGGGCGCGCAGCTCGCGCTGGGACAGCGAAGCCAGGTCGGTGCCCTCGAAGATGATCTTCCCGGCGGTCGGCTCCAGCAGCCGGACGAGCAGCCGCCCGGTGGTCGACTTGCCGCAACCGGACTCCCCGACCAGGCTCAGCGTTTCGCCGGTCTCGAGTTCGAGGTCGACACCGTCGACCGCGCGGATCTCGCCCACCTGCCGGCGCAGCACTCCCCGCCGGATCGGGAAGTACTTGTGCAGCCCTTCGACCTTCAACAGGCTGGTCACGGCGTCACCGCCAGTTCGTCGTGGAAGTGGCAGGCACTGGTCCGGCCGGGACCGATCTCGACCAACGCCGGTCGCTCGGTGACGCACCGGTCGCGGGCCAGCGGGCAGCGGGGGTGAAACGCGCACCCGGCCGGCGGATCGGCCATGTTGGGCGGGTTGCCGGGGATCGGGTCGAGCTGGTCGACGTCGACGTCCATCCGGGGCAGGCTGGCCAACAGACCCTTCGTGTACGGGTGCCGCGGCGCCGCGAAGATCTCGCCAACCCCGGCGGTCTCGACCACCCGGCCGGCATACATGACCACCACCCGGTCGGCGAGTTCGGCGACCACCCCCAGGTCGTGGGTGATCAGGATGGTCGCCGCGCCGGTCTCGGCCTGCGCCTTCTTGAGCAGCGCCAACACCTGGGCCTGGATGGTCACGTCGAGCGCCGTGGTCGGCTCGTCGGCGATGATCAGGTCCGGGTTGTTGGCGATCGCCATCGCGATCATCGCCCGCTGCCGCATCCCGCCGGAGAACTCGTGCGGGTATTGCCGGACCCGCTGCGCCGGGTCGGGCACGCCGACCAGCCGCAACAGTTCGACTGCCCGGTCCCAGGCCGCCCGCTTGTCCGGCCGGTTCTGGTGCAGCAGCACCGCCTCGGCCACCTGGGCGCCGACGGTCATCACCGGGTTAAGCGCCGTCATCGGGTCCTGGAAGATCATCCCGACCGGGCCGCCGCGGATCTTGCGCAGCTCGCGGGCGGACAGCGCGCGCAGGTCCGCGCCGCGGAACGAGATCGCGTCGGCCTCGACCGTCGCGGTGTCCGGCAGCAGGCGCAGCACCGACATCGCGGTCGCCGTCTTGCCCGAACCCGACTCACCCACCACCGCGACGATCTCGCCGGCGTCGACCGACAGGCTGACGTCGGTCACCGCCCGCACCACCCCGTCACTGGTGCGAAACTCCACGCTCAGCCCATCAATGCGAAGCAAGGGGCCCTTGTCAACGCTTTCCGTAGCGGAGGGATCCCCTATCGACAATCGCCCGGCGCTCATGACGCCGACCTCGGGTCCACGGCGTCGCGCAGGCCGTCGCCGATGAAGTTGACCGCCAGCACGGTCAGGGCGACCGCGATGCCCGGCGAGAGCCACAGCCACGGCTCGCTGCGGATGACCGTCAGACTCTGCGCGTCAGTGAGCATGTTGCCCCAGCTCGCGGCCGGTGGCTGCACGCCGAGGCCGAGGAACGACAGCGTCGCCTCCAGCGCGATCGCCTGTGCGACGGCGAGCGTGGCCACGACGCTGACCGGCGGCAGCGCCGCCGGGATGATGTGTTTGCGCATCAGCCACAGTGGACCGGCGCCGGTGGCCCGGGAGGCGAGCACGAACTCCTGCTCGCGCAGGGAGAGCGTGACGCCGCGGACGATCCGGCCGCAGACCGGCCACTGGAAGAGCCCGATGGCGATCACCATCGTCAGCACGCTGGGGCCGAGGATGCCGCTGACCACCACGATCACGACCAGCGACGGGAACGACATGAACACGTCGGCCAGGCGCATCACCAGCCCGTCGACCCAACCGCCGAGCAGGCCCGCCACGCTGCCGAGCAGCGTGCCGAGCACGACCGCGATGGCGGCCGAGGCGAGGCCGACGCCGAGCGAGATGCGCCCGGCGAACAGCAGCCGGGACAACACGTCGCGGCCGGTCGAGTCGGTGCCGAGCAGGTGGTCGCCGGACGGGCCGGTGCGGGCCTGGAGCAGGTCGATCGCGTTGGGGTCGTGGCCGGACAGCGGCCGCGCGAAGATGGCGGCGAGCACCACCAGCACGATGAACACCACGCTGACCACGGCCGCGGGGTGCGAGCGGAACCGGCGCAGCGCGGCCGAGGCCGGCGAGCGCCCGGCCGCTACCGTCCTGGAGGTCATCGCAGCCTCACTCTCGGGTCGACGACGGTATAGAGCACGTCGGCGAGCAGGTTCGACAGCAGCACCAGGATCGCGATCAGCAGGGCGAAGCCGACGATGACCGAATAGTCGTGCTGGTTGACCGAGCTCACCGCGAGCTGGCCCATGCCGGGCCAGGCGAAGACCTGCTCGATGACCACCGCGCCGGCGAGCAGTTGCGGCAGGTTGGTGGCGATCACGGTCAGCACCGGGATCAGCGAGTTGCGGAACGCGTGCCGCAGCACGACCCGGCGCGGCGAGGCGCCCTTGGCATTGGCGGTACGCACGTAGTCGGCACCCAGCTCGGTGATCATGCTGCTGCGCACGTAGCGCATGAACGGCCCGGAGTTGCCGAAGCCGAGGATCACCGCCGGGAGCACCAGATGGTGCAGGCTGTCGAGCAGGCCCGGGTTGGTCGGGTCGGAGATGCCCGACGACGGGAACCACTGGAACTTCAGGGTGAACACGTAGATCGCGATCAGCGCGACGAAGAACACCGGGATCGAGACCGAGCCGAGGCTGACCACGGTGGCGCCGTAGTCGACGAGTGAGTTGCGGCGACGGGCCGCGAGAATGCCCAGCGGGAAGGCGACCAGCAGCGAGATCAGCAGGCCGACGCCCATCAGCTCGACGGTCGGGCCGATCCGCTCGCCCAGCACCTCGGTGACCGGCCGCCCGTTGAGCAGCGAGTAGCCGAGGTCGCCGTGCAGCGCGTTGGTCAACCAGTGCCAATATTGCATCAGCAGCGACTGGTCCAGGCCGAGCTCGTGCCGCTTCTGCGCGATGAACTCCGCGCTGCCGGAGTTGAGCTGGTCGGCCGGAATCTGCATCGCGATCGGGTCGCCGGGCGTCTTGTGCACCAACGCGAAGATCGCGATGGTGATCAGGAAGAAGACCAGGACGTTGATCGCCAGTCGCCGGACCAGAAAAGCCGCCATACGCACTCCCTTCGGTTAACGCGGACCGCGGTCAGGGCCGGTCGCCGTTGACCGGCCCGACCGCGGTGCTGCGGGTCAGCCCGTGATGGTCCAGCTCGCCGGGTCCCAGAACAAGGTGTCCTGCGAGCCCGGTGCCTGGAAGCCCTGCACCTTCTTGTTGACGGCCCAGAGCCCGTAGGGCGAGTAGAGCCACATCAGGTCGGCCTGGTCGTTCGCCAGCTTGGCCGCCTGGTCGTAGAGCGACTTGCGCTGCGCCTCGTCGGCCGTCGAGTTCGCCTGCGCCATCAGCTCGTCCAGCTGCTGGTTGCAGAAGAAGTTGATGTTGCCGCCGGCCGGGTAGGCGTTGGCGCAGGCCGTGATCCCGTTGATCGTCGAGGAGTCGACAGCGTAGTTGCCGCCGCCGTAGAGCACCATGTCGTAGGTCTTCTCGGCGTACGTCTTGGGAATCTCCGCGGCCTGGATGTTGACCAGCTTGACCTTGACGCCGACGGCGGCGAGTTGGCTCTGCACGATCGTCGACGTGGCGTCGCGGTCGCGCTGGCCGTGCACCCACTGGAGCTGGATCTCGCGGTTGCTGTCCCAACCGGCCTCGGCCAGCAGCTGCTTGGCCTTGGCGACGTCTTGCGCGTAGTCGTTGAGCCCGGCCGGCTCGTTGGCCTTGGCGAAGTCAGACAGCCGGACCTCGGCCTTGCCGCCGAGCACGGTCTGCACGATCTGCTTGCGGTCGAGGGCGTAGAGGAACGCCTGGCGGACCTTTGCGTCCTTGAAATAGGGCTTCGACTGGTTGAGCGCGATCCGGACGAAGCCGGCGCCCGGCTTCTCCTGCGTGGTGACCGTGTTGAAGCCGGCCACCGTCTCGCTGTCGGTCGGCGAGTAGGACGCGATGTCAATGCCGCCGTTGCCGAGTTGCGCGGTGGCGTTGTCAGACGTCATCGGCTTGAGATAGACGTCCTTGATCTTCGCCGGGTTGCGGTAGTTCGGGTTCGCCGTGACGTGCACGTACTGGTTGGTCTTGTACTCGACGAACGTGTACGGACCCATACCCACGGTCGGGCTGCGGAAGAACGGGTTCTTGGCGACCGCGTCGGGTGCGTCCTTGCCGAGGATGTGCTCGGGCATGATCCACACGCTGCCGATCAGGGCGAGCAGACCGAAGTTCGGCTTCGTGGCCTTGATGACGAAGGTGTTGTCGTCGGGGGCCGAGAAGCCCGAGACGGTGGTCGCCTTGCCCGAAGCGAAGTCCGCGACGCCCTCGACACCGGTGTAGTTGCCGGCCGTCGAGCTGGTCGTCTTCGGGTTGGCCATCATGGTGTAGGTGAAGAGCACGTCCTTCGACGTGAACGGCGTGCCGTCACTCCACTTAAGACCGGAGCGGAGCTTGAACGTGAACGTGGTCGCGTCCGGGGAGACCGTGTAGCTCTCCGCCAGCCGGGGCTGGAGCTGGTAGCTGGGGTCGACGCCGAGCAGGCCCTCGTCGATGAACGACATCACCTGTCCGTCGGGGCCGCTGACCGGAGCCAGCGGGCTGAAGATGCCGGCCGGTTCCTGGTAGAGGTAGACGTTCAGGGACTTGTTGACGGCCGATCCGGCACCGTCGTTGGAATTGGTCGCCGGCCCGGTGCACCCGGCGACCGCAAGAGTGGTGACGGCCAGGCCGACGAGCGCGACCCGTACCCGATTTCTGAACATGATGGACCTCTCTGATCTGGAGGCGATTCTGCTAGCCCACCGTGTTGCGGAGTTGGCCGAGCGGGCCGACGACAACGGTCATCACGTCGCCGGCCGTCAGGAATTCACCCGTCACGGCGCCTACGCCGGACGGGGTACCGGTGAGGATCACGTCACCGGGCTCGAGGGTCATCAGTCGTGACGCGTGCGCGATCAGCTCGGCCACGCTGAAGATCATGTCTTTTGTGGACCCCGACTGCTTGGTCACGCCGTTGACGTCGAGATGGATCGACAGCGCCTGCGGATCGGGCACCTCGTCGGCGGTGACCAGCCAGGGGCCCAGCGGCGCGAAGCCGTCGAGCCACTTGCCGGCCAGCCAGTCGAAGAACCAGACCGCCTTGTCGTCGGTGTCCCGCGGGAAGCCGTAGTCGACCGAACGGGCGGAGATGTCGTTGGAGGTCATGTAGCCGGCGACGACGTCGAGCGCGTCGGCCTCGGCGACGTCGCGCACCCGGCGGCCGATGACCACCGCGAGCTCGGCTTCCCAGTCGACCTCGCTGCTGACCGCCGGCAGCGGCACGTTCGCGCCGGGGCCGACGATCGAGGTCGGCGGCTTGAGGAACAGCCGCGGGCTCAGCGTCGACTTGTCGAGCGGCGCGGCGCCGGTCTCGGTCACGTGGTCCTGATAGTTCGCGGCCGCGGCGAGCAGCTTGCCCGGACGCAGCAGCGGTGCGAGCAGTTCGACCTCGCCGAGCGCGAACTCGGCTCCGTCGGTCTGCCCGGTCCGGCCGGTCAGGTAACCCTCGAGGTCACCGTCGCCCAGCTCGACCACCCGGTGCCCGGAAGGCGTGTCGACGCGGCCGCGTCGCGACGCCTGAGGACCTGAATCTCCAGCGTCGCTGGCCAACCGGCCGTGCCGCACCGCGCCGGCGCGGCGGTAGGTGACGAGTCGCATCGTCGCTCACTCCCCTGTCTCGACCGGCGCGCCGATCGCCACCGGCTGGCCTACTGCGATCGACCGCTGGGCTGCCTCGATCACGCGTTGCGTGCGCACCGCGTCGCGCGGGCCAAGCGCGGCGTGGCCATTGCTGATGCCCGCGGCCAGCACGTCGAGCAGCGCGTCGACGGTGCCCGGCCCGGTCCACACAGGACCGTTGGCGGTGGTGGTGCGGACCCGCAACGCCGGCTTGGTGGCGTCGACCGCGAGCACACCGTGCGAGCCGCTGATCCGGTAGCGGTGCACCGCGAGCCCGCCGGGCGGCAGGTCACGCAGGGCCGGAATCCGTCCACAGACGATGGTGCTGGTGACGCCGTGCTCGTGGTCGAGCAGCAGGGTGACCAGCTCCGGCGAGCCGGTCGCGTGCACCCGGCGCACCTCCAGGCCGAGCAGGGCGCTGACCACGTCGACCGGGTAGAGACCGAAGTTGACCAGCTCACCGGTCGGCGCCGGGTCGCCGCCCGCGACGATGAAGTCGCACTGCACGTTCCACGGCAGGCCGACCCGGCCGGCCCGGACGGCGGCGGTCGCCGACCGCAGCGCGGCACCGAACCGCTGGTGGTGTGCCGGCACGACGACCACGCTGTGTGTCGCGGCGAGCCGCTCGATCTCCTCGGCCTCGGCCAGCGTCGCCGCCATCGGCTTGTCGGCCAGCACGTGCTTGCCGGCTCGGATCGCCGCGGCGATGGCCGCGCCGCGCTCGGCCAGCGGCAGCGCGACGCTGACCACCTCGGCCTTGTCTTCGTCGTCGACGAGTTCGAAGCTCGGGTGCCGTTCGAACGCCGGGCGATACATCGTGTTCTGGTGGTCCTGGCTGCCGATGCCGCCGTTGCCGACCAACGCAACACTGATCATGCGGCCACCGCCACGGGCTGACCGGTCGCGATCGACTCTTCGACCGCGACGCCCAGCGCCACCGCTCGCACCGCGTCGGCGGCCGGCATCGCCGGTGGCGCACCGCCGATGGTGTCGAGCCAGGCGCCTAGCTGCGCGGCGAAACCGTTCCCGCCGGCGGCCGGCAGCGTCGTGGTGCCGGACTCGCCGAACACCAGCGACGACTCGCCGTCCCAGCCCTGCTCGACGATCCCCTCCGTGCCCGCGACCAGCAGTTCGCGCTGCGACAGCGAGCCCGGCCGGTGTGCCCGGCTCATCTCGCAGACCGCGGTCGCGCCGTCGGCGTAGGTCACCACCATCTCCAGGTAGTCGTAGATCCTCAGCTCGGCGGCGGCCTGCTTGCGGCCGCGGGCGTACACGCTGGTCGGTTCGCCACCCAGCCACCAGGTCGCCAGGTCCAGCAGGTGTACCCCGTTGTGCAGCGCGTGCCCGCCGGAGCGGGCCGGGTCGCCGACCCAGGCGCTCCAGTCGGGCCAGATCCAGCCGCCGAGGATGGCCAGCCGGACCAGAACCGGCCGGCCGATCGCGCCGGATTCGATGGTCTGCTTGACCGCGCGGCCGTAGTCGTAGAAGCGGTGCGTGTGCGCCGCGACCAGCACCCGCCCCGCCTGGTCGAACGCCGCGGCCAGCCGCTGCGCGTCGGTGACGGTGGTGGCCAGTGGCTTCTCCACCAGCAGGTGCTTGCCGGCGGCGGCGACCGCCTGGCCGAGCGGTGCGTGCGTGTCGTTGGGCGTGCAGAGGATGACCGCGTCGACGCCGGGCCACTGCAGCGCACTGTCCAGGTCGGGCGCGTGCCGGATGCCGCCCTGCTTGCGGGCGAACGCCGCGGCGCGGGCCGGGTCGGCGTCGACGATGCCGATCAGGGTGGCCCGCGGGTTCGCGTCGATCGCCCCGCTGTGCGCGTCGGCGATGAACCCGGCGCCCACCAGCACGATGCCGATCCGATCCACCGGCGTGACCTCCCCAGGCACGGAACGATGTTTCATGTCCGGTCATCCTGTGGTCGGCACGAAGCCGTGTCAAGGTCGCTGGCGTAAACATGGAACGCCTTGCCATGTTGATGAGGACTGTTCTAGCGTCGGCTCCGCCAGCCCAACTGGATACGAGGTCGCCCATGCCAACCCGCCCGTCCACCGAACGCGCGTTTGCCAACGAGTCCCCACGGGGAAGAGCGATCGCGGAAGCGGCCGCGGCCGTGATCCCCGGCGGCGTCAACTCCTCGACCCGCTACATCGGTGCCCCGTACGCGTTCGTCGCCGCCGATGGCGCCTACCTGACCGACGCCGACGGCCGCCGGTATCTCGACTACCACGCGGCGTTCGGCGCGATCCTGCTCGGACACAACGCGCCGGTCGTCAACGACGCGATCCGCGCCGCGCTCGACGGCGTCGACCTGACCGGCATCGGCGTCACCGAGGCAGAGGTCCGGCTCGCACAGCGGATCGTCGAGGTGATCCCGTCGGCCGAGTCGGTGATCGCCACGATGAGCGGCTCGGAAGCCACCGCGCAGGCGATCCGGCTGGCCCGCGCGGTCACCGACCGGGACCTGATCATCAAGTTCCAGGGCGGTTTCCACGGCTGGCACGACGCCGTCGCCCGCAACGTCATCTCCGCGCCGGACCGCGCGTACGGGCGTGACCCGCTGTCGAAGGGCATCCTGGACCAGGCAGTCGACGCGACCCTGATCGCGGAGTTCAACGACCTGGAGTCCGTCGAGGCGCTCTTCGACGGCCACCGCGACCGGATCGCGGCCGTCATCCTCGAGCCGATCCCGCACAACGTGGGCGCGCTGGTGCCGACCATCGAGTTCGTCGAGGGCCTGCGCAAGCTCACCGAGCAACAGGGCGCGCTGCTCATCTTCGACGAGGTGATCACCGGCTTCCGGCACGCGCTCGGCGGCTACCAGCAGGTGATCGGGGTGACCCCGGACCTGACCACGTTCGGCAAGGGGATGGCCAACGGCTTCCCGGTCGGCGGCGTCGCCGGCCGCCGGGACCTGATGGAGCACTTCAACGGCCGCACCGGGGACGTGCTGCTGGCCGGCACGTTCAACGGCAACTCCCTCGGCTGCGCCGCCGCGCTGGCGACCATCGACCACCTGGCCGCGCATCCGGAGTTCTACACCCGGACGCACGCGCTCGGCGAGCGGATGCGCACCGGCCTGCGGGGCATCCTGGCCGAGCTCGGCATCGAGGCGACGGTGGTCGGCTTCGGCGGGGTGTTCGCCGTCTACTTCCTCGCCGGCCCGGCCCTGGGCTATCGCGACCTGATGCGCAACGACGACGCCGCGTACGTGGCCTTTCACCGCGGCATGACCGACCGCGGCTTCCTGATGCTGCCGATGTCGCTCAAGCGCAACCACATCTCCGGCGCGCACACCGAGGAAGAGGTCGACCGCACCCTGGAAGCAGCGCGGGACGTCCTGGCCACGCCGGCCTGCTGAACGGCCGACCGCCCGGGTCCACAACAGGACCCGGGCGGCGGTGACAGCGACCGTCAGCTTGCCGTGCAGGCGGTGCCGTTCAGTTTGAAGTCGGTCGGGCGGGCGGTGCCGCTGCCGTTGGCCACGAACCCGAAGTTGGCGCTTCCGCCGGTCGACAGGCTGCCGTTCCAGCTCTCGTTGCGGGCGGTCACCGCCCGGCCGGACTGGCCGACCCGGGCGCCCCAGGCGCTGGTGACCCGCTGGTTGCCGCTGAAGGTCCAGGTCAGTGACCACGAACTGACCGCGGGACCCCCGTTGGTCACCCGCACGTTGCCGAGCAGCAGGCCGGGCAGGCCGTTGGCGCTGTAGCTGACGGCGCAGGCCGCGGCGGGAGCCGTCACGGTAGGCGTCGCGGTCGGAGTCACCGTCGGGTCCACCGTGGGCGTCGCCGTGGGTGTCGCGGTCGGCGTGACCGTCGGCGTCGGGCTGGGCAGGGTCACCGAGAAGCGGAAGATGCGGTCGTCGCTCGCCGCCGGGGTGCCGCGGCCGTCCTGGTTGCTGGTCGCCACCCAGAGCGAGCCGTCCGGTGCCTTCTCCACCGTGCGCAGCCGGCCGAAGCGGCCGTTGAGCGCCGCGACCGGCGTTCCCGCCCCGCCGTTGCCGTCGAGCGGGACCACCCACAGCCGGGTGCCGCGCAGCGCGCCGACGAACAGCGTGTTGTCGATGATGGCGGCGCCGCTCGGCGAGGCCTCCGCGGGGGTCCAGGTGACGATCGGGTTGCGGTACGCCGGGTTGGTGGAGTTCCCTTCGACCACCGGCCAGCCGTAGTTGCCGCCCGGCACGATCCGGTTGACCTCGTCGGTCGTGTTCTGCCCGAACTCGGTCGCGTAGAGCCGCCCGGCGGAGTCCCAGGCCAGGCCCTGCACGTTGCGGTGGCCGAGGCTGTAGACCAGCGAGCCGGCGGTCGGGTTGTCGGCCGGAACGCTGCCGTCGGGGCGTACCCGCAGAATCTTGCCGTTGAGGCTCGCCGGGTTCTGTGCCCGGCTGGTCACGCCCGCGTCGCCGACCCCGGCGTAGAGCATGCCGTCGGGACCGAACGCGATCCGGCCGCCGTCGTGCACGTCGGCCTTGGCGATCCCGCTGACGACGACGGTCTGCGCCGACATGTTGCCCAGCGTGAAGCGGACGATCCGGTTGTCCACACTGGAGGTGTAGTAGGCGAACACCTGGTTGTCGGTGGCGAAGGTCGGCGACACCGCGAGGCCGAGCAGACCACCCTCGCCGGAGGCGACCACGCCCGGCATCGTGCCGACGATCTGGGTCGGCAACCCGGGGCGGACCCGCAGGATCTGCGCCCGGGTGCGCTCGGCGACCAGGGCCGTGCCGTCAGGCAGGAAGGTCAGACCCCAGGGCACCCGCAGATTGCTCGCGACCGTGGCCGGGTTGGTGTAGTCGACGGTGGGCGCGGCCGCGGCCGACGCGGTCCGGGTCAACGGCAGGTCCATCGCGACCGCGATGCCGGCGACACTCAGCGCGACACCGGCGACCGCGGCGGCCGCGACGATGGCGGGTTTATGCATGGACATCTCCCGAAGCGAAGGGTCTGGTGTTCGCCACGGTGCCAGTCGCCACCCGCAGGTTACGGGCGGATCAGACATTTAACTTAAATTGGTGGTTTAGTCAGAACAACCCACCCAAGGGCGGCGGATCTGCTAGCGGACGCCGAGGTAGGAACCGTCGACCCAATCCGAGACGATCCCGGCGTAGTTGCCCGGCTGCTCCTCCCACGGGGCGTGCCCGCAGTCGAGCACGTCGAGACGGCTCGCCGGCAGCTTCTCGTTGAGCACCTTGGCATCACGCGCCAGCCCATAAGGGTCGTCGCGGCCGGCGATGATCTGCACCGGCGTCCGGATCGAGGCCAGCAGCGGGTCAAGAGCCGCCAGATCCGCCGGGTACGCGCGCAGATAGGCCAACGAGCCGGCGAACCGGTCACCGGAGTAGGACGCGGCATAGTCGTCGCGGATCGTGCGCGGCAGGTCGTCGCCGACGAAGCTGGCCACCACCCGCTGCCCGTCCGGCTGCCCGACATCGTCTTCGACCAGCGTCCGCAGCTCCCCCTCGACGGCCATCGGGTGGGTCGCCGCGCCCGCGCCCACCACCACGCTGCGGAACAGGTCGGGCTGGGCGGCGGCGGCGAACAGCAACGCGGCCGTGCCGACGTCGGGGCCGACCGCGTGCGGCTGTTCGAGACCGAAGTGGTCGACGAGATGCGTGATGAACTCGCCCATCACGCGCGGCGACATCAGTTCCGCGCGCGCCTCGGAGCGGCCGAAGCCGGGCAGGTCCACGGCGATCACCGGGTGGTCGGCGACCAGCGCGGGCCACGTCGGCGTGTAGGCGTAGAGGCTTTCCGGCCAGGGGCTCAACAACAGCAGCGTCTCCGCGTCCCGGTCGCCCCGGCTGACCGGGCTGGCGACGAACCGGATGCCCAGGTCGTCGATCACGTCGAACCGCTCCTCGTCCATGGAGCCAGCAGAACGCGTACGCGCATCCCGCGAATCACCTGAATGGGTTACCCCCGCTCGCTAGCTTGAGTGAGGTGGCACGGGTCGTTCTTCGTGGGCGCTCGGCGGCGATGTCGGCGGCGATGCCGGCGCTGCGCCGAGCGGCCCGACATGGTCAGAGCGGCGTCCTGGTGGTCACCGGCGACGCCGGAATCGGAAAGACCGCGGTACTCGACGCGATCGGCGCACAAGCGGTCGGCATGGGCTTCCGCACGGGCGCGGCGAAGGCAGACGAGATCGGCCGGATCTCGCCTGGCGCCCCGGTGCTGCTGGCCCTGCGCAGCGGCGCGCGACCGTTGCTGGACGCGCCCGCACTGGCCGAACTCGACGATCTCACCGACCACCCGTTGCCGCTGATCGACCGGGTGGGCGCGCGGCTGGAACAGGTGGCGGCCGCGGCGCCGGTGCTGATCGTGATCGACGACGTGCAGTGGGCCGACCAGCTCAGCCGGCTCGCGCTGCGGGTGCTGCCGGATCGGCTGGCCGGCGACCCGGTGGTGTGGCTGTTCGCCACCCGCGACCCGGCCGACGAGCTGACGGCCGCAGCGTCCTCCGCGGCCCGGGTCGAGACCATCCACCTCGGCCCGCTGGCACCGGCCGATGTCGCCGCGATCGCGCGGGACCGGCTGGGCCGCCCGGCGGGCCCGGCCACCCAGCGGATGCTCGACGGCGTCGGCGGCAACCCGTTCCTGGTCACCCAGATCCTCGACGGCCTGGCCCGCGGCGACCGCGACGACGTGCCGCCGCCCGGGTTCGTCCGGGCCGTCGACGCGGCGCTCGACGCCCTGCCCGACAAGACGGTGGTGCTGCTGGCCGCGGTGCTCGGCCGACCGTTCCCGATCGACGAGGCGCAGCGGATCGTTCCGTCGGTCGGCAGCGCCGACGTCGACCGGGCCGTGGTGGCCGGCCTGCTCACCCGCGACGGCCACCTGGTCCGGTTCCGGCACGACCTGGTCCGCGAGACCGTCTACGCCGGACTGTCCATATCGGTCCGGCGGGACCTGCACCGGCGCTGCGCGCGCTACCTGCTGGCGTCCGGCCACGACGCGCTGGACGCCGCACCGCACGCCCGCGCCGCGGCGACGCCCGGCGATGAGGAGAGCGCGGCCGTCCTGTGCGAGGCCGCGCACCAGGCGGTGCCGGCGCTGCCGGCGACCGCGGGCGAGCTGGTGACCGAGGCGTTCGCGCTGGTGCGGCCGGCGCAGGGGTCCTGGGAGTCGACCGGCGAGCAGTGCGTCGAGATCCTGGCCCGGGTGCGGCGGTGCGCCGACGCCGTGCGGGTCGCCGACGCCGTGCTCGCCCGGGCCGGCGACGGCGAGACGTTCGCCCGTGTCCAGGTGCTCGCGACCCGCGCGCTCTGGCAGATCGGCCGCCCGGCGGAGTCGGTGGCCCGGATCGACGACGCGCTCGCCGCGCCGGGCCTGTCCGTGCCACTGCGGGCCCGGCTCTCCGCCGGGCGCGCATTGGCGCTGACCCGGATGATGCCCGCCTGGCAGGCGCGCCAGGCCGCGGAGGATGCGCTGCGGGACGCCCGCTGGGTCGGCGACCACGACGCGACCACGCTGGCCCTGCAGGCGATGGGCGAGCTGGGCCGCAACACCGGGCACCACGCCGAGTCGCTGGCCTACTTCCGGGAGCTGCGGTCGGTCAGCGACGCGAGCTACCAGGGCGAGGAGATCATCGAACTGCAGCTGCTCGACCGGTACACGGACGCGGGCGCGCTGCTGGAGGCCGCGCACCGCGACGACCGGGGTGGCCTGGAGGCGACGCTGCCGCCGGTGACCGCCGCGCAGATGTGGCAGGACTACACCCTGGGCCGCCTCGACGACGCCGAGTCCGGTGCGCGCACGCTGCTGACCATCGGCCGCGAGCTCGGCGACCACGTGCACGAGTTGGACGCGGAACTGGTGCTCGCCGGGCTGGCGCTGCTACGCGGCGAGCTGGCGGAGGCCAACGCCCACCTGGCGCCGGCGCTGCGCGGTGGGCTGGCCGAAGACTCGGTGCGGCTGCCCGGCGTGCGGTTGATGGAGGGCTGGCTGGCGGCCAGCGACGGGCGGCCCGACGACGCCCGGAAGATCCTGCGGCCGATGCTGTTCGCCGCGCGCGAGTCACGCGCCGACTGGCCCTGGCGACCGGGCTGGATGCGGATCTTCGTGCGGGTCGGGCGGGCCACCGGCGACCAGCGGTTCGCCCACGAGGCGGTGGCGATCGCCGCCGAGGGCGCGGCGCGCAACCCCGGGGTGGCCAGCTTCGAGGGCGCGGCGCTGGCCCTGCGCGGCCTGGTCGACAAGGACCTCGACAAGCTGGCGGCGGCGAACGTCGTGCTCGACCGCAGCCCGCGGCCGATGCTGCGGGCCAACGCCGCCGAAGACCACGGGCGGCTGCTGCTCGCGTTCGGCGCACGCGACCAGGGCATCGCCGAGCTCGACCGGGCCTGGGCGATCTACCACGGCCTGGGCGCGCGGGCCGCGGTGGTGCAGGTGCAGCGGGTGATGCGCCGGGCCGGTGCCCGTCGGGCCAAGTGGGACACCGACGGGGCCCGCCCGCGGCAGGGCTGGGCCGCGCTCACCGACGCGGAGGTCAAGGTGGCCGAGCTGATCAGCGCCGGGCACACCAACAAGGAGGCGGCCCGGCTGCTCAACCTCTCGCCCAACACGGTCAGCACGCACCTGCGCTCGATCTTCGCGAAGCTCGACGTGCAGTCGCGGGTGCAGCTCACCAACGCGGTGCACGCGATGAAGCCGGTGGCCTGACGGGCCGCCCCGCGTGAGCGGGACGGCCCACGGTGCTCAGGCGCCGATGTTCTTGTTCCAGACGCTCCAGGTGACCGCGATGCCGGGCTTGGCGAAGTCGCCGTCCGGCCAGTTGGACGCGGGGTTGGCCACCGAGGCGCCGGCGATCTCACCGGGGTGTTGCACGGCGACGAACACGCTCTTGTTGTCGTCGGAGATCCACGGGCCGCAGGTCTCGGCGCCGTAGGGAACGCTGAGGAATTGCTTGAGGTGACCGGCCTCGGCACCGTCGAGCGGCACCGCGAACAGGCCGTCGTTGCTGCCCAGCGCGTTGCCGTCGGTGGAGATCCAGAGGTTGCCGGCACCGTCGAAGGCGACGTTGTCGGGGCAGGAGATCGGCGAGACCTTGGTCTTGTCGTACCCCATGAAGTAGGTCGCCGGGTCGGTCGGGTCACCGCAGACGATCGGAATGCGCCAGGTGAACGTCGTACCCGTGTGGTCGTCGTTGTCTTCGGTGATCTCGAAGATGTGGCCGTGCTTGTTGTTGGTCCGCGGGTTGGCCTCGTCAGCGACCGCGTTCGTGCCCACGCCACGGTTGGTGTTGTTGGTCAGCGCGGCGTAGATCTTCCGGTTGACCGGGTTGGGCTCGACGTCTTCGGGACGGTCCATCTTGGTCGCGCCGACCTTGTCGCCGGCGAGCCGGGTGAACACCAGCACCTCGTCGACGGTCATCCCTTCGACCATCGACTGGTTGCCCTTGACCAGCGGGATCCAGGTACCGGTGCCGTTGAACGCGCCGTCGCTGGGCAGCTTGCCGGTGCCGTCGATCTCGGTCGCCGAGGTGTA
>Ga0193743_1001331_pt1 | contig 18367 bp, 8 predicted proteins | sample L2c2metaG_FD_143038 | JGI IMG/M metagenome (GOLD analysis project Ga0193743, IMG submission 143038) | Soil microbial communities from a riparian zone of the East river system, Colorado, United States - L2c2 | ecosystem: Environmental > Terrestrial > Soil > Riparian zone | place: USA: East River... | reverse complement strand
CCACTCGCTCCCGAAGTGCCAGAGCGATCGCCGTAAGCTCCTCGCACGACTCCGGCGGACTGGCAGGTGTATGGCTGCGTGTCAGGATCTCGAACTCCCGGGTCTTCAGCTTCAGCACCACGGTCCGGGCCACCCGCTCCTCCTTGCGCGAGGCGTTCCAGACCTTCTCGGCCAGACGACGGATCATCGGCTCGGTCTCTGCCAGAGGAAGATCACGCTCGAAGGTGTCCTCAGCTGAGACTGACTTCGTCGGCCGGTTCGGAACCACCGGGTTGTGGTCGATCCCCCGGGCCAGCTCGTAGAGCCGCCTCCCATATCGCCCGAACTGCTCCTCGAGTACAGCAAGCTCGAGCGCCTCCAGGTTGCCCACCGTCGCCACGCCAATCTGCTTCAGCCGCTGCTCGGTGACCTTGCCCACCCCAGGGATGCGGCCCACCGCCAGCGCCATCAGGAACGCGTTCACCTCCTGCGGCTGAATGACAAACAGGCCGTCAGGCTTGCGCCAGTCCGATGCTATCTTCGCCAGAAACTTGTTCGGCGCAACCCCGGCCGAGGCCGTCAGGTTGAGCTCCTCACGAATCTGCAGGCGAATCGTCTTCGCCACTAGCGTCGCCGTCGGAAGATCGGTTTTGTTCCGTGTCACATCCAGATAAGCCTCATCGAGCGACAGAGGCTCAATCAGGTCCGTATGCCGCCGGAAGATCTCGCGCACCGCGACCGACACGGCGCGGTAACGCGTAAAGTCGGGAGGAATAAAGATTGCATCGGGACAAAGCCGCTCGGCATGAACCGTCGCCATCGCTGAGCGCACCCCAAACTGTCGCGCCTCGTACGAGGCCGCGCAGACCACCGACCGGTTTCCGCGCCATGCAACGACAACCGGTCTCCCGCGCAGCTTTGGATCGTCCCTCTGCTCCACCGAAGCGTAAAACGCATCCATATCGACGTGGATGATCTTGCGTACCGTCGACGCTTCGAATTTACCTGTCACGCTGGAGACTCTCCTGCGGGCTCTTACAAACAGCCCGAGGAACGTTCCTTCATCCTAAGCAAACGGATAGCGAAAATAAAGATCGCAAGTGCGGCTCATCGTCCAATTCAGAAGAGTAGCTTGAGGGCGACCTGGATGTTGCGGGGCTGGTTTGCCTGACTGGTGATCCTGCCGAAGTTGGTTGAACCGAAGGTCGTGTTCGGCACGCCGAACTGCACCTTGTTCAGCAGGTTGAATGCCTCGAGCCGGAGCTGCAGGCTGATGCTCTCGTGGATGGGGAAATGCTTCAGCAGGGAGAGATCGTCCTGGAATCCTGCAGGGCTGCGCAGTCTGCCGGAGGACCTGGGAACATCGCCTAGCTCAAAGGCAGTTGCTTTGCGGAAGGCATTGGCGTCGAGGTAGGCGTTCGGCTGTCCGTTGCCGCCAAGACGATGATGGACGTCTCCCGAGGTGAGAGGCTTGGCTCCTGGCACGAAGAAAGGACGCGAGCCGGCGTAGGCTTGGCCTCCTGTCTGGGTGATTCCAAGTGCGTAGCCGGACTGAACCGCGACGATCGTATTGAGCGACCAGCCGCCGACGATCTGGTTCAACCATGGTTTGACATCGCCGCCGAAACGCTGTCCGCGACCGAAGGGCAGGTTGTAGTTGGCATTTGTGACGAAGCGATGAGGAATATCGGTCGCCATCACCGACCACTCCTTGTCATTGATGTGGTAGCTGTTCTGGAAGTCAGGTGTCCCGTTCGCGTTTAGAAAGCCAGTCAGCAAAGGAGAGGTATTACCCATCAGCTTCGAGAAGGTGTAACTGATGGTCGCCGAAAGATTCTTCGATCGCTGAATGGTGATGAAGGCCTGAGCCGCGTGGAAGATCGACGCTCCGATGCCGAGTTGGTTGACGGTGAGAGAATAATTTGCCATGCCGTTGTTCGGCGTGTACTGCGGATAAAGCGAGAGCAACTGCACGCGCTGCACAGTGGTTGGAGCGGCCAGTGGGCCTGCTGCTGCCTGGCCGTAGAAGGGATTAGCTACCGGAGCATTGAGGTAGTCGATCTGGGACTGATTGCCTGGAGCTCCCCAGTATTGATCGCGCAGATCGTTGGGGCGATAGTTGATCGGCAGATGAACACCGTGACTTCCGACGTAGTTGAGGTGCAATACGATGCCTTGCGCGATCTGGGTCTCGACTCCGGCGTTGATCTGCTGGAAGTAGGGCAACGGATTGTCATAGACAGCACCACCTACCGAACTTCCCGTCCCCGCCGTGACGCCGGCAGCAGGACCGGCAGGTAGAAGCACTCCGTTGGGGAAGGGGTTTGCAATCGTTGTGGTGGGAACGCTCGTGCTCGTATAGGTGGTCTGGCTCTGCTGTGCGTAGCCGAGCGTTCCTGTTCCATAGAATCGCTGGGAGGTGGGAAGATACATCAGCGCGTATCCTCCGCGCAGCACAACCCTGTCGGAGGCCTGGAAGGCTAATCCGATGCGAGGTCCAAACTTGTTGTATGCGGTCTTCCAGGTGCGGTTAGGAAAGTTGCTTCCGAGATAGCGCGCTCCACCGGTGAACGGCAGCGACCCTGATGAGAGCGGGTTCGCAACATTCAGATCAAGATCGGCCCAGCGGTTGTAGCGCTCGGCGTAGCCGGTCTCGACGTCATAACGCAAACCGAAGTTCAGTGTAAGGCGAGAGTTCGCACGCCAGTCGTCCTGGATGTACATCGCGTGATACCAGGAGTCATACGCAGGCTGTACTTGACGCGTAAGAGTGGCGTTGGTGAACGTTCCCATCAGGAACGCCGCAAAGGAGTCGAACTGCGCCTGGTTTGAGGCCGCCGCGCTGGTGACGTTGGGCCCGTTGGTCAGCGTTGTGTCGAACGTCAACGTGCTTGGACCGTTGCTGGCGCTCTGCTGATGCTCAAGAATCAGCCGACCATCATAGCCAAAGGTCAGCGTGTGTGTACCTAACTGCCATAGCGCCGTCGATTCTAAGAAGTGGCTATAGTGCTCCCAACGGTTGGTGTTGGCGGCATAGGAGATGCCGGCATAGCCGCCGCTGGCAGGACTACCGTTGATGGTGAAGTACGGAAGGCCAGCGAGCTGTTGCTGGCTGTCGAGATTAGTAAAACCGTAGTCTGACGCCTTATACCCATAGTTCTGTGGGATCTGAAAGTTTTTCTGGTAAGCGAAGCCATAGTTGGTTTGAAGAATGAGTCTCGGCGTAATGGTCCAGGTGTCGCCGAGAGCGAAGAGGTAGGCGCGTAGCGCCTGGTTGATGCCGCTGGGGCCACCTGCCTGGTTGAACAGGTCGTTCTCGTGATGCGTGTTGGTATCTCGTGTTCCGCGAGCGAACACCCGCTGCTTCGATGAGAAATTGTGATCGACACGGAAGTTGAACTGATCTTCCTGATCGCTGGTGCGGTTGGCGTACACATAATTGCTGGTTAGTCCGGCGACGTTGGGTAGAGGGAAGAACTGCAGCAGCTTCTGCGATACCGGATTGATGTTCTGGACGATCTTGCCCTCGCCGAAGCAGCCGGCGGAGTTGCAGCCTGCTGGAAGAGGCTGACGTGTCCTGCCGCTCGTGCTGTAGGGGTCATAGATCTTGTCCGGGGCTTCCGTAAATACGCCCTGACGTTGAAGCGCCGTGGGCACAGTTGCGGTAACCGGAGCATAGAGAACGTTGCGCGATGCCTCCCAGCCAAAGGTGAAGAAGGTCTTGTCGCGTCCGTTGTAGACCTTCGGCAGAAACACCGGTCCGCTGACGAAAAAGCCATATTGGTTGAACTTGTGGGGCGCGCGAAAATCGTTGCGGCCACGAATAGGTGGAGTGTTGTTGTATTTCAAAAAATAGGGCGCCGCGTCGAGCTTCTCGTTCCTCAGATATTCGTAGACAGCACCATGGAGCTGGTTGGTGCCGGTCTTCGAGACGATGTTGAGAATGCCGCCGGAGGAGCGGCCAAACTGTGCTGGCGGAACGGAAGTGATGACCTTGAACTGATCGACAACCTCTACGGACGGCGTCAGGGCCGGTTGCCCCTGACAGCATACGACTACCGGAACACCGTCAAAGAAGATCTCGTTGGAGCCTGCCTGTCCACCGTTCGATTCGAAGTTGTTGGTTCCGGCAGCGACAACCGCGCCGCGGGTCTGGCTGACACCCTGCCCGAATCCCCCACCCGGATTGATACCGGGAGAGAGTGCCGCTAATCCATACGGATTGCGCCCGTTGAGCGGAAGATCGCTCACCTGCCGGGCTCCTACGGTGTAGCTGATGGTAGAGTCGCTCGTTTCGAGATCGGCCATACCGGCCGATTGCACATTGACGGTTTCGGTGCTCGAGCCAACCTCGAGTGTGAGGTCAATGCTGGCTGTCTGTCCGACGGCCAGCGTCAGGGTCGTCTCGGCGTTTTTGAAGCCGCTCTGCGAGACCTGAATCTTATAGGGCCCCGTCTGCAGTGATGGGAAGGAGTAGATACCGTCCGCGTTGGTGCGGGTCGTGGCTGTGAAACCTGTGTCGGTTTTGGCAAGGGTCACCTGGGCATCGCGAAGGACGGCACCCGTATTATCCGAGAGCCTCCCAGTGATAACTCCATTCGCAACCTGTCCCCGGAATTCCGAGGGCGCTAAAAAAATCAGACCTAGGGCAAGTAACCGCGTAACAAACCTAAAAAACTGCTTCATGATGGCCTCATCAGAAAACTTCTTTGATTCGAAGGAAATATCTCGACGTGCCGAAATGGTCTTCTCGGCTACGGTTGGCCACTATCGTTTCGTGAACTGAACTTAGGGAAGTTCCAAGCTGTTACGTTACGTAACAGGAATCTTGTTTTCTTACATTTAGCTCAATTAACACCGGTTCCTGTCGCCTCCTGCTCGACGTGGAGGATGGCCTTTTGACTACGCAGCTTTGTCTGGAGAGTCGTGAGGCTCACGTCCTGCACCGATGTCTTTTCCCGGATTGCAAGGGCTGCCGTGACACCAGCCGCCTGGCCGAGCATCATGTACTGGGGTTCCATCCGCACCGAGGAATAAGCCACGTGGGAGGCGGAGAGGCATACCGGAACCAGCAAATTGTCGGTCTGGGTTTTTATGGGGAGGATGGTCCCGAAGGCGATCTCATACGGGCGAACCGAGACCTGGACATCCCCTTCGTTGCGTACACCGCTGTCAGGCGTAGCAACGCGCTGAATATTGTGTGAGTCGCTGTTATAGGACCCCATAGCGATGGAGTCGGGCTTCGTCCGGCTGGTCTGCAGGTCTGACTGCTTCATGACATACATCCCGACCATGCGCCGACCTTCGCGAATGTAGAGCTGATTAGGCCATCCGTCGGTATCGAGAAATTCATCTTTTGCCCGCCCCCAGCTGTTCACCTCGTTCTGCAGAGGCTTGGGAACGCGAGGATCAGATGCCAGAAACCACAGAAAAGACTTCGTATAGAGGAGGTGGTCGCCCCAGATTCTCTTCCGCTCGGAGTAGCTGGCGTCAGGGTAATCCCAGCTCTTGCCGATGTAATCTGTCGAAAAGGCGCCATTGTTGTTGAAGTCAGCCTCATGATTTGGGATCGCAACAGGATTCATGACGTCGTGCAGGTTGGGCTCACGGTGCATGTGCTCCTTCCATTCGCCCAGATACTTCACCAGAAGCTCGAACTGCACGCTGTTGTACCCTTCGGGCTTCGTCCATGGCAGCTTGTTGGCGGGGTCGTTGGTGAGGATCAACCGAAAGTTATAGGTTTGCACCTTTTTGTCTCCAGAACCGTTCGCCCCCATCGGCCCGGGATCGATCTCGGGCATGAGCTTGCCTTTCTCGTTGTAAGGAGAGATCTTCCAAAGAAACTGATGCTTGGGAGTATCGACCCGCACACCGGCGAGATCTTCGTTGTAGACTTCGACCCCTTCGCGTCCCACCGCGTATTTGACCCCTGCCTGCGCCATCAGGTCGCCTTCATAGGTGCAGTCGGCAAAGATCTTGGCCTGCCATACCTTGCCATCTTCGGTGGTCATGGATGTGACATGAGTGCCTGTCTTTGTAACGCCATGCTGCTCCTTCAGGCGCTCATGAAAGTGCACCTGGACGCCGGCCTCCTTGAGCCACGTCGTGAAGATTGCCTCGCCGACCTTCGGCTCTGAGAGCCAATCCTCATGTTTGTTCAGAGTATGAACGCCATAATGCTCAGCGGCTTCACGATAGAAGTCCCGTGCATAGCCACCGATGATCTGGAAGTGTGCGACATCTGTGGCCGACAGTCCGCCAGAGACCATGCCGCCCAGGTGAGATCCTGGCTCAAGAAGAACGACGTGCAGTCCTTCTTTTGCCGCGGCGTAGGCAGTGACGACACCTGAGGCCGTGCCGCCATAGACGACGAGGTCAGCGGAGACAGGAGCTGCTGATGCGGTTGAGATTGCGGTGAAAGCGAAAAAGAATGCCGAAGCGAAGCGAGGTAGAGGGGTATGTTTTCCGAGCATGCAGCAAAATACTGCCATCCGGAGTGGGGCTTTGGCACGTTTCGAGGGGTATGTTACCTGGTGTTACATTGAATTTGCAGGCACTTGGCCGGTAAAGATATGAATGGCTACAGGCCAGGTACGCAATGGACGGTTGTTGTCGACCTCGGTATAGGTAACCATCTCGAAATACTGCGGAGATCCATTCTTCTTCCACATCTCTTCGATCGAGTTCGATCCGGCCGACGATGAGATGAGGGCTACGAGCGCACCGGTGTCCCTGGATTGCAACAGCAGCACCTTGAGACCTGGCGCACGGCCAGGCAGCAGAGCCAGGATCGAGGGGCGAACCTCTCGCTCTTCATAACGAGACTTGCGAATGATCTCGTATGTCGCCTGCTCTCCGGGCCTGGGCTTTGCATTTGTGACTCGCAACTCGGAAGGTGCGAGAGAGAAGCTCATCGCCTGCAGGTAATCGTGCAGCGGCTGGAGAGTCTGATGCGTGCCCACTGCGATAACATTCGACTTCTCAAGAACCAGCGGAGAGAGGTCGCGGGTAACATCGAAGGAGATCCTGTCCTTTGCTCCCACCGCATCGAGGTAACGAGCCATATCGATCGCTGCCAGCGTATCCCACGTGACCGTATACGACTGCTCGAAGGTCGCCTTTCCCAATCCCTTGGTTAACTTTTCGAAGGTGGGATCTTTCGCCACGTCGCTAAAGTCGTTGACCGCAGTCGAGCGCAGCCGGAGCGTCGGAGAACCCGGGAACCCGAAGAAGACCGGTGTCGGGAGGATGATTTTGATTGGCGCAGTGCCCTGCAGGAATGAAGCCCAGAAGGCGTTCGGCCTGGGGTGGTCGGGGCTCGAGCGCAGACTGTTGTATCTCCAGGCAAGCCAGCTTACCGCGGTGAGCAGAAGGCAGATAATGGCTGACAGTACCGGAACGACATAAGATCGACCGACGGTCGACGGAGTTTCGACGCTCTCCGGCACTGGAACAGTCTGAACGGATCGGTCGAGCACCATAAGCTGATGCGTTCCGGTCGGGATGACCAGCTGCTCCGGCTCACTCGTCTCTTGCTGGTAATAGTCTTTGAGCTTCCGTCTCAGACGAGAGATGTGAACCCTGACCGAGGCGTCCGTGGTGGGATCGAAGCTTGCGTTCCGGCCAAGCGCTTCGGTCGCCAATGCATATTCGCTCACACTTTCATCGCGATGTTCCCAAAGGTACTGGAAGAGCCTGCGCTGCGTTTCGGCGCGAGCAAAGTGAGGGCTTTGCAGCACCTGGTGCACATGTGCTTCGATAGCCTCGGTCGTTTCGGGTGTTTCGCGGGTCGACTGTGGAAGCGTCATCGGCATGTCGGAATTCTACTCGGCTGCAGACGCAGCTGTTTTAACGAGGAAACGCACAAAACCCATCCGTTACCATGAACTGAAGACTAGTCACGGTGCTTACAGAAGCGTCGACGGTACCGATCTGAGCGGCAGTTGCGCCTACGGCGATGGCTTGCGACTATTGAAGGTCCCGTTTGGCCGGCGGGGTAAACAGTCTAAACTTGAAACCTAGCGAAGGCATCGAGACTGTTTAGTGCCTCCGAATTGTTTTCCAAGTGAAATGGAGCCAGAGCTCTAGATTGAGTACCCAGATCGCTTGAATGGCATGGTGCGTACTCGGTCACCAGTGGCCGCGAAGATGGCGTTGCCCAGTGCTGCAGCCAGAGGAGGCACACAAGGTTCTCCCAGGCCCGCGGGGCGGAAGTCCGACTGGATGAAGTGGACCTCAACCGGCGGAGCGCTGCTCATCTTCAGGATCGGGTATTCCCCAAAATTGCTCTGCTGAACGCGTCCCTGCTCAACGCCGATCTCCAGCCCCATGGCGGTGGACAACGCATCGATCGCGCCTCCCTGGGCCTGGTTTTCGGCGCTGCTCATGTTGATGATGGGTCCAATGTCGCCGACAACCGTAATCTTGTGCACAGTAACGTGCTTGCTGGCGTCGACGCTCAGCTCGACCGCCTCGGCGATATGGCCGCCGTAGGAGAAGCCAAAGGCAATCCCCAACCCTGTTCCCGCAGGAAGCTTCTTGCCCCAGCCGGACTTCTCCGCCGCCAGCTTGAGGACCCCGGAGGCGCGGGCGGGGTTGAAGGTGCGGCTAAGATCGGGCGGGGGGCCCTGCGGAACGCTCGCGGGCTTCGCCAGCGGCCGCTTGAACCAATCCAGCAGAAACTCCACATGATCGCATTGCGCCGCTACGGAGAGCTCATGCAGGAAGCTCCCTATAACGAACATCTGCACATTGTCAGTTGGAGCGCGCCAGGGACCGCATGGGGTCTGGAGCGGCATCAGGGTGACGCCGTATCGCACGTTCGGCGCGATGTCCGTGGGGAAGCTGTTGTTGCTGCGCCCACCACCCGACACCGGACGTTTGCCATCGGCTGAGAAGGAGACAAGGTGATTCTGAAAGGCAGTCAGCTTGCCATCCTTCACCGCACCTTTCAGGAAGTGGTAACCGCCAGCGCGGAAGAAGTCGTGTGCAAAATCATCTTCGCGCTTCCATTGCAGTTTGACCGGAGCATTGACCTTCTGGGCGATGGCCGCGGCCTCGCACAGGTAATCGTTCATCAGCCTGCGGCCGAAGCCACCACCAGCGCGCGTCTGGTGAATGATGATCTTCTCCTCGGGCAGCTTCAGCATGTTGACAAGCATTGTCAGACCGCGGTCCGACTGCTGGCTGGGCGTCCACAGCTCCACGGTGCCGTCGTGCCACCATGCGGTGCTGTTCTGTGGCTCTAGTTGCTGGTGCGAAACCATGGCGTAGTCGTAGGCTACCTCCACCACCTTCGCTCCAGATGCGAAGGCGGCATCGACATCGCCCACATTCGTCTCAGGCTCAGGTAGCTTCGGGCCCAACTCCTTGGCCTTGGTCGCAGCTGCGGTGAGAGAGTCCTTGCTCGCAGCGCTCTCGTCCCACTCCACCTTCAGCGCGGCCTTCGCCTTGAACGCATCCCATGTGGTTTTGGCGATGATGGCAACGCCCGGCATCACCTCAAGGGGGTTGCCCGTGCCATCGAGCACAAAGGCATCGACAATGCCCGGCAGCTTCTTGATCTCGTCAAGATTGGCGCTCTTCACCTTGCCCCCAACAGCGGGACACTTGGTGTAATTGGCGTAGAGCATGCCCGGCAGCTTGACGTCGATGCCAAATAGCGGCTGTCCTGTAACGACCTTCGCGTTATCGACTCCGGTAAAGCGCTTGCCCAGCAGCTTGTATTCGGCTCGCGTCTTCAGAGGCACCTTGGCTACGTCAGGCACAGGCTGGTCGGCCGCGGCTTTGGCCAGGGAGCCGTAGGTGAGCTTCCGGCCAGAGGGCTTATGGATAACAAAGCTGTCTGCTGCAGTACACTCACTCACCGGTACGTTCCACTGCTTGGCCGCCGAAGCAATGAGCATGGCGCGAGCGGTCGCACCGGCCTGGCGTAGCTGGTCCCAGCCGCGCGGAATCGAAGTAGAGCCACCAGCACCCTGGTAGCCATAGACCTTGGGCTTGATGGGAGCCTGATCGACCTTCACCGTCTTCCAGTCAGCGTCAAGCTCCTCAGCTATGATCAGACCAAAGGCAGTCTTAATACCCTGGCCGATCTCCGGGCCTTTGGAATAGACCGTGACAGTATTGTCGGGCGCGATTCGCACGAAGGCATTGAGCGTGGTCTCGTTCGCGGCTACTTCCTCGGCGCGGACCGGGCGCGTGTCGAGATAGAACGCAAGCACCAATCCACCGCCGGCGAAGCCCGCCAACTTCAGAAAGGAACGACGGCCTATCGTGGCAACCGGAGGCGTGATCGTCTCGACCTCGGCGATCAGAGCCTGTATCTGAGCGTCATACTGTGCGAATGTCTCTGCTGTCGCCATAGGGAGTCTCCTTTCCGCCTAGCTTTGAGTACCGGTAACCTGACCCGTTGCCTGCCCGGCCGCCTGGTGGACCGCTGCCCTAATGCGGTTGTAGGTGGCGCAACGGCAGATATTGGTCATCCCCTGTTCAATCTCGGCGTCGGTTGGCTTGGGATGCTGGGCCAGCAGTGATACCGCGCTCAGGATCTGGCCACCCTGGCAGTAGCCGCACTGAGCTACATCAAGATCGATCCATGCCTGCTGCAACGGATGCAGCTTGCCGTCTTCTGCCAGGCCCTCAATAGTAGTGATGCTGCCGGTTACAGCCGAGACTGGCGTCAGACAGGAACGGACAGCTTTACCATCCATAAGCACCGTACAGGCACCGCACATGCCTATGCCGCAGCCATATTTGGTGCCTTTCATATCGAGTACGTCGCGTAGTACCCACAGCAACGGCGTGTCGTCTGCGGCTTCGACCGTTTGAGGCTTCCGATTGATGTTGAGCTGGAATGACATTGGATCTCACCTCAAGAAAACATACGGGAAACAACGGATCAAGGCGGCCCGGCAGGAAATATTCACTGATAATTTAGCACTTGTTCCGGTGTCTTTGGACAGCGATAGGAACCGTATTCCAACTGGGACTCATTCGCTCGTCCCATAATTGAGTTTATGGTATCTCGTTCGCTCCTTCAGCGCGAACTCCGCCTCGCGACACGGTCAAAGCTACCGGATATTTTGTAATTTTGGCTGATTGGCAGACTGGAGTTTTTCCGCCAGTTCAGCCTGGCGGCTCGCATCTTCGGCCCTGCCCAAGAGACGATATGCCTGTCCGAGGAGGCTGTGTGTCATGGAGTTACCGGGATCCATCTTTGCTGCACGCTCCAGATACATGGCGGCATTTACGCCATCTTGACGCTTCAACAGCACCTTTCCCAGCAGGATATAAGGTCCGGTTGAATTTGGCTCCAGTAGTAGGGCCTGCTGCAGGACCTGCTGTGCTCGCGTATAGTCACCGGCTCGAGTATATGCATCCCCTAGCCTGTCATAGCTGCTGGCTTCCAATGGGTTCTGAACGCGCTCTTTCTCAAACTCTGTGATCGCATCGTCAAGATGCTCTCCGGCCAACGCGATCTCTCCCAGCAACACGTGCGCCATCGGAAGCTTCGGGTCCAGATCAAGCGCTTTTATCGCAGATTCCTTCGCGACCGGAACATACTCACGACGCAGAAACATGCGAGCCGCCAGCAGATAGGCAGCCGCCGAGTCAGGAGGGAATCCATACTGACTGGCAAAGGCGTGGCGAGCATCGTCGTAACGACGGGTGTCGATGTAACAAAGTGCCAAGACATAACTTGGATCGGTTCTCGTCTCCGGAGTCCAGTTGTGCGCCGCCTCAAGCAAAGGAATCGCCTCAGCTGGCTTGCCTAAACGGAAGAGAGTCAAGCCGCGCATCTGGGTTGCTTCTTCATCACGCGCATTCAGCTTGAGCGCGGAGGCGAACGCGGCATCCGCCTCCGCGAAACGATTCTGCGCATAGAAAGCAACCCCGCGTAACCGGTCAACGCCAGGAAGGTCAGGAGATTGCAACTTTAGTTGATCGAGCTGCTGTAAAGCCTCCGTGGCATGGCCGCGATCGATCATCTGGCGCAGTTGAGTGAGGTTGGCAATTGCGCTTGAGGGTGCATTCACCATGCTCGAGCCAGACTGCTGTCCTCTTATAAAGGATGCAACCGCAATCACCGCGGACAGGGCCAGTGCCCTCCTGAACGACTTTAGAAGATCCATGGTGAACATGAGCGTACAGACAAGGGGGAAGCCGTAGCTCCCCCTATTGACTTTCAGATGGAAGGAATCAAAACTGCACTCTCAGCGAGAACTGCAACTGACGCGGGTTAGTTGTGCCATCGACACCTGGACCCGCACTAATGATACCGTCCTGTTCGATGTTGCCAGTTGGCAGGCCATAGTTAATGTGGTTGAAAACGTTGAAGGCATCCATGCGGAACTGGAGCGTCGCTACTTCTCGAAGGGAGAAGTTCTTCTGGATTGCCATGTCCGAATTGAAGAAGTGCGGGCCAAAGACGCTGTTTCTCCCGATGTTTCCAATCTGACCGGGACCAGGCGCGGTGAAGGTGCCTCCCAAGGGTTGTGCTTTGAAATAGGTGAGGTTATGTCCTGGAGAACCGGATATCTGAGGACGAAACGCCCCGGGGTTTCCGTTGACATAGCAAGGCGCCGATGAAGGAATGCTAACGCTGCATGAGCCATAGGAAAGTGTAAAGGGAAGGCCGCTTGAGTAATTGAGCACTGGGATGAATTCCCATCCGCCGATGATCTGGTTGACGACAGGATTTACCTGGCCAAACAAGGGTTTGTTACGGCCAAACGGTAGTTGTAAAAACCCGTAAATAATGATCTGCTGCTGCCTGAGCGCGCTGTCCCGGCCTTTGACTGCCCTCTTGTCCCAGGTCGAGAAGCCCCCTGCCCAGCTTGTTGCACGCTGCCAGGCATAGTTCGCGTTGAGAGAGAACCCACGTGTGAACTGCTTGGCAAGTGAGACCTGCAACGCGTTATAGTGCGTGTCAAAATTGTTGCTGTAGTCCGTGATGCCGTTTGTCCAGCCGCACTGACCATTGGAGATAAGCGGGTCGTTTACCTGATAGCCCGGAGCCGAACACGCCGGAAGTTTGCCGCCATAATAACGCTGTAGATAAGTCGAGTTGTTCGTACCTCCATCCGGGGCAATGCCAACAACAGGCTGTCCATTCAATGCCCTCGCGCCATAGTTGGTGGTTGAGCTGACGGAAGAATCATAGTGGAGAGACTGACCGGTAATACTGTATTGCGCGGGGAGATTGATTGCTGCTTCCATGGGATTGACCGTGTTGGCGCTGTTGTCGCCCATGGTATGGGTTCCCTTGTTGCCGACATAGGCAACGGTTAGCGCTAGCGAGGGCGTCAGCGACTGCTGCAGGCTCACGTTCCAGGCATCGAGAGTTGGAAGCCGAAGTGGATTGGGGCGCGCACGTGAATTGACAGAGTTACCAGGGTTCGGCAGTAATCCGTTAGAAGGCACCGGAATGGGCACCGGGGCTGGGGGGCCCGACGCAAGTGTAAACGCCTGGCTCAACGGACCGCCAGTGGCGACCACTTCCTGGCTTTGGAGAACTGGTAGATTCTGCGTGGCAGCGTGGCCAAAGATCGAGCCGAAGACACCGATGTCGAAGCTGCGCCCGTATCCACCTCGGAGTACCGTGGTGGGACGAATCTGATAGGCTACGCCAATTCTTGGGCTATAGGTATTCGTATTCCTGCCCCAATTCATATTGCTGGCAACACCCCCTACACCGGCAACATTCAGGTAACCAGTGTTCAAATCCAGCAGAGCACCATTGGCTGGGGCATTGATCGTCTCCGGAAAGTAGAATTCGTAGCGCAGCCCGTAGTTGAGGGTCAATTTGTCTGTAGCGCGCCATGTGTCCTGCATATAAAAGAAGTAACGTTTCTGAAACTCCTTCGCATTCGTTGAAGTACTCACAAAACGTTTGAAACCCGTCACTTGGCCTAAGGCGAAGGTTGCAAAACCGATACCACCCTGCGAGCCGCTGGCGATGGAGGGATTCGAAGTCGGCTGATTGCTGAAATACAGGATTCCGGTGCGGTCGTTATCGCTCGGGACACGTAGATTGCGGGCATAGCGCAGGTCAGCACCTACTTTGATGGAGTGTGTGCCAAGTATTTTTGTCCAGTTGTTCACGATCTGGTACTGATCTTCTCTCTGGGTCAAAGGACAGTTGCAGCGATCGACATTGAGACCTGCACCATACTGCGGTCCCTGGCTCTGTGGATTCGCGGGCTCTGCTCCTGTGCTCGTTCCAACCTCGGCCAACTGGAAACTTGGAGCTCCTCCGGTAGCAAGTGTGCCCGTATTCATGCCAGGAATACCGAGTTGATCGGCGAATGGAATGTCCTGGTTATACTTCGAGGTAATGATGTTGTAGCGGAAGTAGCCAAGGCGGATATCAGTCACCAGCTTTGGATTCACAACGATGTCTGTGCCAAGGGCAACGCTGTCATTGGCCCCCTTCGAAGTGCCGCCATAGCCACCTAAACCAAATCCTGCTCCTCCAGCCGCGCCAAACATCGTTGCGCCACTTAAAGTGTCCGTGAACCGGCTGAAGCGCCCAAAGATGTGAACCTTTTCACTCATCTGGTAGTCGCCGCGCACGTCCCATTGATCGCTGTTCAGGCCGCCCGTCCCGCCGCCGCTGTAGTTATTTCTGAGTCCGTTGAAGGTCCCAGGATTATTCGGCGCGTATGGCTCCAGCAATGCAAAGAAGTTCTTGGCCTGTGGTGACACTTGCGACGCAGGGATGACGTTGCCGGGATAGGGCTGTCCGTTCTTCTGATAAATAACACCGGCGCCCGCGGGGGTTACATTGGCTGCATATTCACTGAAATCGCAACCGGGAATTCCGCGTAGCCCTACCTGTTTCCCAAGACAGGTCTGGACCAGTAAGGAAGATGGGACTGTCTGTGTTTGGGATGTTCCAACCTTCTGTCGCACACCCTGATAATCACCGAAGAAGAAGAGCTTATCCTTGAGGATTGGACCGCCAATCGAACCGCCAAACTGGTTCCTCAATGCTTGTGGAATTTTGCCCTGGGTCGGTCCCTGGGTGAATGGGTTTCTGGCAAGATTCGCGGCGCTTTGACGATAGTCAAATGCGGAGCCATGGAACTTGTTCGAGCCTGATTTAGTCTGAGCTGTCACGACAGAGGAGACAGCCTTTCCGAACTCCGCGTCGAAGTTCTGCGTGGTGATCTTGGTTTCTGACAGCGAATCGAGGTTCGGATTGACGACGATGATGCCGAGGATCGGATCCTGATTATCCGTTCCATCCAGCTCATACGCCACTCCGGCAAAGGCCTGACCATCGACCATGATCTGTTTGCTGCCCTGCGGGTTCTCGCTTGCAGCGTGACTCCACCCCAACTCCTGCGCCCCAGGCAACAACAGCTGCAGCCCGGTGAAATTGCGGCCAACAAGGGGCAGGTTCTGGACCTCCCTCGAGCTGAATACAGTCGATATATCTGCGCGATCCGTCTTCAGCAGCGGCACGGAGTCAGCGGTAACCTCGATGGTCTGGTCTGAGGAACCCACGGTAAGACCGATCTGCACCTTTACCGAGGTATCGGCAAAGACCTGGATACCTGACTGTTCAAAGCCCTGAAATCCCGGAGCTGTAATCTTCACGTTGTAGACGTCCGGAATCAGGTGGTCAGCCGTGAACTCGCCGCCCGCGCTGGTTTGAATTACGCTCGTTGTTCCTTTCGCAACATCCGTCACTGTAACGGTCGCGTTCGGCACTACGGCGCCGGAGGCGTCGGTGACGGTTCCATAGATCGAACCGTAAACAGCCTGCGCATGTGCCTGATTTGCAATCGAAAGGATCGCCAGAAAGACGACAGACAATAATTTGATTCGAGTAGCGACGCTCATGACAAGACTCTCCTAAAAGGATGCTGCTCTGTCTTGTCCCATGGCCAAGAGGTGCTTTTGCGAACTTTTTCGAACGCGTGAGCAGCTCGCAAGCTCCTCTGACTGAGACAGGACCTTACCTTGGGGGTTCAGCACTGCCTTACAGAAAAAATTCAAAGCCCTGTTCGACCGCGAACGTTACTCGCATTGCTGAACAATGTCAACCGGCATTGTTCGCTGCCACCGACGAGAATGTGGAGATACTGAGCTGACATCGCACCATGCCCCCACTGGTCTGACCTCACGGCCTCGATGAGTTATCTTCTATCCTGGTCGTCTTCCGGACATCAGGCCAGCCTCACCGGAGTCGTGTTACCTGCATACCGTCTGGATCGCCAGCCTGAAATAGAACCATCTACGCAGTGAGCGTATGACAAGCTACCGTTGCGAAAGCCGCTCTTCAAGACGTAGGATTGCATCCAAATGCGAGGATGTCTCACGAGCCGTTGTGTCCTACGCATCACATTCCTCTATCTCGTGACGGCTAGCTCCGCATATGCTCAGAACGCCAAACCACTCTCAGCCACTAGCAATATCAACGCCGCTAATGCCGCTTTCCGCTCGGGCTCTGAAGCCTACCAACGCAACGACCTTCGTACGGCACATGCACAGTTTGCCCGGGTCGTTCGCCTCGCTCCTAATGTTGCTGCCGGACATACCGCGTTTGGCACCGTGCTGCTTGCTGAAAACAATCCAAAGGCGGCTGTCTCTGAACTGAGCCTAGCCCACGAGCTTGACCCACACGATACCAATGCTGTCCTCAACCTGGCTCTCGCATACACACAGCTCCATGACAACGCAAAAGCCATTCCGCTATTCCAGGCCACAGACGAAGCGCATCAACCACTCACTGCTGAGCAGGTGATTGCCTACGCGAGCGCACTCGAGGCGACTTCTCAATTCTCGGACGCAAAGGTTCGAATCGAAAAAGCCCTCACAACTTTGCCCCTGAGTGCCACGCTTTATGACGCCCTTGGCACATTGCTCGCGCAGCAGGAGCAGTACGAGGAAGCCGAGCCTAATTTCCAGCGGGCGATCGCACTCGATCCTTCACTTGCCTCGGCGCACTACCACTTAGGTTCTCTCTATCTTGCTGAACGTAACCCAGTCAGCGCATTGGCATCTCTCACGCAGGCGAGCCGTCTCTCTGGCAGCAATCTTGAGTACTGTCTTCAACTCGGCCGCGCGCTTCGTGCAGCCAATCAGGATGACCAGTCAATCGCTACCTTGCGTCACGCCCTGCAGCTCGTTCCTACCTCCAAGGACGCAATGTACGAACTGGCGCTAAGCCTTCAGGCCAGCGGAAACGCGCTTCAAGCACTCCCCCTGTTCGAGCAGGTAGCTGCCATCCGGCAACTGGATGCTCCAACACTGACCAACTACGCTCTCGCTCTGGTCCAGGTCGGCGACGCTAAAACTGCCATTCCCCTTTATAAGCGAGCTCTCACACTCACACCCACAAGCCCTACGCTTCGCGAAGATCTCGGTGTTGCCTTCCTCCAGCAAGCCGATCTCGACCACGCCATCGAGCAGTTCCGCGCCGGCCTCGCTGTCGATCCCGCCAACCCTCAACTCCATTACGACCTTGGACTCGCCTACAAGCTAAAGGACAATATCAACGCCGCGATCCCCGAGTTCGAACAGGCGGCAAGACTGGATCCTACTCTCCCCGATCCACCCTACACACTCGGCGTCCTCTACCTGCAACTCGCCCGCTTTTCCGAAGCTCAGTTGGAGCTTGAGCGCGCCGCCACACTGCAACCGGATCATGGTGATGCCTGGGCGATGCTAGGCAACGTTTACAAGCAGAATGATCAGCCCGACAAGGCCATCGCTGCTCTCCGGCGTGCCATCCAGATAATGCCTAACCAGCCCGGTCCGCACATCACAATCGCGTCTATTCTCCTCCGACAGGGGGACACGACAGGCGCCGCGTCCGAGCGCAAAATTGCGGCGGACCTGAGCCGCGTGGCCGTTGGCCGCCAGCGCGCGAACTTCTCGCTCGACAGTGGTCGCGCCCTGCTGAAACGCGGTCAAATTGCCGAAGCCGTTACGCAGATCCAGGCTGCTGTCGCTGCCGACCCGAACTACGCCGAAGCTCACGCTGCACTCGCCGAAGCGCTGACACAACAGGGTCGCACTGTCGATGCCGCACTCGAACGGCAACAAGCCCACAGGCTTGCACAGACGCAACAATCTAAACCAGATTCACATCCGTGATTTGTGAAGTCGGTTCCGAACAGTTCAGTATCGCCATATCATAGAAGGGTCTGATTTTCTCGATATATAACGATACGTTGCCTCGCATTCGACCCTTCTCTATACTTCACGCACCGTGGCTATGCTCGTTAAATCTGTCCTTTGCATCTTGGCCACAGAGGGGGAGCTTCATCTTGACATGGTCTCGTCGCACGTTCCTCACTTCTCTCTCTCGCACCGCACTCGTCCTCACGTTCGACGATGTTCTCTCCTTGGCGCAGGGGCCACAAACCGGCAC
>Ga0193743_1001330_pt1 | contig 18369 bp, 8 predicted proteins | sample L2c2metaG_FD_143038 | JGI IMG/M metagenome (GOLD analysis project Ga0193743, IMG submission 143038) | Soil microbial communities from a riparian zone of the East river system, Colorado, United States - L2c2 | ecosystem: Environmental > Terrestrial > Soil > Riparian zone | place: USA: East River... | reverse complement strand
CCGGATCCGCGGTTCCGTCGTCGTGCCCGGCGATGTCGGCTACGAGACGGATCGCCAGGTCTGGAACGCCCGCTTCGATCGGAGGCCGACCGCGATCGTATTTGTCGCCGGACCGGATGACGTCGCCGCCACCCTCGACTACGCAGCGAGCAGAAGCCTGCCGATCACGGTCCGAGCAGGTGGGCACAGCCCCGCCGGCTGGTCATCGATCGACGACGGCATCGTCATAGACTTGCGTCGCCTCAACGAGATCCTCGTGGCCAAGGACGGTCGCGTGACTGTCGGCGGCGGAACGATCGTGGCGGATCTGGTGCGGCGGCTCGACAACTCCGGCCTCGTCCTGCCGGTCGGAACCTGCGCAGGGGTCGGGATCGGGGGGCTGACGCTGTCCGGCGGGCTCGGACATCTGAACGGCTGTCTCGGCCTCACCTGCGACGCCTTGCGATGGGCCGAAATCGTGCTTGCCGACGGCGGCCAGCGGATCGCATCGGTCGATGAGGAGCCGGAGCTGTTCTGGGCCCTGCGCGGCGCGGGGGCGAATTTCGGCGTGGTCACCCGCCTCGGCTTCCAGGCCACCCGGCTGGCGCAGGGATTTGGCGGGGTGACGGCGTTCCGGGGCCGCCCGGTGCCGGATGTGGTCAGGACCTTCCGCGACCTCTGCCTGGCCGCGGGCGACGATCTCGGGCTCGAGCTCAGGCTGCTCGGGACCGGCGCGGGGACCACAGCCATCCTGTCGGCGTTCTGGGCAGGCGACCCGCGGGACGGGGCCGCTGCGCTGGGCCCGCTCCGACGGCTCGGCGATCCGGTGGCGGGCGGGTTCGAGCCCGTGCGCTACGCCGCTGTCGCGACGCTGGACGATGGCGCGGGGCCTCGCCGCGCCAGTTACCAGAGAAGCGTGAATCTCGACGACCTCGATGACGGCGTCGTCCGGGCGATGGCCGATGTGCATGACGCGGCGGAAGGTGCCTCCTTCATGACCCTAATCCACCGGCGCCACGGAGCGGCCGCGCGGGCACCGGTCGACGCGAGCGCCTATCCGCACCGCAAGCCGGCCTTCGAGACGACCTTCGCCACGTCCTGGAGGGCCGGCCAGGACGAGCCCGGCGCCCGGCAGCGGGTCGACGCCGTGTGGGCGGCGGTTCGCGGCGGGGAGCTCCCGGTCTATGTCGGCATGCTGGACGACGAGCCCCCGTTCCGGTCGGCGGCAGCCTATGGCGTTCACCATTCCCGCCTGGGCCGTGTGAAGGCGCTGTACGACCCGGCCAATCGGTTCCGGCGCAACGCCAACATCGAGCCGTGCGGACGCTCTGAAACCCGAATGCGGAAGGGGCTGCCATGATCAGGAGACTTGCCATCGGTGTCGCCGTCCTCAGCCTCGCGGCCTGGTCCGGCGCGTCCGCCGACGAACAGCCGCCGGTGGGTCCGGCCTCTCCCCCGATCGAATGCCGGGCGGACATCCACTGGGATCAGAACGCGAAGGCCTGGCCGGGCTACCGGGTGACCGATCGCGACGGCCGGCACTGCGTGCCGTTCACGGCGACGGCCGTGCTGCCGCCGGCAGGCTATCGCAGCGACTTCTATGTCGACGAGTTCACCGATGCCAAGCTGCGGGCGGCCTGGGCCGCCTGCGTGGCCGCGGGGGACGCCTGCAGCGCGGGACCCCTGGCCTATGCCGGCCCCCTCGGCGGCCGCAACGAGTTCCGCGCCACCGGCACGGTCGATCCCGCGGGCCTGATCGACGCCAACGGACCGGTCGATCTGGCGAAGATCCGCCGTCCGGCCTATTTCGTCGTCGCGCCCTATGCGGAGCCGATCGCCGAGGCCGATCCCCGCACCTTCGTCGTCGAGGTGACGGTCCCGGCCGAGGCCAACGAGACGAAGCATCTCGGCGTGGCCCCGGGCACCAACTGGGGCCAGCGCGGCTGGTTCATTCAGGGGGCCGGCGTCGATGACGGCAAGGGCCGCAAGCGGCACGCCCTGGTCATCCTGTCGGGCGGGCGCAGCATCGAGACCACGGCGATCCAGACTCCGGGCGACCCGCTCTACACCTACAACCTGGCGACGGCCACCTATGACGCCGTCCCCTACCCGAACGCCACCACGGAGAAGTGGGGCGTCCTGCAATGGCGCGAAACCATCTACAAGCTGAACCTGGCCGGCTTCGACGTGCTGACCCTCGACAAGCGGGGCCACGGCATCTCGGGCGGGCTGCAGGGCAGCAACACCCTGCAGCAGGCACGGGACCTGTTCCGGGCCCTGGATGCGTTCGAGACCGGATGGGGCCTGCGGATCATGGGCGCGGACGGCCGGCTGCTCGAGGGCGACGCCGCCGCCGGCATCCTGCTGCGCGGCGTGAGCGCCAGGCGGGTCCCGGTCATCATCGGCGGGGCCTCCCAGGGGTCGATGGTGACGAGCCATGCCCTGCACCTCAGTTTCGTCGCCGACTGCGATTTCGATTCGGCACAGCCCGTCTGCAGGCGGCCGCTCGGCTACAATGTGAAGGGCGCCATCCTGCTGGCCGAATTCGCCTCGGGAGTCGGCTATCGTCCCTCGATCGTGCCGCTCGGCGAGGCCGCGCTCCGCACCCGCTTCGACATCGCCTTCATCCCGAGCGGCGAGGTGCTGGGCGGCCTCTCGAAATGGCCGGCGGTCTTCTTCGGCCGCGGCCTGTGGGACTATGCCGGCGCGCTTGAGGGCACGTTCGACGCCTATCGCCGGGTGACGGGCCTGCGCGAGCTGGCGGTGGTGCGCGGCCCGCATTCGGAGAATGAATCCGGCGCAGAGAACGTGGCGCATATGCAGGATCGCGTCGTGGCCTTCGCCACGGCGGTCATTCGCGGCGAGCGGCGCGTGCCGGGCGCGGCCAGGTTCGCCAATCTCAAGCAGCTGGTCGCGTCGTCGCCCGCCTTCTGGGAGCCGTCGATGGACCCGGCCGGGCCGCAGCCTTGAGTGGCATGATCTGACGCTGGCGCTTGGATCCTTACGTCGCCGTGGTGACCGGCAGACTCCAGGACATTGCTGTCGGCGCCCATTGCCGCCCCTCGCCGTTTGCCGCACCTTCATCCGATGAAGCCCGGCCGATTTACACAGCTTCAATGGAGAGCTGGATTGGAAACGTCCGCTCCGGGTGCGCTCGGCATTCAGCGACGGAACCGCAGTTCGCGTGTAAGGGGCGTCCGATGGCGAGTTGGTGACGTTCGACACCCCTGCCGCTCGAGGGGCCGGTTGATATGGGCGAGTACGGGCCTGGTGGTCGGGCCATCGGGTTAGCGGTGCCGCGGTGCGAAGGGCCCGAGCTGTGTTTCTGGAACTACGGCGATGAGTTGCTGTACAGGACCTCAACGTGCTGCTCGGATGCGACTGGGAAGAATGGACAAAGCCGACGATCGGCATGCCTCTCAGGATATCCGAAGAACTCTGCTTCCTCTGATCCAGCCGCCTCGCCTGGCCGGATCGCGCCATAAGCTGCCATCGACCCGGCGCGTCGGGAGCGGACATCGACCGAGCCCGCGGGCATCCTGACATTTCCGGCCGACCAGTCTGTACGAGGTTACCCGAGACCGGCCGTCACGAAGGCGGCTCCGAACCGGACATCCCTGTCGCCAGGGTAGCCTCCGAAAGCGAGCGTGATCCAGCACTATCCAACTCCGGGAAAACCGAGTGCCGATGGCCTAAAGGTCGCGAGACGGAGGGGCCATGAACGCGTGTCTTCCTCACCCCGGCGCGACAGTCAGCACGACCTCCTCGCCTGGGGGCACCTCGGCCTCGTACTCGGCCTCGCCGATGCGCACGCGATAGCGGCCGGCCGGCAGCTCGAGCGGCGCGCCGCCAACCAGGCCGCGGGCGACCTCGGCGCCGGCCGCGTCGTAGACTGTGAGCGGCCGGCCCACGGCGCCCTGCAGCGCGGCGGCGAGCGCGGCTTGGTCGGCGGCGTCGAAGTAGGCGCCGCCGCCGGCCGCGGCCCAGGCCTCCAGCTTTTCCCGCAGGCCTGCGTCGTCGACGGCGAAGCCGACGACGTTGAGCCGCACGTCGATGCCCTGCGCGGCCAGCGCGGCCACCTCGGCGGCGGGATCGCCGCCGCAGGTCTCATCGCCGTCGGTCACCAGCACGATGAGGCGGCTGCCCTCCGTCACCGCCAGGTCGGCGCCGGCGTTGCGGATCGATTCGGCGAGCGCGGTCTTGGCGTTGGAGACGGCGGTCAGCTTGGCGACCGCGGCAAGGAAGTCGGCGCGCTCCAGGGGTGCAGGCGGCAGCACCAGCTCGCTCTTGCAGCCGAGCCCGCGGCGGTGGCCGAAGGCGCGCAACGCCAACGTCGTGCCCTCCGGCAACAGGCTGCCGCCCAGTTCGGCCAGCACCTCCTTGGCCGCGTCGATGCGCAGCTTGCCGCCAATGCGGTTCAGCATGGAGCCCGAGGCGTCGAGCACCAGCTCCACGCTGAGGCCCGCGGCGGCGGCCTCGGCCGCGCCGGCCGCGCTCTCCTCCAGGTGCACCGAGAGGCGGCCCGGCGGCGGCGGCGTGGTGTCCGCCAGCGCCACGAAGCGGTAGTCGGCCCGCCGTGCCAGCCAGGCGGTCAGACGGCGGAAGGTGGTCTCGCTCTCGCCCTGCGAGGCGAAGCGGGCATAGAAGCCGCCGTTCGCCCCCGCCCAGTCCTGCAGCAGGTCGGCCTGCGCCCGCGCCGCGGCGGCCTCGACCGTGGCGGGCAGGTGCAGCGCGAAGACGCGGATGCGGCCCGCGTCCAAGGCCTGCCAGAGCGGCTCGTTCAGGTAGACGGAGTCGAACGAGGCATCGGTGATGATCACCACCGCCCGCGCGCCGACCCGCTGCTGCAGCGCCTGCGCCGCGACCAGCAGCGGCGTCTCCGCGTCGCTGGAGGTGTCGTACCAGCTGTAGGCGTGCAGCGCGCCGTAGACGGCGCCGGGCTTGCCCGTCCATTCGGGCAGGAGGAGTTGGCTGTCTTCGCCGCGGAAGGGCACCAGGTTCACCGCCTCGCGCTCCGGTCGCAGCTCCCAAGCGAGCTGCTGAACGAGGCGCACGATGGTCTTGAAGAAGCGCGCGACGCTGATGCTGGTGTCCCAGGTGACGACGATCGACTGCGGCGGCTGGGCGACGCGCAGCAGCCACCGGCCAGGGCCGGCGGCGGCGACCAGTTCGCGTGGCTGGAGCGGGTCGGGCACCAGCGCGCGCTCGGCGCCGGCGGCATCGACCAGGGTCAGGGCCGCCTCCGGCGCCTCCGGGAAGCGGACGCGCAGCAAGCGGGTCTCGGCTGGCAGCTCCAGCGCGTACCAGTCCTCGGTGGCGCCGCGGCGGACGCGGCCCCAGGCCTCGGCGCCGAGCGGCAGCGGCGTCGCCTCCGCCGGCGCCTTGCCGACCGGCGGCAGCGCGGCTTCGTCGGCCGGCGGCGGCGCGGCGGCTTCGAAGGGGCCGTCGCGGCTCATGTCGCCCCACTCGCCAAGGATGCTCGCCCCCGGCGCCTCGTGCACGGCGATGCCCTGCGGCATGGTGGCGATGCCGTCCGCCGGCTCGACCAGGCGGAAGGCCAGTGCGCGCACCCAGACGGGCTCCGGCAGCGCGAAGCTGGGCGCCGCGCCCACGTCCCAGCGGCCGAGCGGCGTCCAGGGCCCGAGCGGTCCGGCGGTGCTGGCGGTCACCTCCACCACGCGCATCTGTTCCTCGGGCGCGAGGTCGGGCCAGGCCTGCCACTCCAATCGGTCGATGCGCGCCGCTCGCCCGTTCAAGAAGCCCAGCGCCCAGGTCACCTCGCCCTCGCGGGGGTCGGCGACGGCGACGCGGTCCTGGCCCGGCCAGGCGGCCGCCTCGCCGGTCAGCATCTGCCGGCCGAAACCGCGGTGCCAGGCCAGGTGGCCGCCGAGCTCCCGCGCCATCAGGTTCTGATCGCCGAGCGACACTCCGGACGCGGCGATGACCTTGACCTCGGCCAGCGCCATGGCCGCCACGTCCGGGCCGGCCTGGGCGGCGAGCGGCACCAGGCGCGCGGCCACGGCCGGCAGCGGCGCCGGCAGGGCGAAGGCCTGCTCGCGCAGCTGCGGCGAGAGGCGGACCTGCAGCACGCGCTCGAAGGTGACGCCGTCCGCGGAGAGCTCAACCGCGGCCTCGGCCAGGCGGTCGCCCGGCGCGGCGCCGGGCGGCAGCAGGAAGCTGACTCCCGCAACCGGCAGCGCTGCGTCGCCGGCGAGGTCGATCACCGGATCGTTGCCCGGCGAGAGCGTCACGCCGGCGGCGTCGACGATGCCGTCGATCAGCCCGGCATAGGCCGGGTCGACGCTGCCGCCCAGAGCCGCCCAGGCCAGGTCGAGGCCGCCCGGCAGCGGCTCGGGCAGGGCGGCGGCGCGGAAGGGCGCGACCGCCGGCACCTCGGGCCGCACCGCGAGCGCCGCACGCGTCATGACCGGCCGGTCGCCGCCGAGCGCCACCTCGATCTCGACCGGCTGGCCGTCCCAGGCATCGGGCGCCACCTCCAGGGTCACGGGAATCTCGGCGCGCCCGCCGGCCGGCAGCGCGATGCTGTCCGGCCGGCCGGCGAGCCGCCAGCGCTCGTCGCCGACCCAGCTCCGCAGTGGCAGGGCAAGATCGGTCGCGGCGCGGCTGCGTAGCACGAGGCGGCCGGTGACGCGCTGCCCCCGGGGTTCGTAGGCGGCGACGGCACCGGCGTCGAGCAGGAGGGCCGCGTCGAGCGGCGGAGCGGCGGCCGCCGCAACCGGCGGTCCGTCGAGCGCGAGCCGGTAGTCGCCCGCGCTGCCATAGACCTGCAGCAGCAGCCCCTCGCCGACGGCTTCGGGGAAGCTGAGCGCCTCGCCCGGCGCGTAGAGCGAGGCGTTGCCCAGCAGCGTCTCGCCGCGGTATAGGGCCGCCGAGATCCCGCCCGGCGGCACCTCCAGCGCGGTGATCGTGCGGCCGGTCAGCTCCGCCGGCAGGCGGAACCAGTCGTCGTCGCCGTCGTGGAGATGGCCGGCCAGCGGGTTCTCCGCCGGGCCGGCCTGCCAGGCGGCATCGTTCGGCTCGCGGTCGGCCGGCCGCAGGAAGATGGGCGCCGTCCGCACCGTCAGGCTGTAGGGGTCGCGGTGGAAGCCGGCGGGGGCGGCGAGCGAGAGCAGGAAGTCGCCGGGCGGCAGCAGGCCGTCCCAGACCAGCCGCTGCTTCTCGCCCGGCGCGCCCTCGCTGCCGGACTGCAGCAGGCGGTTCTGCCAGCCGCCCCAGCCGAGCGTCAGCTTGACCGGCAGGTCGGGCGGCGCCGTCAGCTCGATGACGACGTGGTGCTCGGCCGCGAGCTTGAAGGCGTAGACGTCGGCGTCGCCCGGCCGGTCGAGAGCACCGCTCTGCGTCCGTCCGAGCACCAGGGTCGTGGCGCGCGTCTCCTCGTCGTTCGGCTCGACCTCCAGCCCCGCGACGGGCGGCCCGAGCGGACGGGCGCGCAGCAGCCAGCGGCCGCCCGAGCCCTCCAGGCGCACCAGGTTGTGCCCGGGCGGCAGCAGGAAGCGCGAGAGGCGCACCAGCGGTGTGGCCGTCTCCGGCACCGCCTCGACGATGCGATCGCCGGCGCCGTCGTAAGGCGTCAGCTTGGCGAGGCCTTCGCCGACAACCTGGAAGTCCCAGAGCTGCAGCCCGCCCTCGACGCCGAGGTCGACGTAGTCGAGATCGGCCACGCTGAAGCTGCCCGCCAGGCTGCCGCCCGCCGGCGCCGGGGTGGCCGCCGCTGCGGTATCGTTCGGCTCGATCTCCTGGTCGCCCGGCGGGTTTCCGACCGCCTCCAGCCGGAGCCCGTAGGTCGCGTCGGGCGGCAGCTTGCCGGCGACGCGGAAGAGATGCCGGCCCGGCGCGAGCGCGAGGCCGCGCAGCGCCACCTCGCCGCTGCCCGTGCGCTCGGCCACCGCCTCGTCGGCCTCGTCGCGGAGCGAGAGCGTCAGCGGTGCGCCGGCCGGGCCGGTCAGCACGGCATCGATCAGGCGGGTGCCCTGCTCCGGCGGGATCGTGAGCGCGAAATAGTCCCACTCCTCGAACAGGCCGCCGCCCGACAGGCGGCCGCTGCCGCCCTGGCCCGGCGTCACGGCCTTGGCGAGCGCCGGGGCGCCGTCGGGCTCGGCGGCGAAGCTCGGCGGCCGCTCCTCGGCGGTGGCGCCCAGCAGGACGGTCTGGCCCGCCGCCAGGCTGCCGAGCGACAGGCGGTAGCGGCGGTCGCGCAGCGCCAGGTCGGGCAGTCGCACGACGCCGGCGGCATCGGCGGCGTCGCTCGTCACGATGACCGTGCCGCTCTCGTCGAGCAGCGACAGGCTGACGCTGCTGCCGAGCGGGGGCTGCGCGGTGAAGGTCCAGAGCCGGCCCGGGGCGGTCAGATCCGGCGTCCAGTTGAGGGCCGCCTCGGCGTCCTGGCCGGTCACCAGCCCGCTGAAGGAACCCTCCGTCGTGACCGGCAGCGCTGCCGGCAGCGGCGGCCCCGGCTCGAGGCGCAGGCGGTAGACCAGCGGCTGGCCGGCCGCAGCGACGCCGAGGAGGTAGTTGCCCGGCGAGAGGAAGAGCGGCGGCGAGGCGGCCAGCGGCGCGCCGTTGCCTTTCCACAGCGGCGTCTGCGTGCCGCTTTCGTCCTCAGTGACCACCGCGGCGGCCAGGCCCTGCCCGGGCAGGCCCTCGGCCGTCAGGGTCCAGAGCCCGCCGGCGGCGCTGCCGAGGGTCAGGCGCGCCAAGTCCTGGTCCGCGGGCGTGGCGGCCCCGGCAAGACAGAGCGGCGTCCGCGCGTCGAGGGCCACCGCCGTCTCCGGCTCGCTCTCCGGCTGGCAGGCAAAAGCTGGCGGAGCGGCGAGCAGCAGGCCGGCGACGAGCAGCGGGTGGAGACAGGCGCTCATCAGGGCAGGGCGTAGCTGCCGGCGTCGACGGCCATGCCGATCGCGTCGAGGACATAGAGCACGTATTTGGTGTCGGGATTAGGCGTCCCCATGCGGGCGTTGAGAGCACCGGCCGCCATGCCGGAGACGCAGAGGCCCGTGGTCAGCACGCCGACCACCGAGTCGGCGATGCGTCGGTTGATGACGGCAGAGATCAGGCTGTAGCCGCTCAGCGCGCAGCTGGCGATGTTCACGTAGCTGTAAACCGTCTCGAAGAGCTCGGCGCCGCCGCCGGTCTTCAGCAGGCCGAGCGCCGTGCCGTTCGCCGGGTCGATTCGCCACCAGGCGAGGCGGTCGGCGGCGGCCGCGGCCGCCAGGTCGGCCGGGGCGACCACGAGGTAGCCGGCCTCCAGGTCGGTGGCGAGGCGCGCCGCGAGGTCGGGCGGCAGCGGCGCGGCGGCGAGGCGGGCGGCGGCGAGCGGCGTCCAGGCCTTGCCGGCCGCGAGGTCCTCGGCGTGAAAGCGGGCGGCGTTCTGCGATGCATCGGCAGCCGGCGAGAGCAGCCCCTCCAGCACCGTGTCGGAGACGCCCTGCGCGAGGCGACGCTGGAACCAGTCCCTGCCGGCGGTGACCTCGTTTCCAACGATGTCGAGCTCCAGGCCTTCGGTGATGGTTCCGTCGGGATTCCAGGCGTAGCGCAGGTGGTGCAGCACGACGTTGGGCGAGGCCAGCGCCGTCGTGCTGTTGCGTGGAAAGCGCTGGCTGGCGAAGCGCAGCAGGGCATAGGGCAGGGGCGGCGCCGGCGGCACCGCCGCCAGCTCGGCCGCATCGCTCGCCGCCGCCAGGCGCCGCAGGCTGTCGACGAGCCCGGCCAGGTCCTGCGACGCCAGCCGGGCCAGCAGCAGCGGCGTGGGCGCGGCGCCGCCGATCAGCACCTCGGTGCGGCCGAGCAGGTGCACCGCGCGGTCGCGCAGCTGGTCCTGCGTCGGCGCGAGCGGCGTGCCGGCGCGCCGTGCCGCCGGTCCCAGCAGGTCGAAGACCGTCCGGCGCTGCACGACGGGCGCGGCGCCGGGGGCGCGGACCTCGATCTCCAGCCACTCGGCGGTCGGGATCGCCGGCTCGGATGGCGCGGCCGCCTCCGGGCCGCCGAAGGCCGCGTCGAGGCTGCCGGACAGGCCGGCGATCCCGCTGCCCGCGCCGGCGAGGGGGGCGAGGTCGGCCGCGGCGATCTCGCCGTCGCGGGTGAACAGGCGATCGCTCACCAGCTCCCGGCCGATCTGCAGCATCGGGACCCAGCCGGTCTCGCCGTCCAGCGCCGCGACCAGCCGCGCCGGGTAGTCGGCCGCTCCGAAGCTCTGCTCGACCGCGCCCATGCGCCGTGGCAGGTGCACCAGCACGACGGCCCGCTCCAGCAGCTCGGGCGGGTGGCCCTGCCACTCCAGCAGCCGCTCCTCGCGCAGCCCGGCCGCGTTCTGCAACTCCAGCACGACACGCAGCGTCACGGCATGCCGCAGCTCCTCGGGCAGCGCTGCAGGGTCCAGGATCTCCGCGGCGGCGAGCGGCCCCAGGATCTCGGCATCGGGATCGAGGTCCTGCCAGCCCTGCGCGCCACGCACCTGGACCCAGACGTGGTCGGCCAGCGCCTCCAGCGCCGACGCCTCGGCCGCGGCGTCGGCCGCCGGCGCGAGGCCCGCGGTCGCCGCCTGCAAGTCCGGCAGCAGCAGCGCCATGCGCCCGGCATAGCCCGCCCGCAGGCGCTCGGCCTCGGCGGCACTCTGCGTCTCGATATCGGCGACCATCGCGGGGTCGAAGCGCGGGTCGGCGCGCAGGAGCTCCAGCACCGGCTGCCGCCCGGGCGGGGCGGCGGGCACCGCGACGCTGCGCTGCAGACCCGGCAGCAGGGCCGCGGCCTGCGCCGGCGAGAGCTGCGCGCGGGCCAGCCGCGTCTCCCAGCCGGCCTGGCGCAGCAGAACCGTCAGCAGCAGCGCGCGATCCAGGCTGTTGCCGGCGCGGTCCAGCAGCACGCCGCGCGCACCGCGCAGCGTGCCGCGGTAGGCGACCGGCCGCGTCTCCGCCGCCACCCAGCGCAAGAGTTCGGCCGGATTGCCGTCGAGCCCGGTCAGCACGGCGAGCGGATCGCTCGGGTCGGCCGGCAGGCTCGCGCCGTAGCGCCGCAGCGTTGCCGCGGTGCCGGCCAGCAGGTCCTCGATCTGCGCCGGCTCCGCCGGGGCGGGCGCCGCGGTAAGGCTCGCCAGCCGCTGCTGTGCCGCCGCTGCCGGCGCATGGCCGCCCTCCGCCGCCCAGCTGTAGAGCCGCTTGGCATCCTGCAGCCGGCCGGCGCGCTCCAGGGCACGGGCGTATTGGTAGGCGAACCGCGGTTCGGCTGGCTGCTCGGCCAGGGCGGCGCCGCAGGCGGCAAGCGCCGCCTCGGCGTCGATATCCGCCAGCGGGACCGCCTCGCCGGCGAGCGAATCGCAGAGCGCAACCGGCTCCTGGCCCCGCAGGCCGGCCGGCGCCGCCAGCAGCGCCACCGCGAAGACCAGCGCGCGCATAAGCGTCCTCATACGAATCCCCCTGCCTCCTGGGCAGCGACCGCCGCTGGGAATGATACAGCCGCCCGCTTCGCGGCGTTAGCCTGAAGTCCGAACGATGCTTCGGGGTCTCCCGGGATTTCTGAGGGGTGACGGGCAGGTCAATGGCACCGATTCCGTCGAACTTACGCGCCGGCGCGTCGCCGTCCTGAAAGTTGAGAGTGACCGATTTGCCCGGGCGCGCTTCTTCCTCGAGCCGGTCGGCCACGAAGCGACCGACGCGTCCGGACGAACGCCCGTGAATGAAGGGCTACCTGTGACGGGAGATCGACGATTTCCTCCCCTCCCCGGCCAGCCATGGCCGACTGGAGCGCGCCATATCCGGCCGTTGAGTGGGCTCCTCGACACCGGACATTGACCCAACTCGCAGGATCCTGACGCTATCGGCCGACTCGGTCTGGACCAAAGCACCCGGAACTGGCCATTGCCGACGCCCCCCGAAGCGGACATGGCCCGAATCGACTCGAAGCTCCATATCGCGCGGGACCGTTTCACCGCGTGTTAATATGCGAGGATGACTCTTTGGGTGCGACACCTCGAGCAAGCCGAGCGACACGCGGCTGTCGGTGCCGAGCACCTGAGACGACAGCGGCAGATCATGCAACGCTTGAGCGCATTGGTGGCGACACTGCCGAGGTGATCAAACTGCTCGACAATATGGAAGCCTCCCAAGCGCTCCATATCGCAGGACGAGATCGCCTTCTCGACCGTTATGTCGGCCGGTAACACGCTATGAGACATGACGCTTCTGGACCGTGCGGTATACGACCCGTCTGGAGGAGTGGCCCGTCGCGAAGGCATAGTCAGGTTTGCCGGCCCTTTATCGTCTCGGCGTTCATGGAGTGACACGGATTATATATATAAGAATCAGTACGTTAGATCATTCTCTATCTCCAGCCGGTTCGGCGGAAGCTGCATTCACGTAGCCACACTGAGCGAAACAGGCGATTTTCAAACTCGCCCGTGGTTTGAAGTCATGCTAATTTACGAAGTATGACTGCGCCAACCGAGGGAAAGCTAAACTACCTGGAGAAGACGCTGCCGGATGGGCTCCTCGTGGACGCGGCCTGGATGGAGCGGAACGGCTATTCGACCAGCCTGCGCAGCCAGTACGTGGCAGCGGGCTGGCTCGTGCAGCCGGTGCGCGGGACTTTTAAGCGCCCGCGCGGGACGCTGACCTGGGAGAAGGCGGTTATATCGCTGCAGACCCTGCTGGAGCGCCCGCTGGTCGTGGGGGGCCGGACGGCGCTGGAGCTGCAGGGTCTCAGTCATTATCTGGCGCCGGACGGACCGCGCGTGGTGCATCTCTACGGCCGCGAGGCGCCTCCCGGCTGGCTTTCAAAGCTGCCCCTGCAGGTGCGGTTCGTTTTTCACCGCTCGCAGACGCTGTTTCGCTCCGATCCTATAACGCGGGGCCTGACGAGTTATGCCTGGAACATAGACAGGAACACAGGGCAGCGGGCCGAGGGCTTCGAGGCAGGGGCGGTGCGCGCGTTTCAAACGGACGCGGAGTGGCCGCTGACAATATCGACGACGGAACGCGCCTTTCTCGAGATGCTCGACGAGCTGCCGGGGCGCGAGACCTTCCACAATGTCGACATGCTGGCCGAGGGACTGGTGACGCTGAGCCCGAAGCGGCTGCAGAAGCTCCTCGAGGATTGCCGCAGCATCAAGGTCAAACGGCTCTTCTTCTGGTTCGCCCACCGCCATGGCCATCCTTGGCTCAAACGGATCGACCGGGAGCGCGTGCCGCTCGGCAGCGGGAAGCGCGTGCTCGTCAAGGGCGGGCGCCTCGATCCGGAATATCTCATCACCGTGCCGGAGGATCTGAGTGCCCCGGTCTGACCGTTATCGCGCGCAGGTCGCGCTGCTGGTGGAAACCTTGTCGTTCGTCGCGGCGGAGGAGAAGTTTGCGCTCAAGGGCGGCACGGCGATCAATTTGTTCCTGAGGGACATGCCGCGCCTCTCGGTCGATATCGACCTTGCTTACCTGAAGGTCGCAGACCGGGCGGAATCGCTTGCCGACATCGATACAGCGATGAAGCGGCTCGCGGGTGCGATCCGCGGCGGCATTCGCCGCACGCGTGTCAATGAGGTTGCGAACGCGGCCGAAGGCATCGTCACGAAACTGACGGTCCAGCGGCCGGGCGCGCAGATCAAAATCGAGGTTACGCCCGTGCTGCGCGGCTGCGTGTTCCCGCCGGAAACGCGGAGCGTGTCGGCGCGCGTCGAGGAAGAATTCGGCTATGCAGAAACGCAGGTCGTATCCTTCGCCGATCTCTATGGCGGGAAAATCATGGCGGCGCTCGACCGGCAGCATCCGCGCGACCTCTTCGACGTCCGAGACCTACTAGCGAACGAGGGGATCACCGATGAGCTGCGTCAAGCCTTCATCGTCTATCTCATCAGCCATGGCCGGCCGATCGCCGAGGTGCTGCGCTCGCCGCAGAAAGACATTTCGGCCACTTTCGCAGGCGAGTTCGCCGGCGTGACGACGGTGGAGGTGGCGCTCGAAGAGCTAATCGCGGCGCGCGAGGCGCTGGTTGCCGAGGTCGTCGGAAACATGCCGGAGGCGCACCGGCGCTTTCTCGTCGGCTTCAAGCGAGGAGCGCCGGACTGGACGCTGCTGGGCGTGCCGGGAGCGGCGGAGCTGCCGGCGGTGCGTTGGAAGCGGCAGAATCTGGACCGGCTCTCGGCGGACGCCCGGGCGCGGCTAGTCCGGGAAGTCGAAGAATTGCTGCTGTAAGGGGGGACAGATGCCTGACTACTCGAAGATGCTAGCCCTGATCGCCGCATGCGACGATCCCGCGAAGCTGCGGCAGTGGATCACCAATGGTCGCAAGGAGAAGCAGAAAGAGATCGAGGACGCTGCCTTCCGGCGGCTGATCGCTATCCTGCCGATGGAGAAGCCAGGCACGGTCGAGCATGATTTCTGGCGCACGATCCACGCCTTCGAGCATGTGCTGACCGAAGAGCGGGGGAAGACGACCCGGCTTGCGCGAACGAGGCAGAAGGTGGCGCGCGTAGGCGAGATCGAGACGTTGAAAGATTGGGCCATCAGCACCAGGAGTACGGAAGGGTTTGATATGCTGATCGAGCGCGGTATGCCCGAGCTTGCGGGCGAAGCCATCGTGCTTCGGCATGCAGGACGCTTCGAGCCTGTCGTAGTTGCCGCCGCGCGGACACGACTTCAGGAGGCGGGGGTGGATATCGGTTCTCTGCCGCAGGGTGGGGAAGAAGCACAGTAGCCGAGCGCATGCGGCGGCCCGGGCTCGAGGATTCGTCCCGCCCCCTCGCTTGAGAGATTCACTTAGCTTCAACCCAAACGACAGAGCGTCAACCGACGCCAGAACTACACCCCATGCCAGTTGACCTCCATGAGCGCCTGTCTGAGTTCTCCTATGGCTACGGCGTCACACGCGAAGTCGCACGCCGCTTACGAAAGCAGGGGCTGGCCGCAACACCTTTCCTTCCAAGTTTGCTGCATGAGGCAAACTTAGGCTTCGATGTTGCATTCAGTCGTCCAGGTACACCGCTTCTCATTCAGTTCAAACTGGGCCAGGCGATGCGCAGGTTTGTGCCGGGGCCTCGGCCTGCTCTTGAACGCATTTTTTGGCGATATCACATCGATACGGCAGAGCCCGACGGGCAATTCGAGCTTTTACTGAAAGCACAACAGGACGGTGCCGACGTTTTCTATCTCGCTCCCCAATTCCACGACTGGGAAACCTATCTCGAAGCATTCGAGCGCAAGCGCATTCTTCGGCAATCGCTTATCGTGAGCCCTATGGACATTCGACAAACCTTGGACGCGCATAGCGTCCCGGACGGTGTTCATAAGATCGTATATGATCGGGCAAGGGCATACTTGTACTCGGAGCCTCTGGAACTGTCGCCGGTGCGGGCCGCCGAGCTGGTACCCAAGGTGCGGGTACATTTGGAGAACCGTGGAGCGCCACTTGCTGACGTTCTAGAGGAAGTATTCCAAGGGTTTGATAGCCGCTCCGAAATCCGTAGGCCAAGCCCGATTCAAAGCGAAATCGACCGCGATCGGCTGGTCTACGAAATTCCGTCCGATGGAGTTGAGCAGCCGCGGCTACGCCAGGACCGGTTTGAACGCATCCTTGCCAGCCGACGCACGCGGGAAGAAGCCGTTGCGCTGGCGGTTGGTGCAGAGGCATGGTCTTTGGGTGCGCAACTGATCTTCGTCACTGAACCGCCCTAGAAAAAGTAACCGCCGGACTGCAGGTTACGAATGATATCGCTGAAACAATGACATAGAAGCGCCCCCTTTCATCATCTCCGGTGCCCCGATTCCGAACATCGACCGGACCGACCGGATCCGGCCCTTTTTGGTCGGTTCGGCTAGCAGCGATGATTGCGGTCGGAACGGGAACGAGCGGTGATTTCGACGCGATCGAAGGCTTTGCCGAGGCGGCCATGGGCCCGGCTTTCGACCACCCGAACCTAGACGGTGCTCAGCGGGCAGAGAATGTCCGGATTATCGGGATGATACGGCAGGCTTGCGCCAGCGCGCTCGATCGCGAGGACGCGACGCAGCTGGTCGCCCACGACAAGGCAACCAGGCCGGTCGGCTTTGCCATTGTGCTGCACACGGATCCACCTATGCCGGAGATCGACTGGCTGATCGAGGACCCGAGCTTTCACGGCAGAGGTACAGCTGGTGCGTTGATGCGGGCGGCGTTGGATTGGATCGGCCCAGGTGTGCCGATGAAGCTAGGTGTTTTCCACTATAGCGCTCGCGCGATCGCCTTCTACGAGAAGCACGGTTTCCGCGACACGGGGCGTATCGTCGGACGCGATGCCATTCCGCGTCGCCTGATGATCCGGCCCGCTGAGGACGGAAGCAGGCATGCATGACTGAAACCCCGCCAACGGCTATTTCGCCCGACTGAGCCTGGCCGAAGGGCGCCATAAGCGGTCACTCGGAATGACGCTCTGAAGCGGACATCACATGCTACGGCCGCCATCGAGCCGTTCCGGCCGACTGAACCTTGCCGAGCGGCTCCGCGACCGCGCAGAGGTTGCGCGGGGAGCGGACACTGGTTGATCGGCACAAAACCGGACCGCGGGTCGCTGCTCCCGCGGTCCGGTCACGAACGGCGCCCTGCCGTCAGAAGTGATACGCAAACCGCGCGCTGGCGGTCTGGCTGAGGAAGGATTCGCCGACATCGGCGGTGTACTGCCCCTTGACCTCGAAGCCGCCGGCCCGGAACAGTTGCAGCCCGAGATCGATCTTGCCCATCACCTCCGGCGAGTCGATGAAGTCGCTGAAGGTGCCGTCGGCCGAGGACGCGCCGACGAAGCTGGAATGGATCGTCCGCGTGTTGTCCGGGAGGTAGCTGACCCCGAACGCCGCATAGGCCCGCAGCGTCGTCGCCTCGTCCACATCCAGCCGCCCGCCGAACTCCACCATCGGCGACAGCGCGACGCTGGTCTTGCTGTTGCCGCGCACATCCAGCGCGAAGAGGTCGCTGCCCTTCTCCTCGAAGCCGGGCAGGTCGGTGTAGACCACGTCGAGGTCGCCATACGGCCGGATGTACCAGTCGTCGAAGGCGAACTCGTAGCCGGCGCGCAGCCGCCCGCCCGCCAGGAACATGCTCGGGTCGCTCTTCACCGTCTCGCTCACGCCGGGCAGGCTGATCTGCCGGTCGGTGTGGAACTCGCCGCCGGCGAAGGCGACGGAGCCGGCGAACTGCCACGGGCCCATGGTGTGCTTCAGCGTGACCGACCCGTCATAGGTGTCGCCGTCGCCGGACGACACCCGGTCCATCGTCGCCCAGGTCCGGCCCGCGGCGAAGGAGGCGCCGAGGTACCAGTCGGGAAGGATCTCGTGCTGGGCGCCGATCCGGTAGGTGGTGCCGGAGACGTGATAGCCCCGGGTGTCGCCGCTGGCCCATTGATCGGTCCAGCTGCCGGTGACCCGGGCCCAGACGCAGTTGTCCTCGCCCAGCAGCACGTTCTGGTCGACGAAGACCGGGCAGCTCATCGCAGCACCCAGGATGGTGCCCGCCGAATTGGCCAGCGCGATCGACTGCGCGTGGGTGGCTTTGCTCGAATAGGCATCGAGCGCCGTCTTGTAGTCCCCGCCGTCGCTGATCCGCGACAGCTCGGCGAAGCGGGTGGCGAAGACGGTATCCGAGTTGTTCCAGGCCCGGCTGTGGTAGGCGGCGAGCGAGGACTGGCTCTTGGTCAGGGTCACGCCGCTGGGCGAGAAGTCCGACCGCGGCGCCAGGGTCAGGGTGTTGCCCGACTGCGCCGTGTCCCAATGGAACAGCAGCGAGTCCAGCCCGTCGGCGATCGAGGTGAGATGCCCCGCGGTCACCACCGGCAATGCGCCGGGCAACAGCGTCAGGGCCGTCGGCACGATGGTGCCGTCGAGCGTGGCCGTGCCATCGACCTGGAGGTGGCCGGCCGTCTTGTTGAGGGAGTCGACGGTCACGCCCAGCCGGCCCTCACCGGTCTGAATGAAATTCCCCGTCACCCTGGTGGCACGCAGCTCGCCCGGCAAGCCGAGATTGAAGGTGCCGCTGGTGACAACATCCGCGGCCTCCATCATCGGACCGGGATAGAAGGTGCCGTTCCCGTCGATCTGACCGTTATTGGTGTAGATGGAGCCGATGATGGTGCCAATGATGTAGGTACCGTCGATGAGGCCGGTATTGTTGGCGACGGCAAGCTGTCCACCCCCGGAGACCTTGATCGCAATGCCGATGATTCCGTCGGCCGTCTTGATCGTGGCCCAGTCGTTCGTCACATAAGCCACCGGACCGTTCGCCGGAGTGTCGATCCAGACACCCGCGCTGTCTGATCCCGTACCGCCGGAGACGGTGGTGCCCTGGTTGTCGTAGTTGTTGATCAACACATCCGCCCGACCGGTCGAGGTTCCGTAGCCGGCGACCTGGGCAAAGATACCGATCCCG
>Ga0193743_1001329_pt1 | contig 18375 bp, 15 predicted proteins | sample L2c2metaG_FD_143038 | JGI IMG/M metagenome (GOLD analysis project Ga0193743, IMG submission 143038) | Soil microbial communities from a riparian zone of the East river system, Colorado, United States - L2c2 | ecosystem: Environmental > Terrestrial > Soil > Riparian zone | place: USA: East River... | reverse complement strand
GGTCGTAACGATTCTACAACGTAGTGCTAGCATCTTAAGTTTTATTCCCAAGGCGTGAAGTAATGGTGTCAATCTTTGCAGTAAGTGCACTAGTCTGATCTATTATGAGACAAATTTTTTCCAGCCATATATGGAATGTTCTAGTGGGATTTTAAATAAACAGGTGGCCTTTCCGGCGGTGCTCGAGTCTTAATTATTTCCGATTCACGACAGCTTCGTAGACATATTTTCGAAGCAATCACCTGGCCAGGCGTCAAGTACCCACGTAATTTGACGTTGGAGCAAGAAGGCATACGTAGCGCTTGAATGGACGGGAAAGGTTCTCGTTCACCCACTTAAATATTTCAAAGCAAAAAGCAGGCTTGGTAAGAGAACGTTGGACATGATATTTATCTGGCATTATTTGCATAGTCCCATTCTAGTTCCTTCATTCCCATGCCATGGCGTATATGTTTTCGTCAGTGTTCGGTCCGACCTCAACGGCCTATGGACATGAATGATGTTATTAACAAAAAAAAAGAAAGAAAAAAAAGAAAAGTGAGTACATACGTACTGGTACCGAGGCTATGGCATACGCGGTTCTTGGACAGGAAAATCTTAAAAATTAGCAGACAGCGGCATGAACCGCCGGGATGTATACGGCACAAAACCTCGCTGCACGAAGTACTTGACCGCGACGAAGGCCATTTCTCGGATGCCATAACATTAAAATCTAGCCTGACTCAGAAGTCTCGTTGATATCCTAACTTCCAAAATTGATGGACGGCAGGTGTCGTTAGCTCTATGGCCTTGTCACGAGATTTCCATAGTACACGTCCATCACTCTAGATGCAAGTAGGTCTAGAGAAAATTTTCAGCAGTTGCTAGGCTTAGATCAAGCTTTAACCCGTTGACATTCAAGTTCTAGATCCGACAGACCTGCGACATGATTTGGGGGAAGTTGGATTTACGAGGCAGGTCCCATGACCCAGTCCTCCGATATATCAAAGCGACTGTTGCCAAAGAAGCCAGTTTGAGGAGGGAATGACATCAAGTCCGTTTGATTTATCGACTTCGCATTCAGCGAGGTGATTCCGCCGAGAACCAGAGAACCTTGTGTGCCTAGACATGCATTGCAGTGCTAGCAATGAATCTGAAAACATTCTTTGAGACAACCAGCCGTCCGAATCTCAGTAGCCGTCCGAGTCGTCACTAGTAGTATTTGTCTAATGATACCGAAAACCGAATCGAGGAATAAATCTGCCAAATTGCAATGCCGCCAGCCTCAGGCTTTCCTCAAGAATGCAAGAATAGCGTACGTGTGGCCAATGGTGAAAATGGAATGAGTGGCGGGAACGCAATGGAATGCGGGAGACGCGGCGGGCAGTCAACCTGATAGTAGTACTTGAGAATCAGAATTACCTTCCTATGCTTACCTGCAGGCAATCCATGTAATAGGCAATGCAAGCGCACCTCAAAAATGCGTCGTTTACCTCTTGACGTCACGTCCTAGACCAGACGTAAAAGCGCAATGTGAGTTTATATCCACGTCTGTGGATGTGCTAGAACGCTCCGAGTCGTCATTAGAAGGACATGGATAGAGAGAATTCTGGCTGTAGATCAACTAAACGCACCAGAGCAATGTAAGAATTGCGGAGGTAGAAGGACTTGAAAACGAAAGACTGTGTCCCTTAGTTTATGTATTCCGAGGGCAGCCAATGTCCACTCCAATTTGTCAAATTCAACCTCGGTGCCCAGCCTTACCCGACTCATTCGAAGAAAAAAAGAGAGTTCGATGGGTCCCCTGATTGGCTTGCCTTGGAGTGGTCAGATGTCCGACTCCTAGGATCACTGGCACTCGCCATTGCAGAGTCCGAGTCCGTGACTTAATATCAAAAACCCACTTTCCGAGTCTGCCTTCCTCCTCGGGGACCAAATGAACTCGAAGTCTTCTTTAAATGCCTGGATTTGTCTTGACAAAAGTCTTATCTGAAGTAAGGGCCATACATACATAGATTAATACACTGGTGTTTATAGTGCGATATGACTCCTTGACTCTGACTCTGAGCGCTCGGTAAGATACTTTTCACACAGTTACCACCGCGTAGATAACAAAAGAACACACCTTGGGAATATGTTTTGGAACTATGGTCGTGAAAGGCTCTTTATAAACTCAGGTTCATGCTCAAGATTTGAAAGGGCGGCCTGGAAGTAGAAGGGAAGAGAAGCATCAAGAAAAAATCCTCGTCATCGTCACATCATTCGGTTTCGGATGTGAATAACCAATATCATCTCGACGACCTAACTTTGCGATTGGATAGTAATGTCGCAATTTCAGGTTCATTGTGATCAGATAACGGTTGAGTGATGGACGTGGAAGAAAGAATACCCGCAGACCTGGACAAGGGCGCAACCATCCTGGATGAAGCTGCAAGCTTCCGGGTATATCCGACCAATGGGTGTCCAGTGTTCACGACAAGCGACGCACGAGTGCGTCAGGTTCCACATGCAAGCAGAATCTATTGCCTCGCCTTCGGTTGACAACCGTTTTTTTACCACGAGATAGGATGTTCAAAACCATCGATATCAGTTATGATAGCAGGGTACAATGTGCATGAGTTCTGGTTGCGAGGAACACGGTACTACTTGCCTTCTTTGGATCTCTTCAAAACGCCTAAGTAGTAATCAGTGGGTAGAGGTGGCAGGACGTAGCATGCTGTAGCATGCCTGCCACTCATTTCAGGGGTGTGAACTTCTGTGAACTGCCACGGTACGTAGGCCCGGTCGATGTATGAGGCGGCATGCGTTAGTAATTGGTTAGTAACACATTTAATCTGTATGGGATAGACCATGTACTGATAGCCACGGGTTTTTTTGCTTTTTAATATGATATTCAAGGGGCTAAGAATTGACAAGAAAGAATAATTAAAATATACACCCAAGTTTGAATGACGAGGTCGTACACCCTCAATTTGCGCCATATCTCCAATGCTAGCACGCACATTCCTTTTGCCACGAGTCTTTTTTATCCAATCCACTGTTCAACGTTCAACGTTGACCAGTTTGCCCCAAAAAAAGGATGACGGCTTTATCACCACTTTAACATTCATTTAGCACTGTCATGATACAAATTGCATCATTTAACGTTGGACAGGGTTAATTACAGCATTTCCAACACTGTTGTCACAGGGCCCTATCCTTCGGCCGACTCTAAATAGCTATAGATTGGCCTCGGAACCCTCACATGAGTAGTGGCAATTGGACTAGGAAGTGAATTTATACATCAAAAAGGTAGGTAGGTAAGTAAGTAACCTCAGGCCATAATCATTTTATTTCATGGCTGCATGATTCCGTGGAAAGGAACCAATGATGATGATGATTAGACTTGAGATGAAGGCTGACACAACCCTACATGAGATCCCGAAGGTTACCCAAGCCAATCCAGGAAAGGGAGACCGAGGGAACTTCGAGAGACCAGAGAGAAGACGGAAAAGCACTAAGACGAGGTAATCAGACATGATTAATATAATTTTAATCAACGTACTCAAGTACACGAGAGACTCTATCCCTGACATTTAGTCCCCCCGAGAGACGAGGATAACCGTTCCCACTGGCATCGTTTGAACGTAGTCGGCCCGAAAACTGATTTCTATCCAAAGCCTCCGGTTTTCTCAGGAGACATCACCCTACATAACGATATAAAGATATTAATTTTTCTCAAGATGGAAGGAAAAACAAACAAAAATTGCCGGAAACCAAGGAGAGTTTAAATGATTTCCATTTCGAACACAATGCTAAAAAAGGTTTGAAACTCGAAGCTCCTGAGCCTGGCGAAAGACGAAGTTTGTTTTGATATTCTAGAATTGTAAAAAAAAAAGATTAAAAAAAAAACAATAAACCAAATTTCGTCCTTTGGAAAACTAGAAAGAACAGGAAGTTTGGTGATACCCTATTTTTTGCAGAGTAACATACCTAAAATAATTGTCGTTTTCGATCGTTAAAAACAGACTTCGCAAAATTCCCCGGATTTCATGATCTGTTCCAGTATTGAATATAATCACGGGCAAGCCCATCGGCGAGTGCCGTATTTTGCTTACTGTAGTGATATGATAAGGGCTAGATAAGACTTGTGACAGACTGTGTGTCCTCGTGAACGAAGCCTTGAGAAGCCATGGAAAATAAGCGTTAAAAGCAAACTATTAAGGTTTCAATATGGAATTGGAGCTTCTCTTGATTGGCGAGGGTGGGGATTTCTTGTGAATGGCAGATCCGGAGCATTTAGGTGGAAAGGAACTGAGTAACCAAGAGTAAACAGGAGTAACATAGGATAAATCAGTTGCCAAGAAATTGGTTGGTAAAGAGGTAGGCTCGGCGTATCAAATTATCAACATGCGTCGAGTCCGAGTCCCGAATCGATGCCATGATGCATATGACGTCCTAATTGCAAAATCCTAAATGTTAGTTACACCCATCCTTGAAAGAAGCATAAACAGTCTAATAATTAAATCAGAATCTGGGAGCAATAAAGGCAGCATTTGAATCAAAACCAATTTGGTTACTTGAACAGTGCCTTGAAGGTTGGCGGCCAAGTGAAAATCAAAATGCATATGGCCGGTGGCGCTAATATGCCACGCTTCCTGAGATTTTTTTTTATAACATAGATAAGATGAAGTAAACCACGCGCCGCTAAGTATACCCGGAAGACGCACCGATCCCGAATTTGTCCGTTCCCCCTACAGACATGTCATTTTCCCCACACACACCTACACACACCCCCTCTGATTCAGCGATTGACGCCACCATCATATCAACATGTTTTCGCAGTATCCCGGTAGTTAAACCGCAAGCTGACGGGTGCATTAAACATTTCGATCTTTGTGAATTCCAACCACATACACTTTGCGACGAAGAGACCTATATTGTAGAAAAAAATGATCAAAGCTTTCAACAACGATTTTCTTTGTATACATACAACAATAAAATAGGCATTTTCCACACGATTGAGGCCTACTTCCAAAACAATGAGCGTCAATCATGTATAAACATGAATGAGTCATGATCGATATCATTTAGAAGATGTGGGGTAATATCATAGATATGATCTCGTTCCCCCGGGGTTTGTTGTTTGAATTCGGCGTGGCGTCACGTGTTCAGCTGATCGGGACGACACGGATGGATCATGGATCATCATGGAGATGGAGATGGAGGTGGAGACGGTGGAGATGGAGGAAAACCCACTTTGGGTGGAAGATTAAACAATATAGAAAAAACAAAAACACAAAGGCATTTCATGTATTGGACAAAGACGAAGACAAAAACCGCGAGGCCGAACATGGTGAATCCCCAAATGTCAAAAAAATAAATCAATGGACCATCTGTCTGCGGTCGCCGTTGTTTGTTTTCTTTGTACTTGTAAAAGTAGATCATCCACAATCTCATGTTAGATCCTGAGTGAGACCTTATAACCGCTAGCGCCTCGAGACGATCAGGTGGTGCATACCTCCCAACTCCCAACTCCAGGTAATCTACCCCACATCGACCGATTGGGATAATTGTAAAATTAATCAAATATGTGTTAACACTGGCTGGTCTTGGGCTGGTCAAAGGGAGTTCAAAAGATTTATTTTAGACAAAAAAGAAACGTCAGTGTATCGCCCCGCGGTGGTCTCACTACATGGCATGCATACTGGGCGCTGTGGGGTCATGGCAAAGTTCTAAACAAAGTGAAAGTGCTCGTTCCACCATCAAAGGAGATGATCCCGTGGTATACACCTTGTGATACTAATATTCCATCTGCACTGCCTTTTCCACCTTGCGTTGAGCGGTCAAGCGTCGAGACCGGAGCCCGAGTCGAATCGAGTCATGATTACTGATAGCTGTTAATATTCCGACTGGCTACTTCGGCGTGCCGTCGATGGTGTACCGAAGAAAATAAACGGATGCAATCCGTCTGGCCTGTTGCTTATACTTGGAACCAACCTCTTCCGTGTTCCCATTTTGGCCAGTAGTTTAACGTTATCTGGGTGTGCATGGAGGGGAAACGGGTCAAACGGATGGCGCAGTTACCGGAATGTTAGCAAAGGTTCTGCGATGCTGGCTGTCATCGACAATCCCGGAATGGGATGGACCTAGAACTTGGGGCGATGATGAGAAACCTATAGCAATGTGGGGCAATTCTTTATATTAAACTTTGTTTCATTCTGGGTTGAGCATTAGTGTTGTTTAATTTTTTGACCAAGTCGGAATGATATTGGAAATTTTCATATAGAGTAGCAGCAGATCAGGCAAAACCCCGGCGGTTTCGAAGCAGTGGCCGATGTCGCGCACAACATGGCCATGAAAGAATAGATGGCCGGAGTGCAAGCGACAAGGAACGGAAGGCACGTTTCGGAGAGAGAATGGTCTAATTAGAACAATTGGAATAAAGAATAAAGTCAATGATTAAGAGGACAGATGATATATGAAAGCGTTAGTTCCATATCCGGACAGTGATTTGGGTAGTATAGAAGTTTTTTCTTCAGAAAGCGTATAGTATACGTTAAGTGTAACTGCGAGGGGGTTTATCCCAATTGGACGGGATGTCAACAGATGTGTTTTTTGCTCCGGTGTGTGAGGAAGTGCCATGATCATCATCAGCGGCGGGGAGGTTAGATATCTATAACAGATTATCTATCTGTATCCATATGCATGTAAGCACTGGTTGATAATCATGGGTAGGTGGGGTGTAGGCATGGGGAGTGCACGCGGAGGAGAGATTGCCACCGACACATATGCTTGTGAGGTGCCGGTGGGATCGTACGACAGGCGAGGATGATTCCTACAAAAATAGAGAATTCGAACAAGAGGTGTGTTGTATAGGGGGGAATTCGCCGTACTCTCCGAAATACTCCCTGAACATAAAATTCGATTTCTTGTCTATTGTCTACACTAGTATCGACATGTCCGGAGTAGGATATCAATATTTAGGGGTCGTTATTGGAATGAAATAAATATACACGGAATGTGGTACTGCGGGGCGCACTGTAGTCGTAGGAGGTGGTTGTGAAATGAAAGTATACGAGTTTAGATGAAGCGGATAATTCCGAGGATGAACACGAGGAAAAGCCATGGGCGGAGAGATAGCGGGGAGAAATACGGGTGAAGCCGTGTCGGAGTAAAGGTAGCCAATGAAAAAATTGGGGTGGTGTAAAAAAGAGATGCCGCGGAGAAGCACGGTTTACTAAAGTGGGATAGAGCCGGAGATCGGTACGATGTTGATGAAAGTGGAAATGTAAAAGCCCGATTTATCTGAGATCTAGATTGTGGACCTGAGTTGGTTGGGGTTTTGTTTAAAAGTACTACTTCCACAGCTTCCCTCCCCCATTTCAATTCCATCCCACCCATGGAGTTCGATAGTGCTTGGTGCCCCGCTTGCGATAGGCAAATTCAACCAAAGCGTTTCACAATCACAGTTCCAATTCAACAATTACCTCCTCCTCCTCCTCCCTCTCCAAGAAAACCCATCAAACAGAAACAGGGTTTCGTAAACGGCACTGGCAGGTTGAGACACAATGGCACAGTCAAACAGCAACAACCTCCCCCACCCGTTCAATTGAAGAAACGTACAGTCATCGATCAAGGCCCTATTCCTTTGTATTGCTCAGACGAATGTCAACTCGCTGATCTCTCAGCCACGCGCTCCGGTCCTCCTCTTGACCCTGCTCGCGACGAACCAACATCAACGGCCGCTCCCATTAAACGCTCCAGCTATTCTACAATTAGCAGCGAGACGGAGAGCGATGAATCAGCTTCTTCATCTTCCTCAGGTCCTCCTTCATCTATCGCTAAACTCGCTAAATTGTACAACTTCCCTCCCCTCCCTCCACCTCCTCCCACTTTCGACGATCATGACCTAGCCATTGCCCCTCCTCGCGAATATACTAGTGGAATCATGATGGCAGGTCGTCTCATTTCTTCCCTTTGTCCCCCTCCTGCAAAGTCTCATATCGGTCCACATCGTCCTCCTCCCGAGACAAGAAAACCTGTACCCGGCTGGACGGACGGCAGCAACGCATGGCGTGCCACGGTTTACAGCTTTTCTTCCCCTCAGAACTCTCAGTCTCCCTTTTACAGGGACGAATCTGACAAAGCATACAGCTCCATCACCGCCTCTCCTCATCGTGCACCCCGCGCCTCATCTTCCTCAGCACTCTCAAATCCCCCAGCTCCTCCCTCCCAACGCTCTTCATCCGACGAGATGATCGCAAAATTCTCCCAATCATTCCAACGTCGATCAGACTCTCGCGCCTCCCTCCATCTTGCCACACCCACCCCTACCTCTCCCACCTCAACCCAATCCATCGCGCATTCTCCTCCAAGACGCGAACGCGCCCTTCTACCACGAGGAATGGAGGGTAAACTGCTAGTACCCAACGTCAAGCTCAAAGTACACAGCAGCTCGAGCGCATCGCTTTCAAGTGCGTGGAGTGTTCCCACATCAGCAAGCAGTGCACGTAGCCCTCTTTCTGTCACGAGTGACAGTGAAGAAGAGGGGCCTGTCCAGCCTATCGATAGTGCTTCCTCATTACCAGGATACCGCAAACGACCAACCGTTGAGAGTGAGTTACTCGCTGAAGTATTTTTATTTACCTCCAATATTGATATTCTCCACAGCACGGTCTTGGTCATACGATAATTTCAAGACATACCCCGTCATGCAACTGCCACCGAAGAAGGTCAAGCAGATGCAAAAACAGATTGTCGATGGCGAAGAGCGGCAAGTCGAGGTTGAGATTGAGGTGGTGGAAGAGCGGAAACGACTCTTCATATTCGCTCCTTCACTACAGGTGTCCCAGTGATTCGTTCTCTCTCTATCTTTATCTCTCCTTGGGTTTTTCTCGTCGCATCGCATGGCATCCTCATCTGGCATTTTCCTCTTCATCGCATTCATCTGGGATCATCAAATATCATTGGACTTGCATAACACTGGATTTTCTTCTTTGTCTTATTCATCCCTTATATTTCATTCTTTCCTGCTGCTGCTTCTTTGCTTGCTCGTCGCTTTCATATGTTTTTTTTTTCCCTTTTACAAAAGCTCTTGCATGTCCCCCCCAACAACCCCATACAACCCTCAATCGATGATACCCTATTTCACATATTTTCCCTCTTCTGGTTTCTTTTGCACCAAATGCGACACGATGACGATGACGCCTGACCCTATCGATAATCTGTACCTGCTCCTACTCCATTCTTCTCCTGTGTCATCTCCGTCTCCACAACATCGTCATCAGCATTATCCATCCCAACATCATCATCATCTATGAATCAGCATCGTCATGAACCATACCACCATCATGTCATTATCAATCATTAAAACTCATCAAAAATGTTCCATAATACAACCCTAATCGTGAAAATTCCTCGGCTTTTTTGTTCTTCCGGTCGTTTCGCCTTTTGGGGATAACGGATAAGGTGGGCTTGGATCGGATCATTTTTCCACGCCCAGCATGCCATCGATAACGCGCCGCACGCTTGCACCTGGAACTCGGGCGGGAAAGAAAAAAAAAAAAAAAAGACAAGTCAGAGAGTTGAAGCGAACTCCAAAAAAGCATCCTTGGTTATATTTTTTTTTCTCCTGTCTTTCTCTCTGTAACTCTCCTGAAATCAACGAACCTTTCTGTCCTGTGTATTCATTGTACTTTTATTGATCTTTTTTTATAGCCCAGACAAACAATTTGTATCTAATCACACAACAACATTACTCTACGTATACCTTCCTTGTTACTTAATGTGCCATATTATTCTCCTACGTTTGGGGGGTCTCCTCTCTCTTCTTTTACTTTGGTCCCTTTGTACATAGTTCTTTTCTGTTTACGATAGGTGCGGGCTAATTTAAACTTGAACTAAACTCAGAATTTTTCTTTGTTCAAAATGTGAATTGAGAAACGAAGCTTGGACTTTTTGGTGTGATGGCCATACGTACTCGAGGCTCAGTAGCTCAATGTTAGTTACTTAGGAACATTGACAGCTGTCGACATCATTATACCTATATTAATATTGCAAGAACGCCTTTTTTCTTTCAAGTTCGAACACTCTTAGGACCTTTCATTAGAATGAAATGAATACGATGCTAACTAGAAAGAAGATCAATCTGGTCGTATGTTTCCGAGTCGAGCTTCTGGTAACCACGCGGGGGGTAATGGACTGTATATATAGTTAACGTTATGTAGAATGCCGAGGCACGTCATGAAAAGACGCGCCTTTCGCACCTACTTTTGCACCTTGGAACTTGTCAAAAAATGAAATTGCAAAAGGTGAGTCGGATTAAAATCAAGCTGCAAAGTATGTATATATAAAATCTACTTCAGAATGATATCAAAACGCAAAAACGTTCAAACCGCAGACTGCGCGCTGCGGCCAATAATACTACCGGCCGCCATAGGCATAATCATTCATCATGATCGATCGATCAACGTGCTAAGGTTTCTATACTTTACTGATGTCCCTTCTCATATTTAAAACATTGTAGTAGCAGGGTAGGTTAAGTATAGGCAGTCTTGGTTCTCCTTTTCATGTTCATTAATATTCATCATCTTGAATAGTTTGTCGGTGATACCTTTTTTGAAACATATGGTCGCTAGTTTTGTACTACTTGCCATCTCCATTGATAATGGTGTTAGTATCTTTAAATTTGGGGGGGGGATCTACACCCTTTGTTTCATTACAACACTTCGGTCTGGACAGCGTCCGTTCTCAGTATCATTTTTGCAAACGACAAAGGGGGTTCAATTTGGACAGGACAAGATGGAGATAATTATCTTTTGATCGAGGGTTACTACCGCACACAATATACCAAAATGCTTTTGTTCTTTTATGCATATGCAGGAGACAACTTTTATCTGAATTCAACCTTCAAGGCTTTTGATAATGGTTTGATTAGATAGATAGTAGATATGATATGATATGATATGATATCGATGTGATGATATTCATTATGAACTACAGGTAGGCAGAGCGTGTGAAGTCTAATGAAGTCCCAGCCTGCATGGTCATGAGACTTCGAGCGCAATTAATAATGAAGTACATAATGGAAGGGATGCCAATTGCAACTGGCCAATTCAATATTCTCGATCCAATCTAAGAACCTTCCTTTCCTTGTGTTTTCAACATGCATCGATTGATTCATGCGTTAGTTACTTTTGTGCGCCTCAACAGTTGAGGATCCCCCATCCATCCATCCATGTCACCCGCATTCAGGATTCATTTCCTTTACATACATACATATATATATATATATATTGAGTATTATTGAACAATTCATTTAATCTCCCCGTCCTTTATCAAATTCTTGTATTCATTTCAACACCGCGTCTGCGTGACACATCATGGATGCGTTCCTTTGGGTTCGAACCTTTTCATTTCTTCGGCAAGCGCTAAGCACGGGACTTTAGGTGAAATCAATACAGTACAGTTTTTTTAGAACTTAGAAACATCTATAACTAAACAGCACCTAACCCAAAATACAAAACGTCCGTGCGTGATAACGTGGTTTTTCCCCATCGATGTCATTTCCCCATGATGCCCGGTAGATCACTTCAACAGACTCACGTGTTTGTAAAAGGGTTCGATGCAAAATTGATCAGATAACCCTTCGATGCCCGTTCTTCGCACCGAGTCCCCCGATACTCCACTGATTACTCCCGTCACTAGCGAGATTTCAACTTACTTCATTTATATTATTCTAGATCTTTTTCCTTTTTTTTCTATTACTAACGAAGAGTTGATAATTCCGAATGGTTATGCAGATGATCATCTTGCATAATGTCCGCCAAGCAAACGATAGGCATGCGCTTTGTATAACCCCCTTCCTCATTTCATTTGCCTGCTTGTGGGTACACCAATGCAAGTGGATTACTTTAGAGGGACGGAGCGGCCGGGGGATCGGGGGGACAGTTGTGGCATGCAACCGGAGATGTTAAACCTTTTTCGCGGATATATACATATGATCAAATCAAAACCAAGCTTTGCATATCTTATTTTGGGATTTACGTTGCTGCTCAGCGGCTCCAAGCCGAACTGTAACCATGTGGAGAAAGCTTGTAAACCTGCACCCGGCGGGTAGGACATGACAATGTTCTTTTCATAAGTACTTACGCTTGGTTCTGGTAATAGCCTGCTAAACTTGACATGTACTTTACTGAGGAGGCTTGTTATCTCGTGAATTCTGGAAATCACCTGGAAATTCGGTCCGTATCCGCGACATGCCTGTTCAAAACGTACACCGCACATCGCATATTGATACCTATTGATGCTTACATTAATTAAACAAGCGAATCCCGTCCTCGAAAAGCTCCACGGATCGACGTCTCGACGTGAGCGACGATCTAGTTCAAAGGTATTTCGATTTCTGAAGGAAATTTGGTGGTAGTTGTTTCCCCTTGCGAATTCTTCTCCAGAAACAAATGCGCGAGGATCTTCCCCCCCCAAAGTCCCCAATTTCTATCCATGGTTTAAATGCTGAGCGCTGAACATTGAACAGAGGTAATGGAAGACTTGAATAAATTGATCCCCAGAACCACCAATCACACCCGCTCGCAAGGCATCGGCCCAAAAAGAAGGTGCATAACGAAAAAAAGGCTTCATAAAACTCAAAATCTCGTACAGCTTGACGAGACCTGACCGGCGACCTTCGTTCATCCCGACAGCTAGAACCTTCATGTGTAGTAAGTGAGGTTACTTTAATTATATCTTGTTTCAGTCCAAAACTTACACGCTGAGCTAGAAATGAAGGCTTCTGGCGTCTACTTAGTGATAAAAACTTGATAGTGAGGTTGTCGACAATTCTTCCAATCTTTACTAAAGTGCACGGACCACGGGATCTCAGGACTAGTGCCCGAGTTGGCCACAGTTCATGACACCGGTGCCAAGCTCTTCGGCACTATACCCTCTCGGGGACCGACTTGAGACCGACTGCTTGTCTTTATGATGGTATACTCCATCCTCCTTTTTTCGAGATTACTTTTTTGGTCAGTTATAGACAACAACTGAAACAAATTTACATTCACCATCGAGGCAAATCATCACCTATAGGCTCCTACGAAACCCAGCAGTCGAAATCTTGTCGTGAAGCTTGTCATACCCGACAGAGAGTTACAATATTCCGAGTCAAGTTAGCAAGGTGAAGAGACGCAACTCTTCCACTCAATGATCCAGCTTCAAGAACTCACGATCAGAATTCGACACCTGATCGATGATCGATGATCATTTGACGTCCGTCGGACCCCCGTTCTCGACCTTCAGGCCTTCAGGTACGGTAAACTTGAAACGTTAAGTGGCTACCTGAATCTGATCATCTAGGCGCCGTGGGTGCCGGTATAGGAAACGAAGGTGATCTACTAAATTGTACGCTAAAATATGGGGTATGTTTGTTATTTGAAAATCGATCGATGTTACTTGGCTAAGTATGTATGTATAACCCCGCTGGGTTAGCTGTTTTGAACGTTGGGGGATTGGCCCAGGATCAAGCAATTCAACAAACAATTAAGGTACTTTTGAACAGGAGGGGGGCTTGAACGATTTGAACACCTGAACTGACGTGAAGAAGCCACGCTCCAGTCTCGATGACAATAGTCCTTTATATTATCTATGCCCAGGTTATGTTCACCTGATAGAGGTAGTCTAACTAAACGTCCAGGAGATTACAGGGATCAACAAGTTTTGAGAGACCCTTTCAATTCCGGTTCACATCACAGATGAGTGTCGTCGAAATAACTACTTGTGTTTGGGCCTCAGGTGAGGGCAGTTGGTACTCGGTCTCATTCCCATGGCTCTCTTCCGGAGTAACAGGCTCGACTTTCGAGACGCTGCTCATTGAGCATAGAGCAAGGTCAGAGAACTATCGGCGCCCCACTCCTTGCTCTTGTGTTGAGGCACTGTCACTGGTGGGATTTAGGACAAGAGGCGAGAGCTTGTATACTTCTGTACTTGCACGGACAACGAAAACCTATCATAGTCAGTATAACCTTTCTGCATTGGGTGTTGGCTTTGGAGAAGACCCTGTTCCCACCCCGCAGGGGATTGGGGTTGAACGTTGAGTACATCGCCGATGGCGATGCTTCACTGTCTAATACCATCACTCAGGCCCACCCTTAGAGCGTTTATCCAATCCCGACATTCAAATCTATTATTGTTCTAACCTTTCACAGACAGTAACATGCAACATCGTCTGCTGCCAGGACTTCAACCCCCACCACTACACCGTTGTCACGCCTCAAACGACTTGGTGGCTTTCATACAGTGACAACAGGAAGAACCATTCTCGTAAGTAAATTGCAGGCCGGGAGTGTTGGTGGATGGTTGTCACACAATCTATGCAGTTCGAGGAAGGGAAGCAAGGTATTGCCTAATGGTCATTGGATAGGGAAGGCCTGTCCTCACTTCATGCACTAGGGCCGGGCTAAGGTGTATCTTGGTATTAGCAAGGTGGCCCTGGCGATGAATTCGAAACTATGCTAGGCTAATGGATAAGGCATGCATTCTGTGTGAAGCAAGGCGCTTGGTCTGCTATACGTTTGTACCACAATTAAATCTCTGTCTCCTCTAATGAGCTGTGGCTGTTCCGAGATCGAGAAACGGATCATCGGAGGTGAATTGGAAGTTGAGAACAGACCTCCACCGCCATCCTTCACCTCTTCCAATAGGAAGAAGAGACGAGCTAGTCCAATGCGAACGAGGACATGAACCTTTCCCGCAACCGCAGCATCGTTGATTTCCGGTGCTCGACTGAACAGCGGGCATCCCACCGCCATGGTATTTGTGGGGAAGCACAGTAGGATGCATTTGTCTGTGATGCCAGAAAGTGTCGTCCTCTGGAGCGAGAAAAAACTGTCTGACAGGTTCGCAAATTTCCACTGGCAGCCCCGAGATTATTCAATAGCTTTTTCTTGTACAGGAACACCCGGCCCCGCAGCATCAAAAGAGCTCAAGGTAAGTATTCAGGTTTGCTCTCCGCCTACGTGGCTGTCTAGTCATTTGTACTGACCGAGACTTCGGAAGGCACAATTCCGCTTGATAAAGTCACGGTATCTCCTGAGCCTGGATCTAACCTCTCAAAACGTTGAATAACCTGTCTAGAGATCCCGTTTGCCATCTGTCGGTCCTTTGACATTGGCACAGCTCCATGAAATATTTTTAGTTTTGCATTTGGAACGAGGCGTTGATTAAACTTGAATTCCGTCCTATCCGGTCTTGCACTTGCAGCTGTCCTAGACCTGCCTACGCGTACGAAAACAGGCAGCCTGGCTTTCTGTAGTTGGAGCCAGCCCAGTTCGAATTCCAAACGCTACTACTACTGACCACCTGCGGCAAAATTACTTCTACGAATTTTGAATAGGCTAATACACTGGATACAAACTTGCTGCCAGGATATCAATCAACAAGGCTCGTCTGGTCTTGTCTCCACATTTTTCCGCCTCTTGTTATGTCTAGCGAAGTTCCGTTAAGAACTCCAAGAACCCTTTGTAATTAAGGTGAGGGCTTCTATCCTCTGAAAATAGACTTGCTGGAACCTTTGACCTGGCTCTTCTGAGCAAGTTCCTCCACTTTGAGTTGATTTCGGCATATCGGTAAGTAACCCCAGACTCATTCTGATCATCTAATATTATACCTGAGCGCCCGCATTCAAAGTGGAGTAGCTACGACCCACCATGCACTTCTACGCGGTCAACGGACGGCGAAACCTCGTCGCCTCAACGACCTTTCTTTGGCAGAGTTCCATGCTTGATTCTGACCCTGACGGCTATAGCACGGCCCCAATAAATGCCGCCCATACCACGATCAGCCTGAAGTGTTCGTTTGAAGACATGGGAATAGGTTATTGAACGGTTCCTACTAGGCGCCATTTCGCCTTTTCCAAGTTTTGACTCAAGTTACAGAGACATGTAACTTACGTCGCACGGCAGGAGCGAATTCAGATAAATATAACTTCCATGAGATGTGCTTGAACTTCGGCAAAATCATGGACAACTTACCAATTGACCAGGAACTGAAGGCTTTCTAGAAAGCTAATACTCAGGACTCAGTAGTTTGGTCACTTCTGCGAATATTCAAAACACATGAATGATGTATATGTTGCAAGACATTACAGCACATTCAGACTCTCAGTTGCAAGGCACCATGTCTTTCCCGTTCACCGAGTACTTTGATTATGTAGATGACCTATCTTCCAGATCACTATCACACATCATCTAGCACCATATTACAGACAGGTGCCACTTTTGAGTGACTCGTCGTTTTCGGTGCTCTCTTATTTGTGGCCTTCTGTGGTGGGATTATGGAAAAAATAGGAACAAAAATTGAAGCCTATGTAATTTGATGGAAGGTGCCTGGATACTGGCGTTTGTAGAACGGTCGCACTTTATGCAAGTTATACAAGGGCTTTTGCCTCGAGTAGGATTTTAAGGTGGATACCGCTAAGATTAAGTAAACCATTGACACTATTATGTGGTACCTGGGAAGGATGAAGGTCGACTTCAGTGACCGAGAATCGGCAGGGGCCATCCTTTCGATAAAATAGAAATGTGACAGTCTACTTGGTCTTGGGTCGGTAGACGTTTGCCGATTGCAAAAACAATGACAGTCGCGCTTTGAGAAGGAAGGAATACGGAAAGCAGGTGGACAAGTCGGATGTGTTGAAATGAATGTCCCGCACCACACATGTCACAAGCCTGCAGCTGACTGGCTTGTCTGATGATGGGGGAAATCTGATTTGGTTCCCGTGCCGAAATCCTATGGTGGAGATGCTATATAAGTACTGATGAAATTCGTTATGAAGGACCAATTTAGTGTTAGCTTATCGAAAAGCCGTTAATTTGCTGAAATGTCTAACACCGACATGAGCCGACGGAACGCAGAGGGGGTGCGCGACGGACTTGTTGTAGGTGACTCAAGTCTGAACGAGAAGAGTACCGGATCATAGAGGGATGCTGGATAACGGTCTGAGATAAAAATCAAGGTAGGCATGTGCCTAGATCTTCGTCGATATGTATCCGTTGAGCAACGAGGCTATCGCTGTGGGAAGAAAGCCATGGAGTGAGAGACGTACAAAAAGTAAATCCATTGGTGCAACAGACGCAATATCATCTTATCAGGAATATCGCCACGTGCACAAGATGTGCGCCGAGAAGCAGATGGAGGCTGTGGAAGTAGGTGTCCACCGTGAGGGAACCATGGGATCGATTCTACGCCTCAACCAAGCAGATGGGTATCTATGATTTGCTCGGTTGAATTAGGCTTGATTTTTCGGATACCACTTATCAGACTTCAGTACCAGTCGTGTCAGAGTGTCGGGCAATTGTTTCTTCAAACATCTCAGAATTGAAGCCCGCAGCATGCCCCCACGTACCCTACAATTATTGCGTCGGGGCTCCTCAGGCTTAGAGATTCCATGGAAAGGCGATATCATCTGAGATACTTATGCCAGAGTCGGGAACCTCCGTCATTCTGTCAGTTGATGTCAGCTCTGCTTCAAGCAGGTATCATGGGTGTTTCACGTACTAGGGATTCCCTTATGATTTAATTCAGCCGAAAGGCAGAATGCCAGATTTCTGAGAACGGTTTGCATCCATAGCTTGAGATATTTCTCATCTTTACTGCATGTTGCCGGTTTAGCAAAGCTGTTTCTGCTCCTTTTCAGATAGCCGCAGTTATGACATTGAACAATCATCCTCGAAGAAGGACAAGTTTCCTTGAAATTGCTTTACGACCTGCGGCGATTAGCAGTAACAACCCTATATGGTCTTTCGCAAGTCAAAAACTACCTTGAGACGTCGGCAAAAAGATGGGTTTGGAAGCAACCTCGGCCAGAGCCTCAACTTGGGAGGAGGGGAAGAAATAACCGATACCGTATGAATGATAGAAGTTGAATGCGGAGGTTGCACGTAGCTACGCAGGCAAACTCCGTCCAGAATGACTTGAAGGCTAGAACCCTTCTTAATCTAATTCCACCAGAAGACCGTTGACGTAGAGGAGAAACAAGTCTAGGTAGACGAGCAGATAATCATCGGATTTTGAGGGATCCGGCTGCGTCCGTTATGGAGAAGTTGGTGAAACATTTAGGAAAAGAAGGTATGAGGTAGCAATACCAGCAGAGAGCACCCTTATCAAAGGGAGTAATGCCGACAGGACAAAAATAACATTATTGGATGGAGAGATTCTCTGACCGCCAATCTTAGCAGATGGCAGACAAGATTCCCACATGAGCTGGAAATGCAAAATGAAAGTTCCACGACACGGTGCCGATAAATGATGGAGAAAGGAAACATGAGTTGCGGTGCCGCTGGGATCTATCGACTTAAATCCAATCTTTGTCTAGCAAACCCTGTTCGTTGGACATGGTCGCTGTACGGTCAACTCCGAGTA
>Ga0193743_1001328_pt1 | contig 18407 bp, 15 predicted proteins | sample L2c2metaG_FD_143038 | JGI IMG/M metagenome (GOLD analysis project Ga0193743, IMG submission 143038) | Soil microbial communities from a riparian zone of the East river system, Colorado, United States - L2c2 | ecosystem: Environmental > Terrestrial > Soil > Riparian zone | place: USA: East River... | reverse complement strand
CAGCGGACTAGATCGGCTTCCTGGTGTCGTCTCCGGTCTCTATGCGCCTTTCGCTTTTTTCACGGCCTCTGTGAGCGCGGGCACAACCTCGAAGAGATCGCCGACGATGCCGTAATCGGCTACTTCGAAGATGGGCGCGTTCTCGTCCTTGTTGATGGCGACCACGGTTTTTGATCCTTTCATGCCTACCAGGTGCTGGATGGCGCCGGAGATACCGACCGCGAGATAGAGCTTGGGCGAGACCGTTTGCCCGGAGCTGCCCACCTGCCGTTCCATGGGCAGCCAGCCGTTGTCGCAGATGGGCCGTGACGCGGCAAGCTCACCACCGAGCGCTGCGGCGAGTTCTTCCATCATGGGCAGGTTGTCCTGCTCCTTGATGCCGCGGCCTACCGAGACGATGATGGGGGCGGCGCTGAGGTCCACGGTCTGCGCGGCCTCGCGGAACGGCTCGTCCGGCTTATTGCGGATGGCGTTCGCTTCGATCTGCGGCGCGAAGGTTTCGACCGTGGTGTTCCCAGCTTCGAGCGATTCCGCACGGAAAGCGCCGGCCTGCACTGAGACGAAGCAGGGGCCGGAACCGGTGTGGCGATAGTCCGCGTTGAGCTTGCCTTGAAAGAGCTGCCGCACGAAGACGAAGGTGTCGCCGTCCTTACGCAGGCCGACGAGATCTGCCAGGAGCACCTGGCCGAAACGCGTGGCGAGACGCGGAGCGAAGTCGCGCACCTGGTAGGTGTGCGGGAAGACGACATAGCCGGGCTCGAGCTTCTTGATGAGCTGCTCCAGCGCCGATACGTAACCGTCCGCGGTGTAATTTTTGAGCAGCGCATGCTCGACGCGATAACCCTTGTCGAGCTTCTTGCTGGCTAGCTCGCCGCTCAAACCTTCAAGGTCGCTGCCGACGACGGCAACCGAGAGCGGTTGGCCGGATGCCGCTGCGATTTGCTGTCCAGCGGCGAGTGCTTCCCACGACATGCGGTTGTAGGCACCGCCACGATGTTCCAGGACGACCAGGACTCCGCTCATATCACCCGCACCTCAAACTTCAGCTTTTCGACCAGCTTCGCGGCTGCCTCTTTCGGTGAGCCCTCGATCAACTGTGTCTCTTTTTTCTTCTCCGGCAGGTACACACGTTCCAGTGTCACGGTAGCCGCGGCTGCCGGCGGCAAATCGCCTGCGGAGATACGGCGCACCTCTTTGGTCTTCGCCTTCTTGATGCCCATCAGCGTTGCATACCGCAGCTTGCTGATGCCGGATTGAATGGTGAGCAGGGCGGGCAGCGGCATTTCCACGTGCTGGAACCATCCGTCTTCGAGCTCACGCTTTACCTTGATGGAGCCCTCACCGGCCTCAACCTGCATGATGATGGTGGCGTGCGGAATGCCGAGAAGCTCGGCGAGCACGACGCCGGTCTGGCCGAGGCCGAGGTCATCCGATTGCAATCCTGTGAGGATGAGATCAGGCTTTTCGTCCTTGATGGCAGCGGCAAGACGACTGGCGATGCCCAGCGTATCCAGCGATGCGAGGTCGTCACATTCGATGTGGATGGCGCGATCCGCGCCCTTGGCCAGCGCTTCGCGAATGGTCTGCGAGCCGCGCTCCGGGCCAGCCAGCAGCGCGACAACCTCGCCGCCATGCTTCTCTTTGAGTTGCAGCGCCTCTTCCAGTGCGTAGGCATCGGGCTCGTTGATCTCGTAGCTGAGATCGTCTTCATCGATCCAATGACCGCTGGAATCGATGTGCAGGCTTGAGTCCCGAACCGGGACTTGCTTGATGGCGACAATGATCTTCATGCGTTCTGTGCTCCATTCGACGGTGTCGCCGAGGCAGTGGCGACGGGCTGCGCGGCGATCGTCTGTGCGGTGATTTGGGCAATATCGAGCAGTTGCGGCGGCGCGTCACTGGTGGCGGCCAGCGCATCGCGAAACATGGTGTTGCAGAAGGGGCAGGCGGCGGCCACGACGCTGGCGCCGGTGGCAGCCAGCTCTTTCGCGCGCACGTGGCTTACGCGCTCGCCGGTTTCTTCGCCCAGGAAGGCCAGACCACCGCCCGCCCCACAGCAAAAGGAGCGTTCGCGCGCACGCGGCGGATCGATGACCTTGCCGGATCGTGCGAGCACCTCGCGCGGCTGGTCGTAGGAGCCGCGATAGCGGCCGAGATAGCAGGGATCGTGATAGACAATCTCCGGACCATCGGTTTTGGGGAGTTTGTCCTGATAGCGGGCCATGAACTCACTGTGATGCTCGACCTCCGGTGAGGCGCCGTAGTCCTTCCAATCCTTGGCGATGGTCCGGACACAGTGCGGGCATATCGTAACAATCTTTGTGACCTTCTGCTGCTTCATGATCTCCAGGTTCTGCTCTGCGAGCTGCTGGAAGACGAGATCGTTGCCGAGGCGGCGGACGGGATCGCCGGTGCACTTCTCTTTCTTAAGAACCCCGTACGAGGTGCCGAGGTAGTCCATGACTTTTGCGAAGGAGGCGATGATCTCGCGGCCCTGCGGATCGTAGGCGCCCATGCAGCCTAGCCACAGGCAGTACTCCTGCGAGCCATCGAAGATAGGAAGTTCCTGCTTCTTGATGAACTTGTCGCGTTCGGTTGCGCTCATGCCCAGTGCATTGCCGTTGCGTTCGAGCGCGAGGAAGAGCTTGGTGCCGTGATCGTCCTCCCAGGCGCCGGTGTTCACCGCGCCACGCCGCAGCCCGATGATGACGGGCAGATGCTCGATGCCCACCGGACACTGGAATTCGCAGGCGCCGCAGGTGGTGCACTGGAAGGCTGCCTCCTGCGAGTTGTACTTGCCCAGCAGCGGCTCCTCGGAGTGGGGGCCGAGATCGTTGAGATAGTTGCGCACGCCAAGGATGATCTCTTTGGGGTTGAGTATCTTGCCGGTATTCGCAGCGGGGCAGTGCTCGGTGCAGCGTCCGCATTCGACACAGGAGTACGCCTGCAGCGCTACGAGTTGCGTCACATCTTTGCCAGTGACCAGCCCGAAGTCCTCATCGCCGTTGAGCGGCGGGATGTGGCTGAACTCTCCGCGTGAAAGGAAGATCGTGATGGGGCTCAAGACCAGATGCAGATGTTTGGTGTGCGGAATGAGCGGTAGAAAAGCCAGGATGCAGAGCGCATGCGCCCACCACAAGCCGCGTGCCATGGTTGAGGTGGATGGCACGAAAAAGGCCGCGAGGTAGGTAACCATCAGGGCGAAGATAAGAAAGGCGATGACGCCGGATTCGTAGGACACCTTGCGGCCCAGCCAGATGGGGCGCACGAAGAAGCGGCGCACGAAAAGGCCGGCGATCGAGACCGCGACCAGCAGCGCGAAGACAGCAGCAAACCAGAAGTAGAAGACGCCTACCCAGTTATCAGCGTCGAGAACACCGAGCCGGAATCCGGCCGCGAAGTGATTGAGTGAGACAAGCGCAAAGGCGAGGAATCCCCAGAAGACGAAGGCATGCGCGAGGCCAGGAAGCGGGCGTTCGCGGATGACCTTGGCCTGACAGAGCAACTCCCAGAAGAAGTCCCATACTCGCTTGCCGATGGGAGCGAGGTGGAAGCCGGGATCTTTCCGGGCGGTGAAGATGTTGCGCAGCACACGACTGAAGCGCCTGAAGAAAGCCACAGCGGAAAGCGCGATGCAAATGGCAAGCAGAACCATTTCCACCATCGAGAACGACGGCGGCTCCGCGTAATGGAGAGTCATGACGAGCACGTGTGCGGGTGTCGCTGGGTTCATACAGCCGTAACCTGAATTGTTTTCACAAATACTGCGTTTTCATCACATCCGAGAAGAGCAGCTTTTCTTAACGGAAAATCTGCGTTAGTAGCCGTTACAAGCCCTTTACCTTTTGTGTAAACAGTTTGAACGGCACCCTTACCTCGGTAAGGGGCGCTTGAAAATTCACTTGCGCGATCGACCGGCGAGCGCGTAGAACGATGAATGTATATCCTACCGGTGAGTAAGATATCAACCGGTATGGGTAGTGTCAATTGCTGACGGAGTGGAATGATGCCCAGGCAATCCGCGGCACTGCAACCGCATCGCCGGCTCTTTGCCGATCGCCGACGGAACCCGGATGGCAAGCGCGGGGCGGTGCTGCATACGGCGGTTCGCATGTTCCTGGAGCGCTCCTACGGGCGCACATCGATGAACGATGTCGCCCTGCAGTTGAACATCACAAAGCCGGCGCTCTACCACTACTTCCGCAACAAGGAAGAGATCCTGGTGGAGATCTACCGGCTGGGGACAGACCTGATCGACGAGATGCTGGACTCGATCGAAGCCGAGGAAAAGCCCGGACTGGACAAGGTAGCAGACTTTATCGCGGGCTACATCCGGATCATTACAGGGGATTTCGGCCGCGCGATTATCCGGCTGGACGATGGCGAGCTATCGAAGGCGGGCCGCAAGGTAGTGCGCGGGCGCAAACGCGGCATCGATCATCGGCTGAGGGCCATCATTGACGAGGGCATCAAGGATGGATCGATTGCGCCCTGCGACGCCAAGATCGCATCTTTCCTTGTGGCAGGCGCGATTCACGGGATGGCGAACTGGTATGTGCCAACGGGGCCAATGGAGCTGACAGCGATCATCGAACAGTATGTGCGGATGCTGGCGGCCGGCCTTGCCACAGGAAGCCTGCCCGGCCTGACGCAGCACAACTTGTTTGCATTTAGGAACAACACGCAGGTCCACGAGTAAGGAATCGAAGAGGAGAGCATGGAAGCTGTTGCCGAACGAGCAGGCGCCACAACCACCGCCGGGAAATCCCTGTTGCTGCGGAAGGCGGCAGTACTGGGCGCGGGCACCATGGGATCGCGGATTGCTGCGCATCTGGCAAACGCCGGCGTCAGCGTGCTGCTGCTGGATCTGGCCAGCAGCGATGGCGCCCGCAATGCCGTTGCAGACAAGGCGCTCGATGCGCTGAAGAAGGGCAAGCCTGCCGCCTTCTATACGCCATCCGCCGGCGCACGCATTCGCACTGGCAACTTCGATGACGATCTGGCCCAGCTCGCGGAATGCGATTGGATCGTTGAGGCGGTAACAGAAAACCTTGAGATCAAGCAGCAATTGCTTGCGCGCGTCGCACCGTACGTTCAGCCGCATGCATTTCTCACAACCAATACCAGCGGCATTCCAGTCGGCTCGATTGTCAGCGTGCTGCCTGCTGAACTGCGCCGCCACTGGTTTGGCACGCACTTCTTCAATCCGCCGCGCTACATGCGGCTGGTGGAGGTGATTCCAGGGCCGGATACAGACCCGGCCGCGATGGCGGCGCTTTCTGCCTTTCTCGATCAGAACCTGGGCAAGGAAGTTGTCCGCGCGCGCGACACGCCAAACTTCATCGCGAATCGCATCGGAACCTTCTTCATTCTTGAAACCCTGCGCGTGATGGAAGAGGAGAATCTGAATGTCGAGGAGGTCGATGCGCTGACCGGCACCGCGATCGGCCTGCCACGCACGGGAACCTTCCGGCTGGCGGACATGGTGGGGCTGGATATCCTCTCGCATGTAGCGCGGAACTTTGCGCGTTCCCAACAGACTACGGGCCGGCTGGATGCAGGCGGCCAGGCAGCGCTGCCGCCGTTTCTCGAAACGATGTTGGAGCGAAAATGGCTGGGCGACAAGACAAGTGGCGGTTTCTACAAAAAGGAGCGCGGCACGGACGGCAAGGATGCGCGTCTCGTGCTGGACCTGAAGACACTGGAATATCAGCCGTCATCCAAGCCGAAATTACCGGCGCTGGAGATGGCGAAGAATGCAGACTCACTGCCCGAGCGGCTGCGGATACTGCTGGGCAGTGATCAGAAGAGCAGTGATCAGAAGAAGGACAAGGCCGCGCGCTTCCATTGGAAGCTGCTGACGAGGCTGTGGAATTATTCGGCGGATTGCTTGCCGGAGATCGCCGACTCTGCAGCGAATATCGATGCGGCGATGCGCGCCGGGTACAACTGGCAGCTTGGGCCATTCGAGATGTGGGATGCGGTCGGCGTCGCCGACACGGTGAAGCGCATGCAGGCGGCGGGCGAGCGGGTCAGCCCGGTGGTCGAACAGATGCTCGCCAGTGGTGCAGCCATCTGGTACAAGGACGACGGCGTTTCAAGCTACGATCCGGCAACGCAGCGCTATCAGCCGGTCACGCGCGCCGCAGGCATCGCGCGGATTGCCACCTTCCGCGCCAGCAACGGTGTCGTACGCGGGAATCCTGGCGCCTCGCTCATCGATTTGGGCGATGGAGTGGCCTGCATCGAGCTGCACTCGAAAAAGAGCGCGATCGGCGATGACATCATTCGGCTGATCACGAAGACGCTTGAGCCAACTTCCGATGCTGTGCGCGACTTTCGGGCCCTCGTCATCTCGAGCGATGCGGATAACTTTTCGGTAGGCGCGAACCTTATGCAATTGCTGCTGGCTGCGCAGGAGGGCGAGTGGGAGGATGTCGACCTGACCATCCGCGCCTTCCAGCGTATGACGCAGACAATCAAATTCTGCCCTCGGCCAGTCGTGGTCGCGCCATACGCACTGTGCCTTGGCGGCGGCACAGAAATCTCGCTACACGGTGCCCGGCGGCAAGCTCACGCGGAGCTCTACATGGGCCTGGTGGAGACCGGCGTTGGCCTCATCCCCGGCGGGGGAGGCACCAAGGAGTTCGCGCTGAAGGCGACGGACGAGGCGATTCGCTCCTTCGGCGATGCCACGCGCGTGGGCATTTCGACGGAGCTGGTCGACACCATGAAGCAAGCATTTGAGACGATCGCGATGGCCAAGGTTTCTACCTCGGCCGCGGAAGCCCGCTCACTCAACCTGCTGACCGCGGAGGATGGCATCACACTCAACCGTGAACGGCTCCTGCTTGACGCGAAGGCAGCAGCAGAAGCACTTGCCGATGGTGGGTATCTGCCACCGGCGATGCGGACGGACATTCCGGCAGCGGGCGAGAGCATACGGGCCACTTTGAAATTAGGCGCCTACATCATGCAGCAGTCCGGCTACGCGAGCGAGCACGACGTGAAGGTAGCCGGCCACGTTGCGCACATCTTGTGCGGCGGCCGCGTGGCGCCTGGGACGCCAGTCAGCGAGCAGTATTACCTGGATCTCGAGCGCGAGGCGTTCCTCTCGCTCTGCGGCGAGCGCAAGACGCAGGAGCGCATCGCCTACACCTTGAGCAACGGCAAGCCTTTGAGGAACTAAACACCATGCAGGAAGCAGTGATCGTAAGCGCCGTCCGTACTCCGGTCGGCAAAGCAGGACGAGGAAGCCTGGTGAATGCGCGTCCGGACGATCTGGCCGCGACCGCCATCGAAGGCGCACTCGCACGTGTGCCCCAGCTCGACCGGCGCGAGGTCGAGGATGTGATTCTGGGCTGCGCGCATCCGGAAGCCGAGCAGGGCATGAACGTTGCACGTATCGCGGCCCTGCGGGCCGGCCTGCCGGTCGAGGTCTCCGCCATGACGGTGAATCGCTTCTGCGCCTCCGGACTGCAGGCGATCGCACAGGCAGCGGATCGTATCCGCGGCGGTGGCGCATCGGTGGTTGTCGCCGGGGGCACCGAATCGATGAGCATGATTCCGATGGGCGGACACAAGATCAGCGCGAACCCCTGGCTGGTAGACAATATGCCTGCCGCATATCTCACGATGGGCCTGACCGCAGAACGCGTGGGCGAGCGTTTCCATATCTCGCGTGAGGATGCCGACAACTTCGCCTTCGCGAGTCACCAGAAGGCCTTGAAGGCGATTGCCGAGGGGCGATTTGCCGACGAAATCGTGCCGGTGGAGTGGACGGAGCGCACGCCAAAAAATGGCTCAGCGAAACCGGCGGAGCAGAAGCGCAGTTTTCAGATGGACGAAGGGCCACGCGCCGATACCTCCGCGGAGGCATTGGCCAAGCTGAAGCCGGCGTTCCAGGCGAAAGGCACCGTGACAGCAGGCAATTCCTCGCAGACCTCTGACGGTGCGGCTGCCACGATTGTCACCAGCGCCGACCGTGCAGCGGCCCTCGGCATGAAGCCGATCGCCCGCTTTGTCGCCTTTGCCACCGCCGGATGCGCACCGGAGATCATGGGCATCGGTCCGGTGCATGCGGTGCCGAAGGCGCTGAAGATCGCCGGTCTGAAGCTCGAAGATATCGGCCTGGTGGAGTTGAATGAGGCTTTCGCCGCGCAGTCGCTCGCGGTGATTCGCGAGCTCGGGCTGGATCCGGCGATCGTCAACGTGAACGGCGGGGCAATTGCCCTGGGTCATCCGTTGGGCTGCACTGGCGCCAAACTTACCGCTACTCTGCTGCACGAGATGCAGCGTCGCAAGGTGCGCTATGGATTGGTGACGATGTGCGTGGGCGGCGGCATGGGCGCGGCAGGCATCTTTGAAAATCTCAACTGACTTGTAGGACTGGAGCGACATATGGCGACGCCGGCAACACAGCAAACCACTACCGTCAAAGCGGCAGCAGGCGGCAGCTTTCTGCTGGAGGAACGCACGCCCCAGGAGGTCTTTACCCCGGAAGACTTCAACGACGAGCAGCGGCAGATCGCCGAGACCGCCTCGAACTTCGCGCAGAAAGAGATTCTGCCGGCGGCCGACGCGATTGAAGCAAAGGACTACAAAGTGACGCGCGCGCTGCTGGTGAAGGCAGGCGAGCTTGGGCTGATGGCTACCGACACTCCGGAGGAATACGGCGGCCTGGCCATGGACAAGGTGACATCGGCCATTGTGGGTGAAAGGCTCGCAGTACTGGGCAGCTTCGCCACCACGTTCAGTGCGCATGTGGGCATCGGCATGCTGCCCATCATCTGGTACGGCACGCCGGAACAGAAGAAAAAGTATCTGCCGAAGCTGGTGACCGGCGAATGGATTGGCGCCTACGCGCTCTCTGAGGCTTCCTCCGGTTCTGATGCGATGAGTCTGCGCACGCGCGCAGTTCTGTCGCCCGATGGGCAGCACTACATCCTGAACGGCGAGAAGATGTGGATCACCAACGGCGGCTTCGCCGATGTGTATACGGTCTTCGCCAAGGTAGATGGCGAGAAGTTCACCGCGTTTCTCATCGAGCGCGACACGCCGGGCTTTGCCGTAGGTGCAGAGGAGCACAAGCTGGGAATCCGCGGCTCATCCACCTGCCCACTCATCCTTACCGATTGCAAGGTTCCGGTTGGCAACCTGTTGGGTGAGTTGGGCAAGGGGCATCACATCGCATTCAACATTCTCAACATTGGCCGTTTCAAGCTGGGCGCGAGCGCAATCGGTGGCGCGAAGAATTCGCTGGCAAATGCAGTCCACTATGCAAAGGAGCGCAAGGCCTTCGGAAAGACCATCAGCGAGTTTGGCCTGATCCAGCAGAAGATCGCGGAGAGTGCGACCGGCATCTTCGTTGGCGAGAGTATGGCATACCGCACTATCGGGATGATCGACGTGGCACTTGCCTCGCTCGAAGGCCCAACCGCTTCCGATGCGCGCGAAATTCAGAAGAAGATCGAAGAATACGCCGTCGAGTGCTCCATCCTGAAGGTATGGGGCTCCGAGATGCTGGACATGGTGGTTGACCACAGTCTGCAGATCTTTGGCGGTTACGGTTACGTGGAAGAGTATCCGGCAGAGCGCGCCTATCGCGACTCTCGCATCAATCGCATCTTCGAAGGCACAAACGAAATCAATCGGTTGATCATTACTGGCTGGTTGATGAAGCGTGCCGCCAGTGGACAATTGCCTTTGCTGGCTGCGATCAAGAAGCTGATGGCAGAGGTGATGGAGCCGCCATCCATCGACGGCGGTGACGAGACGGAGGATCCGCTCGCAGCGGAGGCTGCGCTGCTTGCAAACCTGAAAAAGACTGCGCTCTTCTGTTCCGGCTCCGCGACGCAGAAGTACATGCAGGCGCTGCAGGACCAGCAGGAGGTCATGGGCGACCTGGCCGACATGACCATGCAGGTCTTCGCGCTTGAATCTGCGCTGCTGCGCGCCCGCAAGCTGGGCTCGCAAGCACAAAAGTCGCAGGTCAAAACCGCGCAAGCCATGGTGAAGCTATTTGCCGCGGACGCTCTTTCCGTCGTCGAGAAGGCGGCGCGTCGTGTCCTGGCCGCGGTCGCCGAAGGTGACATGCTGCGCACCCAGCTCGCCATCCTGCGGCGGCTCTTGAAGCACACTCCGCAAGATACGATTGCGCTGAGCCGATCGGTGGCGCAGCGTCAGCTCGACGCAGGCGGCTACAAGCTATAAGTTCGCAGTCAGCGCAGCCTGCCCAGCGAACGCACCCCATAGGCGACCTCTTCGAGGAAGGTCTCCGGGTGCATGGCTGTTGGTGGCGGAAGATTCATGCGCGCCGCGGTTGACGCAACCATGCGCGTGGCCAGGGATTGCCGCACCTCGAGCGTCATGTCGAGGCGCCGCTCCAGAAAGGTCTCAATCGCCTGCAGATCCGCTGCGCTCAGCCGGCCCAGCGCATCTGTGGGAAGACTGATGACACGCGGAAGAGCGGGTGCTTGCGGCGCAATCTGCGTGAACAAGCGAGTGTTGCCTACAGGTACGTGATCGCGCGTTTGCCCTTCGTGAACGACGAGTGTGCCTGCAACCAGATCGCCGAGCCGCTGATTGCGCGACGTGGTGAAGATGCTGATACTGCCCACGACATAAAAGGATGGCAGGAAATCGATGGCGCGCACGAAGTTGCGTGAGAGCGACTCGAATAGAGTGATGGCGCGGCCACTCTGCTGGATGACGCGGATCTTCGCGACGCGCTTGCCTGGCGTCTGGCCATGCCACAGCCCCTCAAAGAGCGTGAAGTAGCCCCAATGCAGAAGAAATGGAATCAGGATCAGGATGGCGATCACCCATTTCGCGCTCGTGGCTTCATACTTCTGCATGCTGGGAAGAAAGAGCATCATGCCCAGAACCAGCGAGATGAAAGCGGCAAACTGCAGGCCATAGTCGATGAGGATGGCGATGAAGCGGCTGCCTATGCCGGCGAGCGGAAACTCCAGCGCCACGAGCTCGGGCGTGTCGATGCTAAAACGCATTTCGGTATGGGTTTCCATCGTCGAACAACCGCTCTTGTGGCTTTTCTTGACGGGAAAAGCCACGCCGAGTCACTCTCCGCAGGTCACAGTATTACCGAAATGCATTAAGCTGATCACCGAATTTCATGATTTCCAACCAGTGGATTGAGAAACGGCGACCGTATTGGGAACGGCTTGCCTCGCTTGCGGCCGAGTGCCAGAGCAATGGTGTGCGCCGCCTCGGACGTAACGAATTGCGCGAGCTGGCGCTGCTGTACCGTCAAGTGGCGAATGATCTCTCCGTGGTGCGGCAAGATGGGACGGCGCGGTCCACAGCCCACATGCTGAACCAGCTGCTGGGCCGAACACACAATATCATCTACTCCAGCCGTAAACGGCGCTCTCCCGGCGTTCTTACATTCCTTCGTGAGGATTATCCGCGCCACTTTCGCCGCTTGCTTCCCTACGCGCTGGCAGCGATCGCGCTCTTTGCCGCCGGCGCCCTGTTGGGCACGTTGCTTACACTGGCGCGCCACGGTTTCATGGAGAGCGTCCTTGGTCCGTCCATGGTGGCGACAATCCACCGTCACGAGATGTGGACGCACTCCATCGTCGGCATGAAGCCGCAGGAGAGCAGCCGCATCATGACTAACAATCTGAGCGTGACCTTCCTCACGTTCGCCGCCGGCATCACGGCTGGCCTGGGTACCATCTGGCTGATCTTCTTCAATGGATTCTTGATGGGGATCATCGCGACGGCGTGCCAGCAGGCGCACATGTCACGCGATTTGTGGAGCTTTGTCTGCCCTCATGGCTCGCTCGAGCTGCCGGCGATCTTCATCGCCGGCGGTGCGGGACTGCGGCTGGCCAGCGGCATGCTCTTTCCGGGCCTCTATAGCCGTCGCGATTCCATCGCACGCGCGGGTCGCGAGGCAGCGCAGCTGGTAGCGGGCATCATCCCCATGCTGGTGATCGCAGGGACGATCGAGGGATTTTTCTCGCCTTCGGGTGCGCCCGCCGGTCTGAAGTTCGCGGTGGGCGCTGCGCTGTTTACGCTGCTACTGCTTTGGTTGTTCTCATCCCGGGCCGCCTCGAAGGATGACGCAGCATTAGAGGGCACGGCGTTGCCAGCTGACTTTCAGCGCTCCACTCATTCGAGCGTGTGACGTCGATGAACCCGGTTGAGATTTCCGCCAGTAGCAGAGACCTGCAGATCAGAAAGGCTACGCCTGGGGAACATGCCGCTATCGCGGCCATGGTGCTGGCCATTGCATTGGAAACCTTTGGCAGCGACCTGGTTTCGCAGGACCGCTTCTCCGAAGAAGATTGGTCTCGTTCCTGGCTCGCAATCTGCGATGGCGACATGGCAGGAGTTGTATTGACCAACGGGGAATGGATTGGTGACCTCTGGGTCCGTCGAGAATATCGAAACCGCGGAATCGGGAAGGCTCTGCTTCTTCGAGGCGAATCGGAGATCGCCGCCCACGGTCATCGAATCTTTCGACTGCGCGTCGTGAAATCAAATACCAAGGCGGTCGATTTCTATCGGCATCTGGGCTGGCAAATCGAGCGGGAGTTCCCTCACGAGACGCTGCCGGCAACGATGTTCGAGATGAGTAAGCCGGCGGCCGACTAAAGGATTGGCTACAGAATCCCCTTCTCCTTCACTTCGAGATAGCGATTCAATACCGAGGTGGCAAGCAACTCGGGTTGTGTTTCGAGCGTCATCGCGCCGCGCTCCTGCAGGCGGCGCAGCAGGTGCTCGCGGCGATCCAGCAACTCCTGCGCAGCGGCAGTCTCGAACATTGCGTCGACCGTCTCCGGCGTCGCGTTGGCCTGTTTCTGCACATCGAGCTGCGAGATGGCGATGAACAGCACCAGATGCCGGCGCACCAGTTGCGCGGCGGCGTCCAGCACCTCGGGCTGCATCGCGGTCTCGGCAAAGTCGGTCATCCACAGAATCAGGCTGCGACGTGACTGGCGATGCATCAGCGTCGCAGTTGCGCGTAGGTGGTCTGCTTCCAGAGGCTCGGCACGGACCTGCGCCAACGCATCGAGCAGCAACCGGAGATGCGCTGCCCCGCGGCCGGGCAGCACGAGCTGCTGTGTGTCGCGCCCATACGCGAGCAAGCCAACACGATCACCAGAAGTCAGCGCGATCTGCGCTAGCGCCAGTGCAGCGGCCGTGGCTTGGTCGAGCTTGGTATAATGTCCCACTCGCGCACCCTGGAGGCGGCCTGCGTCGAGAACAAGCCACACCGCCTGGCTCTTCTCCATCTCGTAGAGGCGCGTGACGAGGGTGCCGCGACGCGCAGAGGCCGTCCAACAGATGTCGCGGATCTCATCGCCTTCGAGATAGTCGCGCAGGCTTTCGAAGTCACGGCCCATGCCACGCTGTCTGCGCAAACGCATCTGAAGTTCGATCCGATGATGCCGCGCGAGATAGAGGCGATTCTCCTCCGGCGTGCGCAGCGTGGGATAGATGCGCACCGTCTGGGTGAGATCCGCCATAGCCCAACGCTCTGCGAGTCCAATGTTCGACCGGTAGCGCAGGTAGAGCCGGCCCGCCGGGTGATCGCCCCGTTGCCTAGGAGTGAAGCGATATCGCACTGTGGCGCGGGCCTCAGGATACCCATCCAGCTTCCAGCTCATGGGCTCCTCGAGGAAGGGCGATGGCAGATCGTCGAGCAACGTGCAGTGAATCAGGCTCCGGCCATGCTGCGTGACCGCAAGTTCCACTTCCACTTCGCGTCCAAGTGAAGGTGCGCTCAGCCATTCGCGCTGCGCCTCGATGCGTCGCGGTGCTGGCAGCCTTGCTCCATCCACGGCGGCGAGAACCAGCACACAGACGTCCCACGCCACCATGGCCAATGCGTAGCGCGCATGGAAGAACGCTGGAACCAGAAAGAGGCAGCCTGCCAGCAGCAGGTAGAGAGCACGCGGAGTAAGCGCCCACGCCAGGCGGCCGCGTGGCTGCGCAGGCGCGCGTGCTGGATCCGGCCGTACCGTGAACTGGTTCATAGGAACTGGTTCATCGCGTCCGTTCTGGCTGGCGAGGCACGGGGACAGCGGCGATGACATCCGTCAGAACACGATCCGCATCCAGTCCCTCCAGCTCCGCCTCCGGCCGCAACATCACGCGATGCCGCAGTACCGGCAACGTGGCCTGCTTCACGTCGTCGGGAATCACGAAATCGCGGCCATCAAGCGCCGCATAGGATTGCGCCACGCGCATTAGGCTGATGGCAGCGCGTGGGCTCGCGCCTAACGTCAGTGACGGCCACTCGCGTGTACGTCGCGTGATGCCTAGCAGATAGTCGTAGAGCTCCGGCTCGATGCGCACCAGCCGCTGCTCCGCCTGAGCAGCGGCAAGCAGACCCGCAGGCGCTGGTGTCAACTCGGTGTGGCCAGCGGGGTCGAAGCCGGCGTGGTGCCGCTCCAGGACGAGCCGTTCCTGCTCGGCGGTGGGGTAGCCGACGCGGATCTTCATCAGGAAGCGATCGAGCTGCGCCTCCGGCAGCGGATAGGTTCCCTCGAAATCGATGGGGTTCTGAGTCGCGAAGACGGTGAACACATCCGGCAGGGAGCGGCGCTCCGTATCGGAGGTCACCTGGCGCTCCTCCATGCATTCCAGCAACGCAGACTGCGTGCGCGGAGGCATGCGGTTGATCTCGTCCACCAGCAGGAAGTCGGTGAAGACCGGACCTGGGCGGAAGATCATCTGCGCGCCCGCGGCTTGCAGGATGCTGGTTCCGAGGATATCGGCCGGCATCAGATCCGGTGTTGCCTGAACACGACTGAACTGCAGGCCGAGCACGCGGCCAAGCAATTTGACCAGCAGCGTCTTTGCGATGCCGGGCACGCCCTCCACCAGCGCGTGGCCGTGGCTGAGCACGGTGATGAGCGCCTGGTCGATCAGCTCGGTCTGCCCGGCGATGACCTTGCCAATCTCCGTGCGGCCGTGTTTCAGCAGCTGCACCGTGGCGGCGATGTTCTGCGGCGCATTTGGGGCTGATGGCTCAGGCTGTGTGGCGCCGGGCGGAGTTGCTTCGGGAGTCGGTGTGTTCGTACTCGGGTCCAATGGTTCCTCGATCTTTCGCGGGAGATGGAACTGGCCTTGTGCTCGAATCTGCTTGTCGTGCAATCCGTTCGTTATAGCCGGCGAGCGCCTTGACCAACATCAACGCCTGCCGCGGTTTCAAGTTCGTAAGCCGGCCAGCATTTTCGCAGGCTTCCAGATCGCGCTCGAGCGAAGGCGACGTGATACCGAAGCGCTCCGTGACTGTCGCGGCCAGTGTAGCGGCATCCGCGGTCCGTGCTGCGGCAACGCCATAGTGCTGTGCCAGACGGCTGCGAAAACGTTCGTAGGCGATGGTGACCGGCACATCGTTGGCACCGGATGAGCGATACAGACCGCCCAGCGAGCGCACGAATTCCATAGGAGAGCTGCGAACCTGCGCTGGCAGCGGGCGCAATGGACCACTGCGACGCCCACGGGCCAGCACCAGCAGGAGTCCAATCAAAAATAGCTGTGCGATCAGGGCAAGGATGACACGATCGTGCAAGGGATCCCATGCCGCCGCAGGCTCCGCGTGCAACGACTCATCCCACACGACGCGATCGCCTCGCTGGAGTTGCAGGCTGTTCAGCAGAAGATCGAGGCTGCCCCGCGCTCCGATCTCCTGATTCTCAAGCGGCGATGCGCTGGCCCACCACACCACCGTCCCCCTATCGACGGGGTAGGTCACAACAACGCCTTCGCCGGCGCATAGAAATGCGGCGCGCTGCGATGGCCGGTCAAACTTCCACACACTACGCACTCCGCGCATGACAACCTTGCCGCCAGAGGCAAGTGTCGAGAAGCCCACGGGCTCCGCTTCGCAGATACCGCCAACCAATTGCGGCGGCGACTGATTGTTGAGGTTCTCATCCGGCACAGCAGCAGCGGCAAGAAACCCCGCGGCCAGGACCCGGCCACCGCGTGCCAGCACTCGTCGAACGGCAGCGGCCTCCTGTTGACTCGGAGCGCGTGTCGGCTCCGCCAAAACAAGAACGGTGTGCGGGTCCGAAGTATTAGCAACGGAGTCGAGCGCCCCCTCGGATCGCTCCACACGATATCCCAGACGCGCGAGCAGAAGATAGGCGGCCTTCGCCCCGTGCGGAGCAGTGGAGTACGTAGAGGGTATGTAGCTGTCCGACTGTGCCTGCGGATGCACGAACACCAGAAGCACAGTGGTGCACAGCACGAGCATGGCGGTGATCAGCAGCAACCTGCGATCCCGATGGTCGAGCGAGGCCAGCAAATTCATCGAGCCGCCAGCCGTTCAAAGAGCTGCCGTGCAGCATCGCAGTCCAACTGCGTCGCAGTATCCGATCCATACCAGCACGTCTCAAAACGACGCGTCAGCAGATTCAAGTCGTCATGCTTGGGGTGGCCAGACAGGATGAGCCGAAGATACTCACGCGGAGTGCGCGCCTGGTCTGCAGGCCACTGGCCGCGCGATTCAAAACGCGCGATCGTGGCCCAGTAGTAGCTGCGTACCGCATCCCGCCACCGCTGCTGTTGCGCAGCCTGCTCTGCCTCCTGACGCAGGCGTTCCCAGTTGCGCATGGCCGGTGTATTTTCCGCACGTGATGTCTTCTCTGCCTGCAATCCGCGTGCGCGCCGAATCTGCCGCAGAAACCAATACGCAAGCGCCAGGCAGGCAAGCGCAGCCAAGCCCCACTCCAGCAGCAGGCCCAGCCATCGACGATGCGAACTGTACTCTGCGAGTCCTGCAAGCCGCCGATTGATCCAGATTGCCACAGTCTCCAGCACACGCTGCGTCAGAGAGGGATCAGCATGGCTGAACTCAGCACGATCCAGAATCGCGGTCAGCGCAGCACGCTCTGCTGCACGACTGGCAGCTATTGAGTTCGCAGATGATCCGGGCGCCTCGGACTGTTCAAGCTGTATGCGTTGCGCAGCCGCATGTAACAGTGGCACAGCATCTTCAGGGCTTACCTTGTGGCTTCCAACAAGTTCGAGCAGCCCGCGCAGCCAGCCATACGACACACGCCGAGGGGCAGTCCCTTTGGGGCCGTCCACTACATCGTCCGGACCAACCGCATCTTCGCTGCAATGCGAGATATCCACGTGCTGCTGGCATTGCTCGATGAGCGTTGCCAGCGAGTTCAGATGATCGCGGTATTCGGCCTGGCTTCGCTGTTGAGGTGTCGTGGTGTCTGCATGGGCAGATCCGAGACCCGTAAGGAGGCACAGAGCAAGGGCGGGGGCCGCTACGGGCCGGCAAATCAAATGTCGTGTCATGCCGCCGCGCCCCGCCAGACGCATCTAGATCGCCGGTCCGGGCGGCTCGGTCTGCGGCGTGAGCGATCCGGGCGCAGCGGTAGCGGAGGAGATTCCTGCCAAAGAGGTAGCGCCAGGCATTCCTGCGGCCTGTTCCATCAGCCACTCCACGTCATAGCCCTCCTTGCGGATGCGCTGGTCGTAATAAAACAGCGTGAGCGCGATGGAGTAGATCGGCAGCACGAATGATCCGCTGAGGAAGGTGCCGAAGGAAGCCACAATCTGCGTGGTCAACGTGGGTACGCCCTTGCTCTTCCACAGGAGAACGAACATAGGGATCTGGATCGCGTACTGGATCACCGTCATCACCGCGCCAACCAGCAACAGCATGACAAAAATACGCCCGATTCCGCCTTTGGTAAGGGTACTGCTGCGTTTCAGGGCACGATGCACCTTCAGATTTTCCATCAGCGAAGCAGGAATGGAGAGCGCCCACCGCAGCATCCACCACAAGACCACGAATATTCCAATGAAAATGAGCACCACAGCAATTCCCACCGCAGCCGCGCGCGCCATGCCCGCGGGCAGAAGCGCACTCGCAACAGCGGCAACCCCGACCAGGACTGCAATCGGCAACATAGCGTAGCTATAGATTGCCAGCAGGATGAGGATGTACCGATACCAGCGACGTCCAATGCTGACGTATGCCTCGCGGATGGTACACGTCTCCCCCAGGTAGTTTCGCGCAACGGCATGCGTCACTGCAGCCATTCCGATGGCTACAGGCACAATGGACAACAGGCCGATGCTGAATCCAGCGCCGACCATGATTCGGTCCGGCCGCCGCAGTGCGCCTGCGTGTAGGTGCGAATACAGCGGCAAGTCAACAAGAAGGCTGAGTACGAGGACAGCTGCATAAGAAATCGTAGCAATGCCGAAATACACCGGGAAGTGCCTACGGTACATCTGCGCCGTTCGGTCAAGAATCTCACCGAGACTGGAAGGACGAAGTTCTGCACGCATCGGGCCCATCCTGATTCTGCCAGCATTTTCTTTGCCAGCCTCGCAGATTCCCTGCTTCGCAGGCGGATCGTACCACAGCGCCTGAAAGGTCCGCGATCCCAAAGACG
>Ga0193743_1001327_pt1 | contig 18419 bp, 17 predicted proteins | sample L2c2metaG_FD_143038 | JGI IMG/M metagenome (GOLD analysis project Ga0193743, IMG submission 143038) | Soil microbial communities from a riparian zone of the East river system, Colorado, United States - L2c2 | ecosystem: Environmental > Terrestrial > Soil > Riparian zone | place: USA: East River... | reverse complement strand
ACTCGAAGTCCAGATAGGCATCGAGGGGTTGGGAGATAACCTCGGAGTACTCTTTCCACCAGGCCTGTCTACGACCGGTGCTCATCCATTTCCGGAGCCGCTCGGCGGTCGGTGCGTCGACCTTGTAGTAAGCAATGAGGTCGCGGATGTCCCTCGGTTGCGGGACGCCCTGCCCGTTCTCCAGTCTGCTCAGCTTGGACGTGGAGATCAGCGTGTCCTCGGCAACCTGTTCGAGGGTGCGCAGCCCGCGCAGCCTGCGCAGCTCGGCGCCGAGGCGGCGCCTGGGCAGCAACGGGCCTTCGGTCATCGCCATGACACCTCCCGGTCGGCGGGTGAAGCGTTCGTAGGGCACGAAGTCTCCTCTTGCGGGTCCCAACTATCCACCAGTGTTTTGGGTGCGTCACGATCGGGTAGTGCATCCAGCAGACCCAACCGGTTGCACCCGTATGGGATTCCCAAAATACACCTTGTGATCAGGGACTTGCGAATGCCATCCTGCAACTGGGCTCCCATCGGCGCCACCGGCGACGATCCGCCTGGAGCCTCCCCACAGAAGGGGGCGTGCTCATGACCACGCCAAGGGGTATGCGGGAACTGGCCGAGCCGACCTTGCGTCGGCGTGGACAAAGGCGGCCGCAATGAACGCAGAGACAATCCTGACCGTCGGGTACGTGTTGTGGACCTTCGTCACAGTGGCGATCTACGTCGCCTACCGGGTCGACGTACGGGCCCAACGCGAGGCCTGGAAGCGGGTCGAGGAGGAGCGGCGCAAGCTCCACGACGACTGGCAGGCGCTGCGATGAGCGCCGAGGGCCTGCTGACCACCGGGTTCGTCGTGTGGACCCTGGTCACGGTGGCGATCTACGTCGTCTACCGGCTCGACGCCCGGGGCAAGCGGGACACCTGGAAGCGCATCGCGGAGGAGCGGCGCAAGCTGTGGGCCGCCCGCCGGATGCTCGAGCGATACAAGCGCGATCGGCGCTACCCGGACGACATGGCCGAGTTGGCCGACTACCTGCGCGACCGGTAGCGACCGGTAGCGCCCGGCTCGCCGGCGTTGCGCCCGGGTGCGCAGAGCTGCTCTGCGCACACGGACGCAACAGTTCGTCCTGTCGGATCGCACAACGCCTCACCGGCCTAGGGCGGTCCGGTTCGTGGGTCCGGTCAGTTCCGGGGCCGGCCCGGCGGACTGCATGGTGGAGCCCAGGTCACTCCAGGTCAGGGGTTCGGTCGAACCGAGCCGGGCCGGAGTGGGCGGGCGGCGCAGCCGGCGCCGCCCCCGGTCCCCTGAGGTGCCCCATGGTCATCGGTCGAACCGCAAAGCGGCGGTCCCACCCGGTCGACGAGCTGCTGCCGGTCGGCAAGCTCGCGGTGTACGGGTTCCAGCATGTGCTGGCGTTCTACGCCGGCGCGGTGGTGGTACCCATCCTGCTGGCCAGCGCGATCGGGCTGAACGAGCGGGAGCTCATCCACCTGATCAACGCCGACCTGTTCACCTGCGGCATCGCCTCGATCATCCAGTCCGTCGGGTTCTGGAAGATCGGGGTGCGGCTGCCGCTGCTGCAGGGCGTCACGTTCACCGCGGTGTCGCCGATGATCGCCATCGGGCTCGCCGCCGGCGGTGGCACCCAGGGGCTGCTGGTGATCTACGGCTCGGTCATCGTGGCCGGCCTGGTCACCTTCCTGGCCGCGCCCTTCTTCAGCCGGCTGATCCGGTTCTTCCCGCCGGTGGTGACCGGCTCGGTGATCCTGATCATCGGCCTGGCGCTGCTGCCGGTGGCCGCCGCCGATGCGGTCGGCGGCTCGGCCCACCCGGAGCCGGCCAACCCGCGCAACCTGGCCTACGCCCTCGGCACGCTGGCCCTCATCGTGATCATCCAGCGAATCTTCCGGGGCTTCCTGGCCACCGTCGCGGTGTTGATCGGGCTGGTGGTGGGCACCGGCGTGGCCTGGGCGCTGGGCGATGCCAACTTCGCCGCGGTGGGCGACTCGGGTTGGTTCGGGGTGACCACGCCGTTCTTCTTCGGCTGGCCCAAGTTCACCGGCGCGGCGATCATCTCGATGGTGGTGGTCATGCTGATCACGGCGGTGGAGACCACCGGCGACGTGTTCGCCACCGGGGAGATCGTGGACCGGCGGATCACCCGGTCGGACATCGCCAGGGCGCTGCGCGCGGACGGGCTGGCCACGGTGATCGGCGGGGTGTTCAACTCGTTCCCGTACACCTGCTTCGCGGAGAACGTCGGGCTGGTCCGGCTGACCAGGGTGATCAGCCGGTACGTGGTGGCCGCCGCCGGGGTGATCATGGTGCTGATCGGGTTGGTGCCCAAGGCCGGCGCGGTGGTCGCCGGCATCCCGCACCCGGTGCTCGGCGGCGCGGCGCTGGCCATGTTCGCCACCGTCGCGGTGGTCGGCGTGCAGACCCTGTCCCGGGTGGACTTCCACGACCACCGCAACGTGGTGATCGTCGGATCCAGCGTGGGGCTGGCGCTACTGGTCACCGCGCAGCCGGACCTGGCCAAGGCGGTGCCCGGCTGGGCCGAGGTCATCTTCGGTTCGGGTATTACCCTCGGTAGCTTGACCGCGATCGTGCTCAACATCGTGTTCCACCACGTCGGCAAGGACTTCGGCCCGGCGGTGGCGGGCACACCCGGCGCCGGCCTGGTGCGGCTGGACCAGGTCAACCGGATGAGCCGGGAGGAGTTCGTGGACACCTTCCGCCGGCTGTTCCAGGGCCCGAGCTGGGCGGTCGAGCGGGCGTATGACCGGCGGCCGTTCGGCGACACTTCGCAGCTGCGCTCGGCGTTCCAGGAGGCGCTGTTCTCCGGCACGCACACCGAACAGCGGGAGCTCATGGAGTTCTACCCCGATCTCGGCGCCGACCGGGTGGCTGACGGCGAGGCCGGCGAGGACTCCACCCGGGACCAGGCCAGCGCCGGCCTGACCAGGCTGACCGAGGACGACCAGGCCGAGTTCGGCGACCTCACCAGCGCCTACCGGGACCGGTTCGGCATCCCGCTGATCGTCTGCGTGCGGGAAGCGGAGAAGCGCGAGGCGATCCTGCGGGACGGGTGGCGGCGGCTGGCCAACTCCCCGGCGCAGGAGCACGCCGCCGCCCTGATCGAGATTGCCAAGATCGCCAACAACCGGTTCTGTGACCAGGTGACGGACGCCAACCCCATTTCCAGTGCCCGTACGCGGGCTTACGGCCGGGAGCCTTCGTGAGTGTGGATTCCTTCAGTATGGATTCCTTCAACGCGCTGCCCGAGGACGCCGCGCGCGGCCAGCTGCTGGCCTGTTGCGCGGCGCCCCGGTGGGCCGAGGCGGTGGCGGCCGGGCGGCCTTACCGGTCGGTCGAGGCGCTGCACGCGGCCGCCGAAGCGGCGCTCACCGATGCCGACGTGGCGGACGGGCTGGCCGGGCATCCCCGGATCGGCGAGCGGACCGCCGACCTTCGCTCGCAGCGCGAGCAGCGCAAGGTGGCTGGCGCTTCGGCCGAGGTGCTCGCCGCGCTGGCCGACGGCAATCTGGCTTACGAGCGGCGGTTCGGGCACGTGTACCTGGTGTGCGCGAGTGGGCGGGGCGCCGACGAGCTGCTCGGCGTGCTGCGCGACCGGTTGGGCAACGACCCGGACACCGAGCGCGCTGTGGTGCGCGGCGAGCTGGTGGCGATCAACCGGCTCAGGCTGGACCGGATGCTGGGCGAGCTCGCGCTGGGCCGTGTCTGAATGAGCCTGTCCACACACGTGCTGGACGCCGGCCTTGGCCGCCCGGCCGCCGGGGTCCGGGTCCGGCTGGAACGCGGCGGGGAGTGCCTCGCCGAGGCCAGCACCGACCCCGACGGCCGGGTCGGTGAGCTCGCCGCCGAGCTGCCGCCCGGCGAGTACCGGATCACCTTCGACACCGGCGGCTACTTCGCCGCCACCGACCAGCGGGGGTTCTACCCGGAGGTGGTCGTCGTCTTCAGCATCACCGAGGCGGCCCGGCACCATCACGTGCCGCTGCTGCTCTCGCCGTTCGCCTACTCCACCTATCTCGGGAGCTGACATGAGCTCGAACCCCCGCATCGTGCTGGCGGACAACCAGTACGGCAAGGCGGAAACCCGCGTGGTGCGGATCTACCGCGATACCGACCGCCACGAGATCCGCGATGTCAACGTGTCCACCGCGTTGCGCGGCGACTTCGCCGACGCCTACCGCTCCGGTGACCAGTCCAAGGTGCTGCCCACCGATACGCAGAAGAACACCGCCTACGCCTACGCCAAGGAGAAGGGGCTGCGCGAGATCGAGGAGTACGCGCTCACCCTGGGGCGGCACTTCGTCGCGGACGTGGCACCTGTGCGCGGCGCGCGGATCGAGGTGGAGGAGTTCGCCTGGGCGCGCGTCGAGGTGGACGGTCGGGAGCACGACCACACCTGGGTGCGCAGCGGATCCGAGGTGCGCACCACCGTGGTGACCGTGGAGGGCGAGCAGGCCTGGGTGGTGTCCGGGCTGCGCGACCTGGTGCTGCTCAAGTCCACCGGGTCGGAGTTCGCCGGCTTCCTGACCGACGAGTACACCACCTTGCCGGAGACCCACGACCGGATCATGTCGACCTCGCTGGTGGCCCGGTGGCGGTACGCCGGCACCGAGGTGAACTGGGACAAGAGCTGGGCCGACGTGCGGCGGATCCTGCTGGAGCGGTTCGCCTCGGTGCACTCGCTGGCGCTGCAGCAGACCCTGTGGGAGATGGGCAGCGGCGTGCTCGAGGCGCACCCGGAGATCGCCGAGATCAAGCTGTCCGCGCCCAACCGGCACCACTTCGTGGTGGACCTGGCTCCGTTCGGGCTGGACAACCCCAACGAGGTGTTCTACGCGGCGGACCGCCCGTACGGCCTGATCGAGTGCGCGGTGACCAGGCAGGACGCGCCTGACCCCGGTCTGGCCTGGGCGACGGTGCCGGGTTTCGCCTGAGCGCCCCGGTCACCCTAGTCGGGTAGCTGTAGGTCGTCGGGCCCGAGCGGGGCGAAGAACGCGTCCACGTCCTCCCCGCGGACGTCCGCCAGCCGGGGCGGCGACCAGCGCGGCGTGTGCGTGCGGTCCACCACCCGGGCGGTGATGCCCTCGACCAGGTCGGGGTGTCGCAGGAAGCGGCGCACCACTCGGTAGTCCCGGACCAGGCACGGAACCAGGCCGGGCTCGTCGGCGGCGGCCCGCAGCGCGCGCAGGGTGACCGCGACCGCCGTGGGGGACACGCTCTCCAGCCGCTGCGCCGCCGCCAGGGCCGCCGGCTCGGACCGGGCGGACAACCGGCGGACGATCTCCACCGGGTCGTCACCGGCGTAGCACTCGTCGATCCAGTCCCGGGCGTCCGCCAGCTCACCCGGCGGTGGCGAGCCCGACGCGGGCAGCCCCTCGAGGCCGGCTCGCTGCAGCGATGCGAAAACCCCGGCGACCTCGGCCGACGTCATATAGAGGTTGGCCAGGCCGCACAGCAGGGCGTCCGCCGGGCCGAGGTGCATCGAGGTGAGCGCCACGTGGGTGCCCAGCTCGCCGGGTGCCCTGGCCAGCAGGTCGCAGGAGCCGACGTCCGGCGCCAACCCGATGAGCACCTCGGGCATCGCCACCCGGGACCGCTCGGTGACCACCCGGACGTCGGCCCGCCCGGCCAGCCCGAGCCCGCCGCCCATCACCACGCCGTCCATCAGCGCCACCACCGGCCTGGGAAACCGGGCCATCAGCAGGTCCAGCAGGTATTCCTCGCGCCAGAGCTGGGCGGCCACCTCCGGGTCGCCGAGCGCCGAGTCGCGCACCACGGTGAGATCGCCGCCCGCGCACAGACCCCGATCACCGGCCCCGTCCAGCACCAGGAACTCCACCGAAGGGTCGTCCCACCAGGCCCGCACCGCGTCGGTCGCGGCACGGATCATCTCCAGGGTCAACGCGTTGATCGAGTTCGGCCGGTTCAGGGTGATCCGGCCCAGCTGGCCCTCTCGGCGCGCGTTGAGCTGTTCGGAGGTACGCGCAACGGCCATTGGCATCCCGTTCCTTTGATTCGCGCTCAGGGTTCCCGTTTTCCCGGTATCGACCCTTGTTGGCCGAGTCACATCACTCTATGGTCAGACCACAGCACGGATCTACCACAACGAGGCGGTGACTTATGTCGGCACGGCAGGAGCCGATCCGCGTGATGCTGGCGAAGCTCGGTCTGGACGGGCACGACCGAGGGGTGAAGGTGGTCGCGCGCACGCTGCGCGACGCCGGCATGGAGGTGATCTACACCGGGCTGCACCGCACGCCTGAGCAGGTGGTCGAGGCCGCCGTGCAGGAGGACGTCGACGTACTCGGGGTGAGCATCCTCTCCGGCGCGCACCTGCCGATCTTCCGCAAGCTCTACCAGGTGCTGGACGGGCTCCCCGAGCCGGTCGGATTCGCCGTGGTGGCCGGCGGGGTGATGCCGGAGGAGGACGAGCAGACGCTGAGGCAGATGGGCGTGGCCGACGTGCTCGGGCAGGACACCACCCCGGAGACCATCGTCGCAGCGATCCGTACCGCCGCCGCCGACCGTCCGGTCGTCGTCTGATGGCCCGCCCGGTCGCCCTGCCCACCCCCGACAGCGCCGTGTTGGAGCAGTGGAGCTGGCCGCCCAGCTACGACGAGGGGTACCGCCCACCGGAGCAGCAGCGGCACTGGTTCCCTCAGCGGGAGACGATGCCGGCCGAGCAACGCGACGAGGCGATCCTGGGCCGAATCCGCCAGGTGATGGCCTACGCATGGGACCGCTCGCCGTTCTACCGGCGCAAGTGGGGCGACGCGGGCCTGCACCCGGACGACATCCGCTCGCTGGCGGACTTCGAGCGGGTCCCGGTGGTGCGCAAGGAGGAGCTGCGCGCCGACCAGGCGGCACACGAGCCGTTCGGCAGCTACCTGTGCGTGCCATCTGACGAGGTCAAGCACATCAACGGCACCTCCGGCACCACCGGCCGGCCGACCGCGTTCGGCATCAGCGAGCGGGACTGGCGGAGCGTGGCCAACGCGCACGCCAGGGTGATGTGGGCGATGGGCATCCGGCCGCACGACACGGTGCTGGTCGGCTCGCCGTTGAGCCTGTACTGGGGTTCCTGGGGCGCCTACATCGGTGCGGAACGCCTCGGTGCCCGGGTCTTCCCGTTCGGCGCGGGCGTCGCCGGGCAGACCGCGCGCACCGTGCTGTGGATGCGCCAGATGGGCGTCACGGTCTTCTACGGCACGCCGTCCTACGCGCTGCGCCTCGCCGAGGTGGCCCGGGAGCAGGGCGTGGACCCGGCTGAGCTGGGGCTGCGCAAGCTGTTCTTCTCCGGCGAACCGGGCGCCAGCATCCCGTCCATCCGGGGCCGCATCGAGACCGCCTTCGGCGCCCAGGTTTACGACTCCGGCTCGATGGCCGAGGTGAGCCCGTGGATGCACCTGGGCGCCGGGTCCGACGAGCCGGGCGTGCTGTGCTGGCAGGACCTGGTCTACACCGAGGTCTGCGACCCGTCGACGCTGCGCCGGGTGCCGTACGGCGGTGAGGGCACGCCGGTCTACACGACGCTGGAGCGGACCAGTCAGCCGATGATCAGGCTGTTGTCCAACGACCTGACCCGGTGGGAGGCACCGGACGCCGCGCGCGGCCGCACCTACCCGTTCCTGCCCCGCGGCATCTACGGCCGGATCGACGACATGTTCATCGTGCGCGGCGAGAACATCTACCCGAGCGCCATCGACGAGGTGGTGATGTCCGACCCCGGCTACGGCGGCGAGCACCGCATCGTGATCAGCCGGGTGGAGGCGATGGACTCGCTGGTGGTGCAGGTCGAGCACCAGCCGGGGCAACGGCTGGACGGGTGGGCCTCGGGGTTGTCCGAGCGGCTGCGCCGGGTGCTCGGGGTGGGCGCGACGGTGGTTCCGGTGGGGCAGGGAACCTTCGAGCGCACCGAGTTCAAGGCCCGTCGGGTGATCGACGACCGGGACCTGCTGCGGTCACTCAACGCGAGGGCCGAGCGGTGAACCGGGTCGAGCGGGTACGTGCCGGGGAGACCGCCGCGATCGCCCGCATGATCAGCCGGATCGAGCGGCGCAGCGACGGCGTGGCCGACGAGCTCGCCGAGCTGCACCGGGCTGGTGGGCACGCGCACATCATCGGCGTCACCGGTGCGGCCGGCAGCGGCAAGAGCACCCTGGTCGCCGAGCTGACCGCGCACTACCGCCGGGCCGGCCGCACCGTCGGCGTGCTCGCGGTGGATCCGTCCAGCGTGTTCACCGGCGGGGCCATCCTGGGCGACCGGATCCGGATGTCCGCGCTGTCCGGCGACACCGGGGTGTTCATCCGCTCCATCGCCACCCGGGGCGCGCTGGGCGGGCTGTCCCGGGCCACGCTGGATGCGATCACGGTGCTGGACGCGGCCGGCAAGGACGTTGTCGTGCTGGAGACGGTGGGCGTCGGGCAGGCCGAGGTGGACGTGATCAGCGCGGCGCAGACCGTCGCGGTGGTCAGCGTGCCGGGCATGGGCGACGACGTGCAGGCGATCAAGGCCGGGCTGCTGGAGATCGCTGACGTGCACGTGTTGAACAAGGCCGACCGGGACGGCGCGCAGAAGGCCTACGCCGAGCTGCGCGACATGCTCCGCCTGGGGCGCGGGAGCCAGGGGGACTGGGAGGTGCCGATCCAGCGCACCGTGGCCGCCACCGGCGAGGGCGTCGAGGAACTGGCCGGCCGGTTCGACGCGCACCGCGGCTGGATGTCCCGCTCCGGTGAGCTGGACCGGCGGTTGAAGCGCACCGCGGCCACCCGGATCCGCTGGATGGCCGAGGAGATCGTGCTGGACCGGCTGCGCGCCGGGCAACCGGAGTTCGACCGGGAGGTGGACCGGGTCGCCGAGCTGACCACCGACCCACTGCACGCCGCCCGCCGCCTGCTCGGCGAGAGCGCGCAACTCGACGTGATGGGAGCGTCATGAAACCTGAGTTGACGACAGAAGACCTGGTCAAGGCGGTGACGGCGGAGCTGGCCGACTGGGAGGCCAACGAGCTGGCCGCGTTCACCGCCCGGCAGCCGGAGTCCCGCGAGGAGTACCGCACCGGCAGCGGCGCCCCGGTGCAGCGCGTCTACACCCCGGCCGACCTGCCGGCGGACTGGGACGAGATCGGGCTGCCCGGCCGCTACCCGTACACCCGGGGGCCGTACCCGACCATGTACCGGGGGCGGACCTGGACGATGCGCCAGATCGCCGGTTTCGGGCAGGCCGAGGAGACCAACGGCCGGTTCCGGTACCTGATCGCGCAGGGCCAGACCGGGCTGTCCGTGGACTTCGACATGCCCACCCTGATGGGGCTGGACTCCGACGACGAGATGAGCCTCGGCGAGGTCGGCCGGGAGGGCGTGGCGATCGACACGCTGCCGGACATGGACGCGCTGTTCGACGGCATCGACCTGGAGCGGATCAGCGTCTCCCTGACCATCAACCCGTCGGCCTGGATCCTGCTGGCGATGTATGTCGCGGTCGCGGAGCAGCGGGGCCTGGACCTGAACAAGCTGTCCGGGACGATCCAGAACGACATCCTCAAGGAGTACGTCGCGCAGAAGGAGTGGATCTTCCCGATCCGCCCGAGCATGCGCATTGTGCGGGACACGATCACTTATTGCGCTGGGCGGATGGCCCGGTACAACCCGGTGAACATCTCCGGCTACCACATCAGCGAGGCCGGCGCGAACGCCCTGCAGGAGATCGCCTTCACCATGGCGATCACCCGCGCCTACGTGGACGACGTGGTGGCCGCCGGGGTGGACGTGGACTCCTTCGCGCCCCGGCTGTCCTTCTTCTTCGTCAGCCAGGCCGACCTGTTCGAGGAGGTCGCCAAGTTCCGCGCGGTACGCCGCTACTACGCCAAGATGATGCGCCACCGGTACGGCGCGCAGAACCCGCAGTCCATGCGGCTGCGGTTCCACGCCCAGACGGCGGCCGCCACGCTGACCAAGCCGCAGCCGCTGAACAACATCGTGCGCACCGCGCTGCAGGCGCTCTCGGCGGTGCTCGGCGGCGCCCAGTCGCTGCACACCAACGGGCTGGACGAGGCGTACACGATCCCCAGCGAGCAGGCCATGAAGGTGGCCCTGCGCACCCAGCAGATCATCGCCGACGAGACCAACGTGCCGAACGTGATCGACCCGCTGGGCGGCTCCTACTACGTGGAGAAGCTGACCAGCGAGCTCGAGCACGGCATCGAGGAGTACTTCGAGAAGATCGAGGAGCTCGGCGGCGTGGTCGCGGCCATCGAGCAGGGCTTCTTCCAGCGGGAGATCTCGGACACCGCGTACGACTTCGCCCGCCGCAAGGCGAGCGGCGACCGGCCGGTGATCGGCGTGAACAAGAACGTGGACACCGAGCCGGACGCCAAGATCGAGACGCACCAGCTGGACCCGGAGTCGGAGGACCGGCAGATCCGCCGGCTCAAGCAGATCCGCGCCGACCGGGACCCGCGCCGCGCCGAGGCCGCTCTGACCGCGCTGGTCGAGGTCGCGCGGGACAACGACGCCAACCTGATGCCGGCCACCATCGAGGCGGTCAAGGCACACCTGTCCATGGGCGAGATCACCGGCGCACTCCGCCACGTCTTCGGCACCTACACCGAAACCCCAGTCTTCTAGCAGCTCAGAACCCGTGAGTGGTATTGGTCGCTATAGCGACCAATACCACTCACAGGGTTCCCAGCCCTCAACGGTGAGGTTCGCATGTTTCAACAGCCCATTGCTCCTGTTGGCGGCAGCCTTGGCTGGTCGGCGCTGGTGGCGGCGCTGCCGCTGCTGCTGTTGTTCGTCCTGCTCGGGGTGTTCCGGGTGCGTGCCTGGCGCGCGTCGCTGATCGGGTTGGCCGCCTCGCTGGTCGTGGCGATGCTGGTGTACCGGATGCCTACCGGGCAGGCGTTCTCCTCGGCGGCCGAGGGCGTCGCGTTCGGCCTGTTCCCGGCGATGTGGATCGTGGTCAACGCGATCTGGATCTACCGGATGACCGTGGCGTCCGGGCATTTCGACGTGCTGCGGCGCAGCTTCGCCTCGGTCAGCGACGACTTCCGGGTCCAGGCGATCATCATCGCGTTCGCCTTCGGAGCCCTGTTGGAGGCGCTGGCCGGGTTCGGCGCGCCGGTGGCGATCTGCGCGGTCATGCTGGTCGCGCTCGGCCTGCCGCCGTTGAAGGCGGCCACCGTGGCGCTGGTGGCGAACACCGCGCCGGTGGCCTACGGCGCGGTCGCCCTGCCGGTGATCACCCTGTCCCGGATCACCGGGTTGCCGCTGGACGACGTGGCGGCGATGACCGGCCGGCAGGTCCCGTTCCTGGCGGTGATCGTGCCGTTCGTGCTGCTCGGCCTGCTGGACGGGCGGCGGGGACTGCGCGAAGCCTGGCCGGCCGCGCTGGTCAGCGGCCTCACCTTCGGCATCACCCAGTACCTGATGGCGAACTACGGCCCGGTGCAGCTGGCCGACATCGTCGCCTCGTTGGTGTGCGCGGGCTGCGTGCTGCTGCTGGTGCGCCGGTGGCGGCCGGCCGGCGGCGCACGTACCGCGGCGGCTCAGGAGGCCGGCGGCGAGCCTGGGTTGGCGGTGGCGGCGGGAGGCGGACCGGGCGCGGCTCGGTCGGAGTCGGGGGGCGGACCGGGCGCGGCTTCGACCGACCTGGCTAGCTCTGACCGGCGCGCCGACGTGCTGCGCGCATTCGCCCCGTACGGCGTGATCATCGTGCTGTTCGCGCTGGTGGCGCTGCCTCCGGTGGCGGCGGCGCTGGGTTCGGTGACGAAGTCGTTCGGCTGGCCTGGGGTGCACGTGCTGACCGAGGCGGGCAAGCCGCTGAGCCTGGCCACGTTCAAGTTCGACTGGCTGGCCAACAGCGGAACGGTGCTGTTCGTCGCCGGTCTGCTGTCGGTGATCATTCTCGGGCTCACCCCAGCCGAGGGCGGGCGGTGCTACGGCGGGACGCTGCGCCAGCTCGGCGGTGCCATGGTCACCGTGGTCTCGGTGCTCGGGATGGCCTACGTGCTGAACCTGTCCGGGCAGACCGCCACGCTCGGGCAGTTCCTGGCCGGCGCCGGCGGGTTGTTCGCGCTGCTGTCCCCGGTACTCGGCTGGTTCGGCACCGCGGTCACCGGCTCGGACACCTCCTCCAACTCGCTGTTCGGGCTGCTGCAGGTCAGCGCCGCGCAGCACACCGGCATGTCACCGTTGCTGGCGGCGGCGGGCAACACCAGCGGCGGCGTGCTGGGCAAGATGCTCAGCCCGCAGAACCTGGCGATCGGGGCGAGCGCCGTCGGGTTGGCCGGCAAGGAGGGCGACCTGCTGCGCCGGGTGCTGGTCGCGACGCTGATCTTGCTGCCGCTGATGTGCCTGCTGGTCTACCTGCAGTCCACCCCGGTACTGGGCTGGATGGTGCCGTGACCGCGTTGCGGATCACAGCGACCGCCCCCGAGCGGGTGACCTCGGGGGCAATCGCCGCAGGTAGCGTCGACTATGGTCAGACCACAAGTCGTCGCAGTGAGTGCAGCGGGGAGCCTGACGATGTCCGAGACCGCCGAGACCGGGTGGCAGCCCGTCCGTCGGTTGCGCACCCACGAGCACGTGCTGGCGCAGATCGAGCAGCAGATCCTGGACGGGCGGTTGTCCGCCGGCGACCGGCTGCCCGGTGAGCGCGAGTTGGCCGACTACCTGGGAGTGAGCCGGGCCGGGGTGCGCGAGGCGCTGCGGGTACTGGAGGCGTTGGGCGTGGTCAGCGCCGGCGTCGGGTCCGGGCCGGCGGCCGGCTCGGTGGTCCGGGGCGAGGGCACCGAAGCGCTGGCGAACCTACTGCGGCTGCACCTGGCGCTCTCCCGGTTCACCCAGCGCGAGGTGGTGGAGGTCCGGGTTCAGCTGGAGCGGTGGGCGGTGTCCGAGGCCGCGGTGCACGCCGGCGCCGAGAACGTCGCCCGGTTGCGCTCGATGGTGCTGGCCATGCGGCAGCCCGAGATCAGCTATGAGCAGTTCAACGAGCTGGACACCGGCTTCCACGTCTCGATCGCGGAGATGAGCGGCAACGCGCTGCTGGGCACGCTGATGCGGGCGCTGCGGGACGCGGTGCGCCGGGAGATGCTGGCCGTGTTCGAGTCGCTGTCGGACTGGCGGGCCACCGCGAACGCGCTCGCCGATCAGCACCACGCGATCGTGGACGCGATCGAGGCAGGCGACTCCTCCGGTGCCACCGCACTGGTCGAGCGGCACATCGCCACCTTCTACGCATCCAACGGGCACTAGTTACCGGGAACGCAGCGCGAGGAAGACGTCGACCCGGTCCTCGAAGCGGCTCAGGTCGCGGCCGGTGAGTTCCTCCACCCGGCCGATCCGGTAGCGGACGGTGTTGATGTGCAGGTGCAGCCGGGCGGCGGCCTTGCTCCAGGAACCTGAGCAGTCCAGGAACGCCTCCAGTGTCTGGTAGAGCCCGGCGCTGTTGCGCGCGTCGTACTCCAGCACCGGGTCCAGTACCCGGGCGGCGAAGGCGTGCCGCACGTCGTCCGGCACCGCGGCCAGCAACGCCACGTGCGAGGTGACCTCGGCGTCGGCCACAACGGTGAGGGCCCCGGAACGCAGCCGGGCCAGCTCACGGGCATGCCGGGCCTCGCGCAGCGCGCCGGACAGCGCCTCGGCGCCGGACGGGCGGCTCAATCCGACGGTCAGCCTCGCCGTGCCCAGCCCGGGCTCCAGCCGGGCCAGCGCGGCGCGCAGCAGGTCGAGCGGGTCCGGCCCGCCCGGCGCGGGGGCGGCGGGCAGCAGCGCCACCGCCAGCCCGTCATGGGTGGTGCCGACCACCGGTGCGCCCAGGTGCGCGGCGGCGTCGTCCAGCAACGAACGGGCCACCTCGGTCAGGTCGGTGCGGTCCACAAAACCGGCCACCGCCACCGCCACCGGGCGTTCCGGGTTCAGCCCGGCCTGGCGTAATCGCTGCAGCGTCTCCGGCCGCCCCCCGCCGCCGGCCGCTACCAGCCCGACCGCGTCGTCGGCGATGTCCCTGGCCACCCGCCAGCCCTCGGTGCGCCGGGCCCGGTCCAGCGCGGCGATCGCGACCAGCTCGCCGACCGCGTCCAGCACGTCCGGCTCCCAGCCCGGCCATGCGCCCTCCACCACGGCGAACCAGTAGGTCAGCCGCTGGTCCAGGGCCGGTCCCACCGGGAACACCGAGAACGCCGGCCGGCCGGGGACGGTGGCCGGCAGCCGGTCCGCGGTGAGGAAGCCGCGCACGATCCGGTTGACGTCGGCGTCCGGCAGCGGAGCCGGCCCGGGCACGATGGCCCGCCCGGTGGCGGTGAGCACCCGGCAGGTCAGCCCGATCGCCTCGGACACCTGCGCGGTCAGCTCGTCCAGCCCCATGCCGCCGGCGACCGCGGTGAGCAGCTGCCGCTGCCGGCCCAGCCGGGCGGACAGCCGATCCGTCCGGGCCGCCGTCACCGACCTGATCACGTGCTCGGTGACGGCGCTGAACGACACGTCCACGGGCACCGCGAGCAGCACCACCCGGTGCCGCTGGCAGGCCTGCACCACGTCCTCCGGGATGCCGTGGTGGAACGCCTCGCCGGCGGCCAGCGCGGCGGCGCCGGCCGAGGCGATCTCGGCCACGAACCGCTCGCTGTCCGCCGGCTCGTGCCGCCACACCAGACCGCTGATCACCAGCTCCCCGCCGGACAGGTAGCGGCCGGGACTGCCCAGGTCAGTGCTGTAGACCCAGCGCACCGGCCGGTCCAGCGCGGCGTCCTGGCCGGCGAGCAACCGAAGTCTCAATTCGGGCACCGCGAGCAGCTCCCGAACCAACATTGGAGGAAACTACAACCTGGGGTGGCGATCGCGCCCCGGTTTCGTGTGGCCGGCCGCTACTGCCCAACCGTGCGGGCGGCTGTACTCGGTGGGAGCCGCGACCGCAGCCGTGCGTCGCCGCGCGGCGGCCTGGATCGCATCGAGGAGCGCGAGATGGAATTCCTGCAACCCACCAGCTGGGCGGACGCCCTGGCGGCCCGCGCCGAGCACCCCGACGCGGTGCCCATCGCCGGCGGCACCGACGTGATGGTCGAGCTCAACTTCGACCACCGCCGCCCGCCCGCGCTGCTGGACCTGACCCGGGTGCTCGAGCTGCGGGACTGGACCCACCAGGACGGCCAGGTACGGCTGGGCGCCGGGGTCAGCTACGCGCGGGTGATCACCGAGCTGGGTGGGTTGCTGCCCGGGCTGGCCATGGCCGCGCGCACGGTCGGCTCCCCGCAGATCCGCAACCGGGGCACCGTCGGCGGCAACCTGGGCGCCGCGTCCCCGGCCGGCGACTCGCACCCGTCGCTGCTGGCCGCCGACGCGGTGGTGGAGGTGGCCTCAGTCGCCCGGGGCGTCCGTTACCTGCCGATCACCGAGTTCTACACCGGGGTGAAGCGCAACGCGCTGGCCGCCGACGAGCTGATCGCCGCCGTGCTGATCGCCCCGGCCGCTGGCCCCGAGCAGTTCTGCAAGATCGGCACCCGGAACGCCATGGTGATCGCGGTGGCCGCCTTCGGGCTGGCGCTGCACCCGGACCGCCGGGCGGTGGGCACCGGCATCGGCTCCGCCGCACCGACGCCGCGGCGGGCGCCGGAGGCCGAGGCGTTCCTGGCCGGTGAGCTGGACGCGGCCGGGCTGTGGGAGTCCCGGGGCGTGCTGCCGGACTCGCTGGCCAGGGCGTTCGGCGAGCGGGTGGCCGCCGCGACCGCGCCGATCGACGACGTGCGGGGCAGCGCGGCCTACCGCCGGCACTCCCTCGGCGTGCTGGCCCGCCGCGCCGCGACCTGGGCCTGGAACGACTACCGGAAGGCGGCCTGAGCCATGCGGGTGAACACCACGGTGAACGGTGTGGAGCACGTCGTGGACGACGTGTGGGAGGGCGAGAGCCTGCTCTACGTGCTGCGCGAGCGGATGGGGTTGGCCGGCTCGAAGAACGCCTGCGAGCAGGGCGAATGCGGGTCGTGCACGGTCTACCTGGACGGGCTGCCGGTGTGCGCCTGCCTGGTCGCCGCCGGGCAGGTCGGCGGGCGTGAGGTGCGCACCGTGGAGGGCCTGGCCGACGAGGCGCCGGAGGGCGAGCTGCACCCGGTGCAGCGGGCGTTCCTGGAGTGCGGGGCGGTGCAGTGTGGGTTCTGCACGCCGGGGCTGCTGGTCAGCACGCATGACCTGCTGCGCCGCTGCCCGAAGCCGTCGGACCCGGAGATCCGCGAGGCGCTGGCCGGAAATCTGTGTCGGTGCACCGGCTACGAGAAGATCCTGGACGCCGTGCGGAGCGCTAGCGGAGCACGCATCGACACCGTGCGGAGCGCTAGCGGAGCACGCATCGACACCGTTCGTATGGCGGCGGCTGAGCAGGGGGAAACGCGATGAGCTCGTACGTGCTTGAGGGTGCCCACGTGGTGACCATGGACGGCGGCCGGGCCGAGTACGCCGGCGGCCACGTGGTGGTCGAGGGCGACCGGATCACCGCGGTCGGCCCCGGCGCGGGCCCCCGGCCGGAGGGTGCCACCGTGGTGGACGGCCGGGGTTGCCTGATCACCCCGGGGTTCGTGAACACCCACCAACACCTCTACCAGTGGGCCACCCGCGGCCTGGCGGTGGACGAGACGCTGTTCGGCTGGCTCACCGAGCTGTACCCGGTGTGGGCCGGGATCGACGAGCACGCGGTGCACACCGCCGCCAGTGGCGCCCTGTCCTGGCTGGCCCGCACGGGCTGCACCACCAGCACCGACCACCACTACGTGTTCCCCCGGGGCGGCGGCGACCTGCTGGCCGCGGAGATCGACGCGGCTCGCGCGGTGGGCGTCCGGTTCCACCCGTGCCGCGGCTCGATGGACCTGGGCCGCAGCGCCGGTGGGCTGCCGCCGGACGAGGTGGTGGAGGACCGGGACGCGGTGCTGGCCGCCTCCGCCGAGGCGGTGGACCGCTGGCACGACCCGTCACCGGGCTCCATGCTGCGCATCGCGATCGCGCCCTGCTCGCCGTTCTCGGTGACCGCCGAGCTGATGCGCGACGCCGCCGAGCTGGCCCGCGGCCGCGGTCTGCGGCTGCACACCCACCTGGCGGAGACCCTGGACGAGGAGGACTTCTGCCGGGAGCGGTACGAGTGCACCCCGTTGGAGTACGCGGAGAACCTGGGCTGGACCGGCCCGGACGTGTGGTTCGCGCACGCCATCCACCTGAGCGACGCGGCGGTCAAGCGGATCGGCGAGACCGGGACGAGCGTGGCGCACTGCCCGTCGTCCAACGCCCGGATCGGCGCCGGCATCGCCCGGTCGGCCGACCTGCGCGCGGCCGGCGTGCCGGTGGGCCTCGGGGTGGACGGCGCGGCCAGCAACGAGGCCGGCAGCCTGCTCGAGGAGGTCCGGCACGCGCTGCTGTTCGCCCGCGCCAAAGGCGGCCCCCAGGCGCTCACCGTCCGGGATGCCCTGGAGATGGCCACCCTGGACGGCGCCGCGGTACTGGGCCGCACCGACGACATCGGCTCACTGGAACCGGGCAAGCAGGCCGACCTGGCGCTCTGGCGGATCGACGGCATGGCCCACGCCGACATCGCCGACCCGGTGGCCGCCCTGGTCCTCGGCTCCCCGCCCCCACTGGACCTCCTGCTGGTCGCCGGCCGCCCCGTCGTAGAACGAGACCACGTCCTCGGCATGGACGAGGACGCCCTGGCCCGCGCCACGACCGCCGTCCACCGAACCCTGCTCCGAAAGGCCGGCCGGTGATGAACTTCCCGCGAGTCGGGGCTCCCAGCACACTGAGTCGGGAGTCTCAGCACACCGCCGGGCGAATCGGGGACAGCCCACTCCGGCCGGACGGCACGCTCAAGGTGACCGGCGAGTTCGCCTACTCCAGCGACCTGTGGCACGACGACATGGTCTGGGGGGTGACGCTGCGCAGCCCGCACCCGCACGCCCGGATCGCCGGCATCGATATCACCGAGGCGCTGAAGGTGCCCGGTGTGTCCGCCGTACTCACCGCCGCCGACGTGCCGGGGAGCAACGCGGTCGGCCTGGAGCACCAGGACACCCCGGTGCTGGCCGACGGGGTGGTCCGCTACGAGGGCGAGCCGGTGGCGCTGGTGGCCGCCGACCACCCGGAGACCGCGCTCCGAGCCGCCAAGCGGATCAAGGTGGACTACCAGGTGCTGCCCGCGGTCACCGATCCCCGCCGCGCACTGGACGAGGACGCGCCGAAGGTGCACGACGGCGGCAACCTGGTCCGCCACCTGAAGCTACGTAGAGGTGGGCGGAGCAAAGGGGCGCCGGTCGTGGTGGCGCTGGACTTCGAGGTGGGCATGCAGGACCAGGCCTTCCTCGGTCCGGAGTCCGGGCTGGCGGTGCCGGCCGAGGACGGCGGTATCGACCTGTACGTGGCCACTCAATGG
>Ga0193743_1001326_pt1 | contig 18448 bp, 8 predicted proteins | sample L2c2metaG_FD_143038 | JGI IMG/M metagenome (GOLD analysis project Ga0193743, IMG submission 143038) | Soil microbial communities from a riparian zone of the East river system, Colorado, United States - L2c2 | ecosystem: Environmental > Terrestrial > Soil > Riparian zone | place: USA: East River... | reverse complement strand
TGCTGCTCGCTCTGTCTTCGGGAAAAGAAAACGCAAACCACCAAAACAATCCCACAGATCTCGCCCAGTTGACACGGTCACTCCATATCAGGCCAATGCGCTCGTTGAGCCCTGAATCGGGGGCCGTTGGGGCGTTTCCGGGTGGGTTTGTTTGAATGTTAAGTCATTGAGGAGCATGTGGTGTTGCATAGGCTGAACTCAGCGGCGAGGCTGATTCAGAGAACAACCACGGCGTCTCCTCGATGACGACTATGAACTATATCGGACTGGACGTACACACGAAGACGATCCGCTACTGCGTGAAGGACGTGAGTGGCCGGACCCAGCAGGAAGGCAAGGTTGGATCGAACCGACGCGAACTGGACTGCTGGATGAAGACTCTGCCCCAGCCGCGGACGGTAGCGATGGAGGCTACGATCTTCAGCGGCTGGATCTACGATCACTTGCTTCCGCACGCCGCTCAGATCAAGGTGGCTCACCCGTTGATGCTGCGTGCCATTGGACGGCCAAGAAAAAGAACGACCAGATCTCCGAACAGGCAAAGAAGGACAAGGTCGGCAGCACCGTGCTCATCCACCTCTGGGTCATAGTCAGGCGGCAAGCTCGGGTTCATTCTCTGGGCGAGGAGACGTAGAGCAGGATGAGGCCAAGCACGACGAGCATGCGGAAGGCGGCCTCTTGACCGTTTGTGTCTTGGACTGCCACATGAGGAACCGATGCTGAGGAAGCCGATAGGCGCTTGACAAGGCACCGCCAGACTGTCTAAAGTTGCTTTTGCGGTAACGTACACGATTATTTTGGCAGCCAATGTGCCATGACGTAGCATCAAGCTTCCGACCAAACATATGAGTTGCGCAAACCGTACATTATCGGGGATGGATATGGCACAGTACAAAGGACCGAACGTTGGCGAAGCTACTTCCTCCGGCGGAGCGGAGTTTCAGAAGCTGCAGCTTCCCCCAGCACCGGCCACTGAGACGGGTACGGTGAAGGCGTGGGAAGAGCCAGTGGTGATGAGGTCTTACATGCCTGCTGCACCAGACTCCAATCCACTCTTCCTCGAAAAGCGGGTCTATCAGGGGAGCAGCGGACGGGTCTATCCTCTGTCGGTGATCGATCGTATCGACACGGAGCCGAGGGTCCACGAGTGGAAGGCCGTTCACATCGAGAATGAGTTCATCCGGTTGATGGTTCTACCCGAGATCGGCGGCCGCATACATGTCGGTTACGACAAGCTTAATGGCTACGACTTCTTCTACCGTCAGAACGTGATCAAGCCCGCCCTGGTTGGCCTTGCTGGTCCGTGGGTCTCTGGCGGAGTCGAGTTCAACTGGCCGCAGCATCATCGGCCGGCGACCTTCATGCCGGTCGAGGTGACGATCGAGCGCGATCCAGACGGTTCGACTACGATATGGTGCAGTGATCATGATCCCATGGCGCGGATGAAAGGGATGCACGGTCTCTGCCTGCGGCCGGGCAAGGCTTATCTCGAACTTAGAGTGCGCCTCTACAACCGCACGCGGGATACGCAGACATTCCTGTGGTGGGCGAACGTTGCGACCCGCGTCCATGAGAAGTATCAGTCGTTCTTTCCGAAGGATGTGCGCTTTGTCGCCGACCACGCCAAGCGCGCCGTCACCGAGTTCCCCCTCAGTCACGGAAGCTATTACGGGATCGACTATGCGGAACGCGCTGCCTATGGGGTTCCTGAGGAACAGAAGCCAGTGAAGTTTGTACCTGATGGGTCGTACCCGCCCAACGATCTGAGTTGGTATGCGAATATCCCTGTCCCCACAAGCTACATGATTGCGAACTCGAAGGGAGACTTCGCAGGTGGGTACGACCACGCCGCCAGTGCCGGCGTGGTCCATGTCGCCGATCATCATATTGCTCCGGGAAAGAAGCAGTGGACCTGGGGCAACCACGAATTCGGATATGCGTGGGATCGTAGCCTCACCGACTCCGATGGGCCGTACATTGAGCTGATGGCTGGCGTTTATACTGACAACCAGCCAGACTTCTCCTTCCTCGCACCGGGAGAGACAAAGACCTTCAGCCAGTACTGGTATCCGATCCGCGAAATCGGCGTGCCGGATTTCGCTAATCTTGATGCAGCGGTTCGGATGGAGAGAGAAGCCGGCAGGACGGTGGTGCATCTCCTCGTTACTCGGTGGCTGCCTAAGGCTGTTGTCTCGCTAAGGTCTGGCGGAAAAGAAATCGCAGTGTGGCGTGGCCAGTTGAAGCCGGAGACCCCGCTGCACACAGAGTTTTCTGTCGGCGACGATCACCAGGACGTCGAGCTGTTGCTGAAAGTTGATGGGGAACCAGCTGGAGAGGTGATCCTGCGATATGCCTCCGCGGAGATTGTTGCTGCGCCGAGTCCGACCGTCGCCGTGGAACCTGGTCTGCCCGAGACAATCGACTCCAGCGATGAACTGTATCTGATCGGACTCCATTTGGAGCAGTACCGGCACGCGACAAGGAATCCCGAAGGCTATTGGCTTGAGGCGGTCCGTCGAGATTGCGGAGACAGCAGGTCGAACCATGCGCTGGGGCGTTGGCATCTCAGACGCGGTGAGTTTGCGACGGCCGAACAGTATCTCCGTACCGCCATCGCGCGGCTGACAGACCGTAACCCCAATCCCTATGATGGCGAACCGCACTACAACCTTGGGCTGGTGCTGAGTTACCAAGGCAGGATCACTGAGGCATACGAGGCCTTCTACAAGTCCACATGGAATGCGGCCTGGCGCGGCCCCGCTTACCATCGACTGGCGGAGATCAACTGCAGCCGTCAACAATGGGCGCAGGCGTTGGATCATATCGAGCGTTCGCTGCGGGCAGAAGCGGATAACTTGAACGCGCGGAATCTCAAGGCTGTCGTACTGAAACGGTTGGGCAGGGGCAGGGAGGCGGAGTCGTGTGTAAGGACTACTCGCGAACTGGACCCTCTTGATCACTGGAGCCGGTATCTCGCTACGGGTATCGTGCCACGGGATGGTCATCAGCGGCTGGACTTGAGCTTCGATATGCTGCGTTGCAATTTGCTGGAGGATGCGCTGGTAGTGCTTTCCGTCAGTTCCGCAAAAGTGGAGGACGGATCATCTGCCATCCTGCTCTATGCTCTGGCCCGCGTCTTTGCTCTCCTTGGCTGCGATCAGGAGAGTTCGGAGACCTACCAGTTAGCCGCTGTTGCGAATGCGGCCTATGTGTTCCCCAGCCGTTTGGAGGAGGTACTACTTCTCGAAGCTGCGATTGCACAGAATCCAAAGGACGCTCGTGCACTCTACTACCTGGGAAATTTTTTGTACGACAGACGGCGCCATGAAGACGCCATCCGGCTGTGGGAGCGAGCCACAGAACTCGATCCTGAGTTTCCAACGACCTGGCGTAATCTTGGTTTCGCATACTACAACGTTCGCAGAGATGAGAAGAAGGCACGAGAGGCGTTCGCTCGTGCTCGGAGATTTGCTCCAATGGACGCCCGCATCGTGTATGAGCAGGACCAATTGCTAAAGCGCACTGGTGAGCGTCCCGGATGTCGGCTCGCGACTCTCGAAGCGATGCAGGAGTTAGTGGCATCTCGCGATGATCTCTCTGTGGAACTGGCGTCACTCTATAACCAGGTTGGACGACCGGAGGATGCGTTGAAAGTACTGCACTCTCGTCGATTCCAGCCCTGGGAGGGCGGGGAAGGGCTGGTACTGTCGCAGTATGTTCGCGCCAATCTATTGCTCGGGCAGAAGGCGTTGGCAGAGAAAGATGCGCCCACGGCGATACGCTGGTTTGAAGCAGCATGGAACCTGCCAGAGAGCATCAGCGAAGCCAAGCATTTGCTGATGAATCTGAGCATGATCGACTACTGGCTGGGTGTCGCGTACGCGGCAAATCGGGATGAATCCGGGGCGGTATTACATTGGGAGCGTGTTGCAAAGCATCGCGGAGACTTCCAGCAGATGCAGGTTCGCTCCATCTCCGATATAACCTACTGGAGTGCGCAGGCCCTCGTTAGTCTCCGACGGAACGAAGAGGCAAGACAGGTGTTTCAGGAGATATTCGACTACTCCCTCCATTTGGAGAGGCAGACGCCTAAGATCGACTACTTTGCTACTTCGCTGCCTGCGATGCTGCTTTTTGAAGAGGATCTAGTTCGACGGCAGGAGATTTCAGCAAAGTTTTTGCGCGCCCAAGCGTTGCTAGGTCTCGGGCAGTCAGAACAGGGATTCACTCTGCTGAACGAAGTGCGGAGACTGGACGAAAACCATCCCGGAGCCGCAGATCTGCTGGCATCAATTGAAACGGCCGTGAGCTGAGCTATGCAGATTGCCCCGGTCCCTCTCAGCGCGGACAACCCTGCACTCAAGGCTCAACATACCGTGTACCTGTGGACCATCACCCTAGCGGCTGCGATGGGGGGGCTGTTGTTCGGGTACGACTGGGTGGTGATCGGTGGGGCGCGTCAGTTCTACGAGGCCTATTTCCAACTGACCTCGGAGCAACTTATAGGATGGGCAAACAGTAGCGCGCTGGTTGGCTGTTTTGTAGGATCGTTCGCGGCCGGGTACTTAGGAGACCGCTTTGGGCGTAGGCGAGTGCTTCTTGTCTCCGCTATTCTGTTTGCCATTTCTTCGGGGCTGACTGGTTGGTCTTATTCCTTCTCAATCTTTATCTTCTGGCGGATCGTGGGTGGCACCGCGATTGGGCTTAGTTCCAATATTTCACCGCTCTATATTGCCGAGATAAGTCCGGCGTCGATACGCGGCCGACTCGTCAGCCTGAATCAGTTTGCGATTGTTGTTGGCATCCTGTTGGCGCAAATTGTGAACTGGCGGATCGCCCGGCCAATTCCCGAGCGTATAAGTCACATTGCGTTCCTGGAGACCTGGAACGTGCAGTATGGATGGCGCTGGATGTTCTGCGCCGTTGTGGTGCCGGCGGTTGTATTTACGGTTATGTCGCTCTTTATTCCTGAAAGTCCTCGCTGGCTGCTGACAAAGGGCCGCGATGATTCCGCATACGAGGTTTTGAAGCGGGTTGGAGGGCTGTCCTATGCGCTGAGGGAAACCGCCAACATCAGAAAGACGCTGCAATTGGAGGCGGGCGTGGAAGCATCCTGGAGAGAGCTCTGGCTTCCCGGGATTCGGAGGATCGTGCTCATCGGCGCAGCTCTTGCAGTACTACAGCAATGGACAGGTATCAATATCCTCTTCAACTACGCCGCCGAGGTTTACCGCAGCGCTGGTTACGGTGAAAACGACATCCTTCTCAATATCGTGATCACGGGTGCCATCAATCTTATCTTCACCATTCTCGCCATGCTGATCGTCGATCGGGTTGGTCGCCGCCCCATGATGCTGTTTGGCTGCATTGGAATAGGTTTGTCCCATCTTCTTTCTGGAATGGCTTACCGCGCAGGCTGGCATGGCAGCGCCGTCTTGGTGTTAACGCTCAGCGCGATCGCGTGCTATGCCCTTACTCTGGCTCCGGTCACCTGGGTGCTGATCTCCGAGATATTTCCTAACCGGGTTCGCTCCCAGGCCGTGTCTGTTGCTGTAAGCGCTCTATGGATGGCGTCATTTGCTCTGACTTATACCTTTCCTCTGATCAACGACGCGCTCGGCAGCTCCGGTACTTTCTTAGGGTATGGAGTGATTTGCATGTTGGGTGCGGCCTTCATCTTCGCCTTCGTGCCTGAGACGAAGGGCCGGACCCTTGAAGAGATTGAGGCCAGAGTACTGTCCGTGAAGTAACGGACCGCCGCCTCAACGCATTGGAAATATTCCGGACCAAGCTTGAGGGTTGCTCGCATCGCCCCTTCGCATTTCCGCTGTTGCTTCTAGGTTCTGGAGGTGCTCCGTGTATTTCAGTGAACGTACACGAGTCTTTGTGGGGAGTCCTCCCAAATGGCCCAAAAATAGAAACTTTATAGGGATCAAAGAATATAAATAATTGCACTTGACAGTGTTATCGCAGAGGCATACGGTGTTTTCCGGTAACGTACACTATTCGTCAGCGCCCTGAAGGCCTATCGCGAGTGATGCTGTTGTTGCGTTCGATTTCGAGGAGCCAGGGGTTGTGAGAGGAAAGACATTGATACGTAGAGATGGCACTGAAATGACAAACGGTCGATCGAATAAGAGTTGTGAACGAGGCAAGTACCATTCGTTGTTGCTGCTGTGCCTGTTGGGGGTGGTGTTCGCCAACCGTTGCGCAATGGCTCAAGTGGATCAAGGAGCCATCACGGGTGTGGTGCAGGATGGTTCCGGCGCTATCGTCCAGGGCGCCCAGGTTACGGTCACGAATGTCGACACAGGGCTCGTCCTACAGGGGGCCGCCAATGACAGTGGCGTCTACGTATTTTCGCCCTTGAAGATCGGCAACTACAAGGTGAGCGCTACGGCCCAAGGCTTTCAAACGACCAGGCGCGAAAACCTCCATCTCGATGCGCAGCAGAGGTTAAACGCGGTCATGGTTCTCAAGCCCGGCGCGGTCTCGGACACGGTAACCGTGACCGATGCTCCGCCATTGCTAGAGACACAGACTAGCGCAGTGGGACAGGTAATCAGCACCGAGACGATCAACAACACGCCTCTGAATGGACGCAACTGGGTGTATATCGCGCAGTTGACCGCTGGTGTTGCTCCTCCGTTTGGAAACACACGCGGTAGCGGCACGGGCGACTTTGTAGCAAATGGCCAGCGCACAGCGCAGAATAATTTCATTCTGGATGGTGTCGACAACAACACCAACCTCGTCGATTTTCTGAATGGCTCTAGCTACGTCGTTCGTCCTCCGCCAGATGCGTTGTCAGAGTTCAGCATCCAAACGAGTAGCTTCAGCGCGGAATACGGGCACTCTGCTGGAGCGGTGGTGAGCGCAAGCATCAAGTCCGGGACCAATCAAATACATGGAAGCGTGTGGGAGTATGTTCGCAACACGAGCTTAGACGCGAAGAACTGGAATGCGCTGACGGTTCCTCCCTACCATGAAAATCAGTTCGGAGCCACGCTCGGATTCCCGATCTGGAGGAATAAACTCTTCTATTTCGGCGACACGGAGGCCAATCGCATTGCCTACAGCAATCCGGGTACTTACAGCGTACCCACTGCGCTGATGCGGCAGGGAAATTTTTCAGAATTGCTCAACGCGGACCTCAACGCTCAGAGCGTTCAACTTTACCAGCCGAACTCAGGAGGGGGCGCAGCCAACAAGCTCTCGTGTAACGGTCAAAACAATGTCTTCTGCGCGAATCAGATTAACGCGGTCGCACAGAATATTTTGAAACTTTATCCCGCTCCGAACGCGAATGGAGGGAAGACGTTCAACAACTACATCGTCAATACTCCCACGCATAACAATACGTATCAGTGGGACCAGCGATTGGACTGGAACATCAGCGCGCAGGATCAGGCATACGCACGCTACAGCTATGTGCACCAAGTCACTCGCAATGGTCTTCCCCTCGGTAATCCCCTTGACGGCAGCGGATACGGCGGTGAATATGACGTCAATCTCGCTCAGAACGTCCTCTTGAGCGAAACGCATTTCTTCACCCCGACCCTCACCAATGAGTTCCGCTTCAGCTTTAACTGGGGCAAGTTCTCCTTCCTTCAGCCAAATGCCAATGTGAACCTGGCTCCGACCCTGGGCCTCGGCGGCATTCCATTCACGCCTAACGAGGGAGGTCTACCACTTGGTGTTGTCTATGGCCTAAGCAATTGGGGTTCGCAGGGTACATCGAACGAGTCTCAGAACGTTTATCAAATACTCGATAACGTCTCCAAAACCTTTGGAAAGCATTCGGTAAAGGTGGGCGTCGCCTTCCAGGCTATCCGGTTCTTCTACAGGTACGCACCCTCTTCTCTCGGGAACTACTACTTTACGGGGCTATACACGAGCGATCCGGCGGTCAGTGCCACCACGGGTTCCGGCGTCGCAGATTTCCTCGCCGATCAGATGAACACGTCGGCAATCTCAACTGCACCGAATGTCAACGACGCCCTCTGGTATGACTCCGGATACGTTCAGGACGACTGGAAACTCTCGTCGAAGCTGACCCTCAATCTGGGCGTAAGGTATGACTACTATCAACCCTATAAAGAAAACTCGGGACGTCAAATGAACTTTATTCCCGGTTCACTTGGGATCGGAACGGGCTCCGGTGTGTTGGTGTTGCCCACCAGGATTCAGAACTCGGTCCCTCTTGGCACAGTATTCCCAGCCATTTTGGCGAAGAACAACGTCTCGATTCGATATGTGAGCAATGAGCGTCTGGCGAGTGCTCAGTTTACGAACTTTGCACCACGCATAGGCTTTGCTTATCAGTTGGACCCGCAGACAGTGCTTCGCGGAGGCTACGGCATCTTCTATGGTGGTCTGGAGAGCCAAGGCGGCGCGAACATTGGGGACAACTTTCCTTTTAGGGGCCAGGTCAATGTAAATCCCAAGAGCTGCTCCCTAGGAAACTGTCCTTCGAACGGGATCACCCTGGAGAGTGGCTCGTCGGCTCAGCTCGCGAGCGGCCTGCTAAACTCCGTTTCGTCGCCCGGTCTCCACGCTATCGATGCCCAGATCAAGACGCCTTACACGATGAACTACAATCTGTCGTTTCAACGTGCCGTGTCGCCCAATCTGGCTGCAACCATCAGCTATGTCGGAAACGTTTCACGCCATCTGTCCACATACTATGATCCGAATACAGTTCGCGCGCTGTACCCGTCCGGAACCAGCACGCAGCAGTACCAGCCATTTCCGAGCCTGGGTGGAATTGGGACAATTCGCTTTGCCGGTGTGAGTACCTACAACTCCCTGCAGGTCAAAGTGGAAAAGCGTGCTTCCCATGGCTTGAGCTTCCTTACCACCTATACATGGGCGCATGCTTTGGACGACACAAGTTCAGCCGGCGGTCTTTCTACTGGGGTTGGTCTCCGCAATATTGCCATCATTCCGCTCATCGAGGAGTACACCAACTCGGTCTATGACGTTCGCAATCGCTTCACTCTGAATGGCAACTATATCCTTCCCTTTGGCAAGGGGCGGACATACATGAATCAGTCCAGATGGGCTGACCTGGTAGCTGGCGGATGGTCGAGTAGTTTGACCTTCGCGGCCCAAGGCGGTACCCCCTTCACCGTCAATCCGAACATTAGTACCGCGGCCGGAGGTGGTGCGAGAGCGATCATGGTGCGCGATCCATACTCGCCCGGTGGCACGCCGGACCCCTCAAACACCGCGCTGACGGCTTCCGATTGCCCTACATCTGTCAGAAATCGTACACACTGGTACAATCCGTGTGCATTTGCCAATCCCCTGCCTGGCAATTCAATCACTACACCGGTTACAGATACCGCAACTGCAATCAAATACCTTGGCGGTAGAGCCAACCAGATCTACGGGCCCGGCTACTACGGCGTGAATATGTCACTGTTCAAGAACTTTACGACGTGGCATGAACAGTATCTCCAGTTCCGTGCCGATGGATTCAATGTTCTGAACCATCCGACGCTTGCCAACCCATCCACCTATAACAATAGCGCAAACGCAGGCAATATAACCGGTCCGAAGACTTTCCAAAACAACACACCGGACGCTCGCTTCTTCCAACTGTCGTTGAAGTATGCGTTCTAACATCATGGGGCCAAATCTCATGATGCAAGAGCGAGTCCAGAGGGTGAAGAGATCTGGATTGTGCAGATCCCTTCACCCTACGTTGTCATCGACATGTATCGCCATCGTTCAAACATGCGATACAACTCTGTTCATTTGCTTGACGTCAGGTTTTCCTGGAAAGGGCTATTCGCAATGCACTGGTGCTTAAGTAGCACGTGTCTCGTTGTGGCAGCGTTCACTGCGCTCTGTGGTCAAGAAGGATTTGCTGCGCCTGGGCCGGTTACGCTCTCTTCCCCCGATCAGCGGCTCGTCATTCAGTTCGCTACCGTTGCCGGAAAAGAGTCCAGCGGAGCGAGCGGAAAACTGGTCTATTCGGTGACCTTTCGCGGTAAGCAGTTGCTCGATCAATCCACGCTCGCGCTCGAACTGGCCGATCAGCCAACGCTGGGAAGCAATGTACAGATTACCGATAGTACTCTAGGAAAGGGTAGTGATGCTTATACCCTGATTGCCGGCAAAGTCGGCAGCGTTCGCGACCAGTACAACAGTGTGCAGTTGCGCACCATCGAGAGTGGTGAACCACGGCGCTCGCTCGTGATTGAAGCGCGCGCATATAACGATGGAGTCGCCTTCCGTTATGTATTACCTGAGCAGGACGCGATTAAGGAACTCCGCTTAAAACAGGAGGATACAGAGTTTCGCATCAGTACTGACGCTACGACGTGGGCCTTGGCTCTCCCTAACTATCGCAGCAGCTACGAGAGCGAATACGTGAAACTTCCGATCACGGCTTTTAGCAATCAGGGAGGTGTATCGAGCAGCTTTTTGATCGGTCTACCTTTGCTGATGCATTTACCGGGGACGGCATGGATGACGCTGACGGAGGCTGATCTTGAAGGCAACAGCGGAATGTACATCACGAATCCTTCAGGGAACTGGGCTGGCCACTACTTTGTTTCAAAGCTCTCGCCGCGATTCGATGACCCGAATCTGGCGCTCACAGGAACCTTGCCGCACCACTCTGCATGGCGGGTTTTGCTCGTGGCGGATGAACCTGGCAAGCTGATGGAGTCTAATGTGATCTCGGACTTGAACACGCCGAACCGAGTGCAGGACACAAGCTGGATTCATCCCGGAAAGGCTTCCTGGAACTGGTGGACGGGAGATATCGGACCTGACGGGAAGCCGGCGTATACCACAAAGAACATGGAATATTACGTGGACTTTGCTGCGCAGTCCGGCTTCCCATACATGATGTTGGACGCTGGCTGGGCCGATGGACGAGACATTACCAAGCTCCGCGGTAATGTCGATGTTCCGGAGCTGGTACGCTATGCCACCACCAAGCATGTCAAGGTATGGATCTGGCTATACTCCACTTCGGTGATGGAGCAGATGAAGGAGGCTTTCCCTCTCTTTGAAAAGTGGGGCGTTGCTGGCGTAAAGATCGACTTCATCAACCGCGACGATCAGGAGGGCATCAAGTTCTACTACGACGTTGCTCGTGAAGCCGCGGAGCATCGCCTCATGGTGGACTTTCACGGTGCCAGCAAGCCGTGGGGTATCGAACGTACCTATCCGAACGTACTCAGCTATGAAGCGGTGCTGGGGATGGAAAACAACAAAGTCGCCAGACGGGACAGTCCGGTCGACCGCACCGTCTTTCCGTTCACGCGCATGGTGGCGGGGCCGCTGGATTACACACCTGGCGGCTTCAACAATGTTACGGAGGACGGCTTCGTCGGGCGCGACCAGAGCCCCATGGTCATGGGCACCCGCGCGCAACAGCTTGCTCTATACGTCGTCTTCCAGACGCCAATTCAGATGGTTTCGGACAGCCCTCAGGCTTATGCTAACCAACCTGCGTTCAAGTTCATCCAAGATGTTCCAACCGAGTGGGACACCACGCGCGTTCTCAATGGCGAGCCCGGCGAGTTCGTGACGATCGCACGCAGGCATGGGAACGAGTGGTATCTCGGCAGCATCACCAACTGGACCTCGCGAGAACTCCATGTGCCTCTGAACTTCCTTGGGGCAGGCCGTTACACTGCGGAGATCTACCAGGATGCCGTGGACGCAGGGACTAATCCTAAGAACGTGACGATCAAAATGCAGATCGTACACAAAGGGGAGAAGCTGACCCTGCACTTAGCCACGGGTGGCGGCTGCGCGATCCGTTTCGTTCCTGAACGTGGCGATTAGGAGAATTTCATTCTGCCGGGCAAGTCAGATACTTGCCCGGTCTAGGATCGTCCCAAGTCCACGAGATCGTCTAAACGGTTCGTGAAGAGAGGAAGATTGCTGCGGAAGATAATATGCGGGGCGAGACGAATCATTGGAGAGGTTTTCTTGTCTTCGAGCAGATAGGTGATAAGACTCTCGAACGCCACCTTTCCTTGCGTGAAAGGACGCTGATAGAGGGTTGCGAGAATTTTGCCGGTCTCGATCAAGGGAACCAGCTCCTGGAAGAGATCGGTTGTGACCACCTGAATCTTCCCCAGCAGACCTTGCTCTTCGAGAGCTTGAAGGACCGGAATACTGTTCGCAGTACTGATATACAGACCTTGCGGTTTTGTATCGCCCTGAAGCAGAGCCAGGGTCTGTCGATACGCTTCCTTGGGACGTTCATGAGATTCGATTGCAGGAAGCAGGGTGAGATGAGGAGCAAGCATGGCAAGCGTGGCAGCGAAGCCGCGCAGCTTTTCGGCATGATCCAGAGTGGTCAGCTCCCCGGTGATGGTAGCGACATGCGCTTTCCGATAGAGCTTGTGGGCCAGCAACTCCGCCGCCAGGGCACCACTTGTATATGCGTGCGCAGATACCAGACCAATGCGCTCACTGCTAGGCGCATCACTGGCGACACAAAGCATCGCGACTCCTTGCTGGGCCAGACGATGAATGATCGGATCAAGCTTTCTTGGGTTTCCCGGGGTAAAGATGATGCCGTCATACCCCTCCTTCAGCCTGGCCTCCAACAGTTCTGCATCTCCCTGCCCGAGCCGCGGATATTCATAGAAGGTGACTTTTATGTGCAGCCCGACGGTCGCGGCTGCAGCGGCACGTATACCGGAACGCAATGGGTCGAAAAAGTGAGAGATCTGCTTAGGAAGAACCACTGCTATTTCGATTCTACGGTTGAGCTTCAATGCCTGCGCAGCGAGGTTGGGCTTGTATCCCAACTGTTCGGCCATCTGTTGAACGCGTGCCTTGGTCTTCAGGCTGACGCCTGTACGCTCGTGCAAGACTCTATCTACCGTGCCGATCGAGATACCGAGCCCTTTAGCGATGTCTTTGATGCCAGCGGTTTTGGATGTGGTCTTCATGGGCCCCAAGATAGTGGTATGCGACGCATGATCTATGCTAAGGCCATTGCGTACCGACCGTGCGATTTCTCTGTCTTCCGTTCACGCCGAGCCTACCGAGAGTTACCCCAGCAGTCAATCCTGCAGGCTCGTTTTGTGGTGCGGATGGGAGTCCACGATCAAATAGGCGAATGTGTGCGTTGCGATTCCAGGACAAGAGGTATTGAAGACGACCACATAAGGAGGGTCCTATGAGCCCGACCAGGCGGGAGTTTCTGCTCGGGGGCTTGGTTGTTGCTGCTTTTCCGGCGAAAGCAACGCTCGCGCCTGCCGAGTTTCCTGCGATGCGCAATACGCTTTGGTACATGAGTGAGGCTAGGCGCTGGCTTGAGGCCCTCCCGATCGGCAACGGGCGGATAGGCGGGATGGTCTTCGGGGGCATCCATCAGGAACGAATCGCACTGACCGAGTCGACGGCATGGTCCGGCGCGCCGAGCGTGTCCGACATAAATCCGGGAGCGCTTGGGCATCTGAACCAGATACGCCTGCTTCTCTTTCAGGAGGACTACGCTCAGGCGCGGCAGCTATGCGAGGAGCACCTCCTCAGCCATCCAACATCTTTTGGCACGAACCTCCCTTTGTTTGACCTATCGCTAGACTCTGATCATCCGGGGAACGTAACCCAGTACCGGCGCTCGCTCGATCTCGATGAGGGCATCGCTCGAGTCGAGTATCGGACAGATGGGCATCGCTTCACACGCGAGTCATTCTCTTCGAATCCTGATGGTGTGCTCGTCCTGCATCTCGCTTGCGAGTCTCCTGGACAGCTTAATCTCAGAGTCTCTCTCGACGAGATTAAGCTTCCGGGAAAGGTCATCCCTTCAGGGTCTGACACCCTTATTTTCCGAGGTCGTGCATTCGAAACCATGCACAGCGATGGAAAACAGGGCGTCGAGGTAGAGTGCCAGGTTCGTCTGCTCCATTATGGGGGAACAATCTTGGCCGAGGGTGATCACCTGCGGATATACAACGCGGACTCAGTTACGCTGATCGTTGCGATAGCAACCAGCTATGAAGGCCGTATGCCGAGCCAAGTCTGTGCGGAGGCCTTGCAAGCCGCTTCTGCAAAGACCTATTCGGAACTTCGCCGAAGCCATATCGCTGATCATCAGGCTCTCTTCCGCCGGGTCCAACTAGATCTGGGATCGAGCGCGGGAACCGCGAACGTTCCGACCGACCAACGGCGAAGATCGTTGGAAGCGGGAAGTGCTGATCCCGAGCTTTGTGCGCTTTTCTTTCAGTATGGGCGATATCTAACCATTGCGGGCTCTCGGTCGAACTCACCACTCCCCCTGGCGCTCCAGGGAATCTGGAACGACGGGCTCGCATCCAGCATGGGCTGGACCGATGACTTTCATCTGGACATCAACACGGAGCAGAACTACTGGCTTGCTGAGGTTGCCAATCTCACGGAGTCTCAGACACCCCTCTTCGACCTGATCGACGGATTGCGTGAATCCGGCAGGCATACGGCTAGAAGTTTGTATGGTGCGCCCGGCTGGGTCAGTCATGTTGTTACGAATCCGTGGGGTTATACAGCACCCGGCTGGGGCTTGGGTTGGGGACTCTTTGTCACTTCGGGCATTTGGATCGCATTGCAGATGTGGGAGCATTTCCGCTTCACCGGGGATACGCACTTTCTTCGCGAACGTGTGTATCCAGTCTTCAGAGAGGCGGCTGAGTTCTTTCTCGCATACATGGTGGAGCACCCGAAGTATGGCTGGCTTGTCACCGGCCCGTCCGACTCTCCGGAGAACTCCTTTCGCACACCATCGGGAAGATACTGCAGCGAATCGATGGGGCCAACGTGCGACCGCGTGCTGGTCTACGCACTCTTCAGCATGTGCCTGGAGGCGGAGAAATTGCTCTCGATTGACTCCAGCTTCGTCACGAAACTGGAGCAGGCGCGACATAAACTGCCCCCGCTCCAGATTGGCCGCTATGGGCAGTTACAGGAATGGCTCGAAGACTTTGAGGAGGCCGAGCCCAATCATCGCCATACTTCACATCTGATTGCTCTTTACCCGGAAGATCAGATCTCCCCGGAGAGGACTCCGCTGCTCGCAAAAGCTGCGCGCATCACGTTGGAGAGGCGTATCTGTCAGCCTAATTGGGAGGACACGGAGTGGAGCCGCGCCAACCTTGTGAATTACTACGCCAGGTTATGGGATGGGGAAGCCGCTCATCAGCACTTGGTGGGCCTCATCTCGAAGGCCACCGAAGACAATCTGCTTACTTACTCGCGTGGCGGAGTGGCTGGCGCGTCGCAGAATATCTTCGCGATCGACGGCAATACTGCTGGAGCTGCGGGTATAGCTGAGATGCTGCTGCAATCGCAGGGAGATTCGATTCACCTGTTGCCGGCTCTGCCCGCAGCATGGCCGGACGGCAAAGTCAGCGGCTTCTGTGCCCGCGGCGGATTTCAGGTGGAGATGCAGTGGCGATCACATCGGCTTGTCTCTGCAGTGATTTCGAGCAGACAGGGTGGAAACTGCATGGTCCGTTACAGAGAAAATACCGTGCCAGTTCGAATAGAACCGGGCCACACAACGCGTCTGACGGAGAGAGCGTTCGCTAGCAGACGGGATACGTAACCCGAAGAGACAGATAGAAGTCCGAAGCGAATTTTCAAAACACGATGACAACACCAGAAATAAATAACTGGAGCGAAACAATGAGTGACTGGAGCAGAGCAATGACGAGAGGACGAAGCGACAACGCCCTCCGCTGTAAGGCAACTGTGTCTGAAGCAAGTCTGCGCCTTACAGCCTTGGTGTGGATGGTCTTGATCGGCCTCGTTGCTCCTGGGCTGGCGCTGGCGCAGCCGAACGAGAGTTCCATACGTTTCGACAAGGAGACGCATGTCTTCCGCATCGATGCTGCCGCTATGTCCTATGTGCTCGGGATCAACGAGAAGAAGCAGGTGCAGACGCTCTATTGGGGCAAGCGCCTCAGCATGGCGGACACCTTCGCGGCGCCACACTCCGATCCTGGTTCTTCGTCATTCGATCCTTCCATCAACACCACGCGTCAAGAGTTTGTCGCCTGGGGCGGAGGCCTCTACGTCGAGCCCGATCTGAAGGTCACCTTTCCGGACGGCAATCGCGATCTTGTTCTGCAGTACGCCTCGCACACCATCGACGGCGCCCGGCTGACTCTTTTGCTCAAGGACATCTCGCGAGAGGTTTATGTCGAGTTGCAGTATGAGGCAGACACGACCACCGGCATCCTCCGGCGGTCGGCACAGGTGCAGAATAGAACCACCTCACCACTGACCATTGAGCAGGTAGCCTCAGGCACATGGAATTTGCCTCGCGGAACAAACTACCGCCTGCGTTACCTCACCGGTCGATGGGCAGGTGAGTGGAATCTGCACGAGCAGTCGATTCAGCCCGGAAAGACCGTTCTCGAGAGCCGTCGCGGATCTACAGGTGATCAGAATAATCCGTGGTTTGCGATCGACCGAAATGGCTCGAACGATCAAGACAGCGGCGACGTCTGGTTCGGAGCACTGGGATGGAGTGGGTCCTGGCAGATGAGCGTCGAGCAGGACCAGCTCCAGCAAGTGCGCGTGACAGGTGGTCCAAACAGCTTCGACTTCGGCTACCGCCTGGCCCCAGGAGAGCATCTGCAGACACCATACTTCTATGCTGGCTACTCTCATGACGGTATCGGCGGTGCTTCGAGGCTTCTCCATCGCTTCGAGTTGTCCGGTATTCTGCCGCACGCGCCAAACCCAAAGCTGCGGCCGGTCCTCTATAACTCCTGGGAGGCAACGGGGTTCAAGGTGGATGAGGCCGGACAGGAAGTTCTGGCCGAAAAGGCCGCAAGCATCGGTGTTGAACGCTTCGTCGTCGATGACGGCTGGTTCGGTCAACGAGCGACTGACCATGCAGGCCTGGGTGACTGGTATGTAAACCCTGTGAAATTCCCCCATGGTTTGAAGCCTTTGATCGACAAGGTCCACTCGCTTGGTATGGACTTCGGCTTGTGGGTCGAGCCGGAGATGGTTAACCCGGACAGCGATCTCTACCGCAAGCATCCAGACTGGGTGCTCAACTTCACCGGACGGCCTCGCAGCGAGGGGCGAAATCAGCTCATGCTCAATCTGGCCCGTCCGGATGTACGCGAGTATGTCTTTCAGTCTCTAAACAAGCTCTTGAACGAGAACGATATTGCGTTTCTCAAGTGGGACTACAACCGCAACTGGTCGGAACCGGGATGGCCCGCTGTCGCTCAGGAAGACCAGAAGAAGGTCTATATCACTTATGTGCAAAATCTCTACTCCATCCTCGAGGAGTTGCGCGCGAAGCATCCCGCGGTGGAGATTGAAAGCTGCTCCGGCGGTGGAAGCCGGGTCGACCTGGGCATCATGCGTTACACCGATGAGGTCTGGCCTTCGGATAATACCGATGCGTTCGACCGTCTCCTGATGCAGGATGGTTTCACCTATGCCTATGCGCCCGGCGTGATGATGACATGGGTCACCGACTCGCCCACCTGGGTCAATCAGCGCACGCTCTCGCTCGAGTACCGCTTTCTCTCTTCAATGCAGGGATCGCTTGGGATCGGGGCGAACCTGAACAACTGGAAGCCCGAAGACTTTGCAACCGCAAAGAGGATGGTGGCACAGTACAAACAGGTTCGGGAGATCGTGCAGCGAGGCTCCCTCTACCGCTTGATCTCACCACAAAACGGCAGCGAGCAGTCTGTAACCGAAACAGTATCGGAGGATCAGCATCGTGCCATTACGTTCGCCTTCCTGCACTCCAGTCAGATGCTCTATCCCTTCCCGCGTGTCTACCTTCGCGGATTGAAGCCGGATGCCGTGTACCGGATCGCAGCGTTCGACGGCAAGCTCTCGTCCGACACCCCTGTCGTTGCGAGTGGTACCTTCTGGATGCAGCGCGGTGTCGATGTGGATCTGCGAGGAGACTTCCGCGCCGCCGCCTTTACGTTAGAGATGGTAGAGCACTAGAGTGTATCGACATATTAAGACGACGTGGATTGGGTTGAGATGCGCGGGAACTAGCCTGAAAAGGTCGGCTCTCCGAGCAAACCGCAGGTCCTTCGACTGCGCTTCTCGCGAAAAAACTGCGAGAAGCTCCGCTCAGGATGACAGATTTTACATAAATAAGTTACTTACAAGCAGCCTATATGTCGATACGCCCTAGAGCCTGTTATGAACTACGATCACTGCTTCCCTTAGACCCCCTCCCCCCCGGGGGGTACCTTACTGCAAGTCATCTGAATTCAGCGACTTAAACAAATCTATCGCTGCAAAGTCGTCATTCTAAACTGGTTACGGCTAAATTCGTCTTTCTAAAAGGTTTATTGGTTTAAAGAGAAGAGCCCCGGTGTTGGCCGGGGCTTTTTCTGACTCTGTATTAACTATAGCCGATTGAGTAAAACTAATAGGCGACTTTGCGGAAGATTATTTTCGGAGGCTAAGGTTTTGTTTTTGTTTGATTTGCGTA
>Ga0193743_1001325_pt1 | contig 18450 bp, 20 predicted proteins | sample L2c2metaG_FD_143038 | JGI IMG/M metagenome (GOLD analysis project Ga0193743, IMG submission 143038) | Soil microbial communities from a riparian zone of the East river system, Colorado, United States - L2c2 | ecosystem: Environmental > Terrestrial > Soil > Riparian zone | place: USA: East River... | reverse complement strand
GCCCGCTGTGATGGGATGGTTGGCATGGCACAGTGGGCGGTCGTCATCCCCGAGGCTCGGCTGGCGGCCGAGCGGCTCTTCCACCACGAGACGCTGGAGCTCTCCGACGTGGGCGACGCCCCCCGCCCGGTCGCGGGCGACGAGGTTCTGGTGATCGCCGAAGCCGACCCGCCGCAGATCGTCGCGCTGGGCCGGGTCGCCTCGGCCGCCGGCCGCGCCGACGACGACCCCGACAACGCCGATGTCGCGACGCCCGGCCCGGTCGTGGTCACCTACACCCGGCGGTTCTTCGACGACCCGGCCGCGGCCGCCGAGCTGACCCCGGCCGGCCCGGTCACCCCGCTCGACGGCGGCACCTTCGCGACGCTGGCCGCCCGGGTCGCGCCCGCGGTCGACAACCGCACCTGGCTGGTCAGCCTCGACCTGCCGATCGAGGCACCCAACCCGGCCGAGGCGGTCCGCCTCTTCTGGTCCTACGTGATGGAGCTCGGCCCGCGCGAGCTGCCCACCTACGTGTCCCCGTCCGACGACGAGCTCGCCATGCAGGCGTTCGTCCTCGGTGCGGAAGCCAACCAGGACCCCGAAGAAGAGGACTAGCGGCCTTCGAAGGTGGGCTTGCGCTTCTCGACGAAGGCGATGGTGGCGTTGCGGTGGTCGGCCGTGGCGCCGCTGATGGTCTGGGCCTGGGCCTCGGCGGCCAGCGCATCGTTGAGCGTGCCGGCGTCGCCGACCGAGAGCTCCCGCTTGATCGCGCCGTAGGCCACCGTCGGACCGGCCGCCAGCCGGGCGGCCAGCGCCTGCGCGGCCGGCAGCACGTCGGCGTCGGCCTCGACCACCCGGGTGAGCAGGCCCAGCCGCTCGGCCGCCTCGGCTTTGACCGGCTCGGCCAGCATCAGCAGCTCGACCGCCTTCGCGTGGCCGACCAGCCGGGGCAGCGACCAGGAGAGGCCGGTGTCGGCGGCCAGGCCGACGTTGGCGAACGCCATCAGGAACGACGTGCTGGGGCCGCCGATCCGGAAGTCGGCCAGCAGCGCGAGACCGGCGCCGGCACCGGCCGCCATCCCGCCGACCGCGGCGACCACCGGCTTGGGCATGCTGCCGAGCCGGGCCGCGATCGGGTTGTAGTGGCGGCGGACCGTGTCGAGCGAGTCCGACGTGCCGGACTCGAGGACGGCGACGTGCTCGCGGAGGTCCTGGCCCGCGCAAAACGCCCGGCCCGCGCCGGCCAACACGACCGCGCGGCAGGATCGGTCGGTCTCCAGCGCCGCCAGCGCGTCGCGGAGCGCCTCCTTCAGCGGCACGTCGAGCGCGTTCATCGCCTCGGGCCGGTTGAGCGTCAGCGTCACCACCGCGTCGGTGCGGTCGACCAGCAGCACGTCACTCACGTCTTTAGGAACCTTTCGATCGGGCGGCCCGCAGGCCCGCGTCGAGACAGCTTTCCACGTAGCGGTCGGCGGCCGGGCGCAGCCGCGTCGCGTGCCGGTCGAAGAAGGCGGCCGCGTTGCTGCCGGCCCAGCGCTCCGGCAGCAGGGCCGGCGGGAGCTGCGGGTCGCGGAACAGGAACGTCCGCCAGGCGTGCACGAGCCGGAATCGGGCCGCGTAGGCGAGCTCGTCGTCGCTGCGCGGGGTGACCTGGGACAGCAGCGGGCGCTGCTCGGCCACGAACGTCTCGTAGGCGCTGCCGATCTCTTCCAGGTCCCAGGCCCGGCGGACGACGGCCATCGCGCCGGACGTGCCGGCGGCGTGCGTCGCGGTGAACCGTTCGTAGCCGACACCGGTCTCGACCAGCAGGGCGTCGATTTCGGCGCCGGGTCGGGTGGCGACCCAGGTGCGCTCGTCGAGCATGCCGTAGCCGAGATAGGTCAGGTTGGCACCGAGCCGCAGCCGTTCCCGGCGCGCCGCGGGCGCCTCCAGGACGATCAGGTCGAACCGCCCGTCCCAGCCGGCGCGGTTGGTGCGGTAGATGCGGGCCGCGGCCTCGTCGAGTCGCCTGGCCGCCTTCGACGTGATCAGATAGCCCGGCCCGGCGGTCAGCCGCAGCGGGTGCAGCCAGCCTTGTCGCACCATGCGGGACACGGCTGTGCGCACGGCGGGCGGTGCGATGCCAAGGGGTGCGAGCAGGCGCACCAGGGCGGCGACGGGGGCCCTGCCGCCACGCGGGCGCAGGTAATCACCGTAGAGGTCGAAGAGTGCCGACCGTGCCTGCATGACCGCACATTGTGACAGCCACTTTCAAGATAAGCTAGATGCTGTCACATCAATACCGCCTCGGTTTGGGTCCAGCGGTGGTTATCAGGGAAAATCATTGGTCGGCGCCCTGCGAGGCGCCCTCGGGTAATACGGTGCCACGGGCCGTAGCGTGGTGCCGCTGTAACGAAGTGGCTGTGGGATAACCCACCACCCTGGCGAGTCTGAGGGGAGACAACATGGCGGCGATGAAGCCGCGGACGGGCGATGGTCCGCTGGAGGTCACCAAGGAGGGCCGGGGCATCGTGATGCGGGTTCCGCTGGAAGGCGGAGGGCGGCTCGTCGTTGAGATGACCCCTGACGAGGCCAACGCGCTCGGTGACGCACTGAAGACCGCCGCCGGCTGACGTCCGACGCGCCCGCCGGCACGCCCGTCTGGGCTGCCGGCGGGCCTCCTTTTGCCACCGCACAGAGCCCGGGAGGCCGGCGTGCCCACAATCAGATTCATCGACCCCGTAGACGCCGACGCCGAGACGATCGTCGTGCCCATCCGGGCCGGCGCGCCGCTAACCGAGGGCCTGCCCGACGACGTGGTCGCGATGGCCGCGACGCACAGTGGCAAGCCCGGCGCCGTCGAGGTGCTGCCCCGCCCGACCCAGCGGCCGTCGAAGGTGCTGCTGGTCGGCGTGGGCGAGGGCGCGAGCGGCTGGCGGGCCGCCGGCGCCGGCCTGGCCCGCTCCGCCGCCCGCACCACGTCGGTCACCGTCGCCCTGCCGACGGCCGAAGACCCCGACATCCGCGCGTTCGCCGAGGGCGTCCTGCTCGGCTCCTACCGGTTCCGGCTCGCCGGGCCCCGCGCCGACGGCCCGCCCGAACTCGCCGAGGTGCTGCTGGCCGGCACGCCCGACGAGGCCGCGCTCGCCGCTGCCCGGGTCACCGCGGCCGCCACCACGCTGGCCCGCGACCTGACCAACATGCCGTCCGACGTGAAAACACCGCAATGGTTCGCCGAGCGGGTCACGGAGGCTGCGGCGGCGTACCCAGGCCTGACCGTCTCGGTCCGTGAGCCGGAGCAACTCGCGGCCGAGGGCTTCGGCGGCATCCTGGCCGTCGGCGGCGGTTCGTCGCGCGGCCCCCGCCTCGTGGAGATGTCCTGGGCCCCGGAGGGCGCCACCCAGCACATCGTGCTGGTCGGCAAGGGCATCACGTTCGACACCGGCGGCATCTCGATCAAGCCGCGCGACTCGATGAAGCTCATGCGCAAAGACATGGGCGGCGCGGCGGCCATCATCGCCGCGACGATCGGCGCCGCCGCGCTGGACCTGCCGGTCCGGATCACCGCGCTCGCCCCGCTCGCCGAAAACATGGTCAGCGGCTCGGCCTACCGGCCCGGCGACGTGATCCGGCACTACGGCGGCCGCACCAGCGAGAGCAACAACAGCGACGCCGAGGGTCGCCTGGTGCTGGCCGACGCGCTCGCCTACGCGGTCGCCCGGCTGGAGCCCGACCTGATCGTCGACCTCGCGACGCTGACCGGGGCCAACTCGGTCGCGCTCGGCAAGCGCACCGGTGCGCTCTACAGCGACAACGACGCGCTGTCCAAGGCGCTCGCCGACGCCGCTGCCGACGCCGGCGAGCAGGTCTGGCGGATGCCGCTGCCGCCGGACTACCGCGACCTCCTCAGCAGCGACCTGGCCGACCTGAGCAGCATCGCCTCCGAGGGCGGCGCCGGCGGCGTGCTGGCCGCGCTCTACCTCGCCGAGTTCACCGGGCCGCTGCGCGACCGCTGGGCGCACATCGACATGTCGGCGCCGTCGTGGGCCGACGCCGACAGCTCCGAGCTGACCAAGGGCGCCACCGGCTGGGGCGTACGCACGCTGCTGCGCTGGCTGGCGTCTTTCTAGCGGCGGACGGCGATGAGCAGGCCGGCGCCGGTGGGCAGCAGGGCGGGCACCCAGTCGTCGGCGTCGCGCAGGTCGCGAACCACCTCGCGGATCAGCATGGTCTCGGGGTCGCGGGCGGCCGGGTCACCGATCCGGCCGCCGGCCAGCGCGTTGTTGACGGCCAGCACGCCGCCGGGCCGCAACAGCCGGCCGGCCGCGGCGACGCCGGCCGCGTATTCGGTCGGGTCGGCGTCGACGAACACCAGGTCGTATCCGCGGTCGGTGAGCCGGGGCAGCACGTCGAGTGCACGGCCGGTGATGATCCGGGTGCGCGACGGTGCGAAGCCGGCCTCCTGGAAGATCCGCCGGGCCACCCGCTGGTGCTCGTTTTCCACGTCGATCGTGGTCAGCACCCCGTCGGGGCGCATCCCGCGGAGCAGCCAGACGCCGCTCACCCCGGTGCCCGTGCCGATCTCCACCAGGGAGCGGGCGTTGCCGGCGGCGGCGAGCAGCCGCAGCGCCGCGCCCGCGCCGGGAGACACGCAGGGCAGCCCCACCTCCTCGGCGAGCCGGCGCGCGGTCTGCAACACCAGGTCCTCCGGCGGGTACGCGTCGGCGAACTGCAGCGCCTGCGCTGTGGCCGGGCCGGCGGTGCCCATGGGTGAACCTCCGTGCGAGGGGAGCGGGGGGACCGGGTATGAGCGTAGAACCCACCGTCGGTGTTGGATGGACGGGCGGGTGGTGGAGCGTTCGGCAACTTCTGAATGCTCTTCAGCTATCCATGCAATCCTTGAGTCGGGGTAGTGGGCGGCGATCGGGAGGCGATGTGACCGACGGCTGGAATTGGCAGCAGCCCGGCGGCGGCCGGCCCTCGGGCCAGCAGGTCCCCGGGACGATGCCCAGCACCATGCCGTCCAATGTCACCCCGCCCGCGCCGTTCAGCCCCGGCCAGGCCAGGCCCGGCCAGCCCAGCCCGTGGTGGTCCGACGCTCTTGGTGACCCGTGGCGTGACCCGCACGCACCGGCCGCCGTCGTGCTGCAACCGACCGCGACCGGCGCCGCCGAGCCCGAGCGCGTGGTCGACCCCGACGCACCACGGCCGCCCGGCAACCGCTCGGTGCTCCTCGTCGCGGTCGTCTCCGCACTCCTCGCCGGCCTGCTCGGTGGCTCTCTCGGCTACGCGTTCGCGGCCCGCAGCGGGATCGGTGGCGGCCGCACCGCGCTCGGCGGCAACGGCGCCTCACCGCCGGCCGCGGCCAACCGCCCGCCCGACTCGCTGGCCGGCGTCGCCGCGCGACTGCTGCCCAGCGTGGTCACCGTGCGGGTGGCGTCGAGCACCGGCTCCAGCCTCGGCTCCGGCTTCGTGGTGTCGGCCGACGGCTATGTGATCACCAACGACCACGTGGTCGAGGGCGGCGGCGCGCAGACCTTCACGGCCGTGTTCAGCGACGGCAACGCCGTGTCGGCCAAGCTGGTCGGCCAGGACCCGGAGTCCGACATCGCGGTGATCAAGCTGGCCAAAGACGGCCTGACGCCGATCCAGTTCGGCGACTCCGACGCGATCGCGGTCGGTGACCCGGTGCTCGCGATCGGCTCGCCGCTGGCGCTGGCCAACACGGTCACGTCCGGCATCGTCAGCGCGGTCGACCGCACCATCCAGGCCGGCGACCCGGGCGGTCCGGTCCGCTACTACGCGGCGATCCAGACCGACGCGGCGGTCAACCAGGGCAACTCGGGCGGTCCGCTGGTCGACGCCGGCGGCCGGGTGATCGGCGTCAACGCGGTGATCAAGTCGCTGGCCGCCGACGAGCAGAGCGCCGGCAACATCGGCCTGGCCTTCGCCATCCCGATCAACCAGGCGAAGCGGGTGGCGCAGGACATCATCGACACCGGCAAGGCGCGCCGCACGGTGATCGGTGCCAAGGTGACCAGCGGCCGCACCACCGGGACCGGTGTGCGGCTCGACTCGGTCGAGCCGGGCGGCCCGGCGGAGTCCGCCGGCCTGCGGGCCGGCGACGTGGTGACCCGGATCGACCGGCACCCGCTGGAAGAGGCCATCGACCTGATCGCGCTGGTCCGCAAATACGCGCCGGGCGCCGTCGTCACGGTCGAGTTCCGGCGCGGCAGCGAGACCCAGACCGCTTCAGTGACCTTGGCCGCAGACGCCCAGTAGCCGCGTCCCAGGCCGTTCCCTTGCGGCGCGCGCCGCGCGTATGGTTGCGCCGGGGATCGCAAGAGGGAGGCCCGGGTGTTCGAAAACCTCAACTGGTGGGAGATCGGTCTCCTGGTCCTGGTGGCCCTGTTGATCTTCGGCGACAAGCTACCCAACGTGATCAGCGACGGCCTGAAGATGGTCCGTAACCTGCGCAAAATGGCGAGCAACGCGACCGGTGACCTGAGCCGCGAGCTCGGCACCGACATCCAGCTCGAAGACCTGCACCCGAAGGCGTTCATCCGCAAGCATCTGATGAGCGAGGAAGAGCAGGAGTCGCTGCGCAAGCCGCTGCAGAGGATGTTCGACGACGCCAAGTCCGACCTCAGCGGTGTGCAGCAGGACCTCAAAGACGTCGCGCAGGCCGCCGACATCAAGGCCGCGACCCGCAAGCCGGTCACCGACACGGCGGCAAGCAACCCGCCGCCGCGCCGGTCATTCGACGACTACACCTGAGCCGGCGTCAGCGCCCCGCGGGGCGCAGGCCGAGCGACTTGCCGATCAGCGAGTCGCGGCGCACCGCGAGCCCGTCGGCGATCGCCGACATGGCCTGTGCGGCCGGCGCGGTGGGCTCCGACAGCACGATCGGCAGGCCGGCGTCGCCAGCCTCGCGGACCCGGGTGTCGAGCGGGATCTGACCCAGCAGCGGCACCTCCGCGCCGAGCGTGCGGGTCAGCTTCGCCGCGACGACCGCGCCGCCGCCGGAGCCGAAGATCTCCATCCGCTCGCCGGTGGGCAGCTCCAGCCACGACATGTTCTCCACGACGCCGATCAGGCGCTGGTGGGTCTGCAGCGAGATCGCGCCGGCCCGCTCGGCGACCTCGGCCGCCGCGAGCTGCGGCGTGGTGACCACCAGTATCTCCGCGCTGGGCAGCAGCTGGGCCAGCGAGATCGCCACGTCGCCGGTGCCCGGCGGCAGGTCGAGCAGCAGCACGTCGAGGTCGCCCCAGTAGACGTCGGCGAGGAACTGCTGGAGCGCGCGGTGCAGCATCGGGCCGCGCCAGACCACCGCCGCGTTCTCGGCGGTGAACATGCCGATCGAGATCACCTTCACGCCGTGCGCTTCCGGCGGCATGATCATGTCTTCCACCCGGGTGGGCCGGCCGGCCGCGCCCAGCATCCGGGGCACCGAGTGGCCGTAGATGTCGGCGTCGACCACGCCGACCGAGAGGCCGCGGGCGGCCAGCGCGGCGGCCAGGTTGACGGTGACGCTGGACTTGCCGACGCCGCCCTTGCCGCTTGCGATCGCGTACACCCGGGTCCGGGAACCTGGCTGGGCGAAGGGGATCGCCGGCTCGGCGCCGCCACCGCCGCGCAGCCGGGTCTGCAGGTCCTGGCGCTGCTCGGCGCTCATCACCCCGAAGTCGATCTCCACGCCGCTCACCCCGGGGACCGCGGCGACCGCATTGGTGATGTCGGTGCGCAGCTTGTCACGCAAGGGGCAGCCGGCGACGGTGAGCAACAGCTCGACCAGAACCAGCCCGTCTTCGTCGATATTGAAGGATTTGACCATGCCCAGGTCAGTGATCGGGCGGTGGATCTCCGGGTCTTCGACGGTGGCGAGGGCGGCCTGGATGGCTTCCTCACGGGACGTGGCAGGCGCAGACATGGTGTAACTGTATGTCGCAGCCGGGGCGGGGTCAGGCGTCGGTGTCCGCGTGGTCGTCGGGCTCCGCACCCGGCACCTTCGACCGCCGCTTCTTGCCCCGCTGCCGGTCGTCGAGCTCCTCGGCCAGCCGGCCGAGCTCGGAGCGCAGGAAGTCGCGGGTGGCGACCTCGCCGATCGCGATCCGCAACGAGGCGATCTCCCGGGTCAGGTATTCGGTTTCGGCCTTCTGCGCCGCCGCCCGCCGCCGGTCTTCCTCCAGCGAGAGGCGGTCGCGGTCGGCCTGCCGGTTCTGTGCGAGCAGGATCAGCGGCGCCGCGTAGGACGCCTGCAGCGACAGGATCAAGGTCAGGAACGTGAAGGTGTATGGGTCGAACCGCCAGCCCGACGGTGTCAGCGTGTTCCAGCCCACCCAGAGCAGGATGAACACGCTCATGTAGACCAGGAACTGCGCCGTGCCCAGGGCCCGGGCGATCGCTTCCGACCACCGGCCGAAGGACTCCGGGTCGAACCGCGGCAGTTGCAGCCGGTGTGGCTCGCGCGGTTGGTCGAGCCGCGCCACGCGCCGCGGCTCAGTCATCGGCGTCGCCGTTTCGACCATCGGGCGGCGCCGCGCGCGGCGGGACGGCGACCGGCGATGCGGGCCGGTCGTCGGGCACGTCACGGTCGCGCCAGTCCGGCGGGAGCGTGTGGTCGAGCACGTCGTCGACGGTCACGGCGCCGACCAGCCGGTTGTTGGCGTCGACGACCGGCATCGCGACCAGGTCGTACATCGCCATCCGCCGGGTGATCTCGATCAGCGGGGTCTCCGGGCGCAGCGGGTTGATGCCGCTGTCGACCACGCCGCCGATGAGCTCCGACGGCGGCTCCCGGAGCAGCTTCTGGAAGTGCACCATGCCGAGGTATCTGCCGGTCGGCGTGGCCATCGGCGCCCGGGCGACGAAGACCTGCGCCGCCACCGCGGGCGGCAACTGCGGCTCGCGGATCCGGGCCAGCGCGTCGGCGACCGTCGCGTCGGGGGTCAGGATCACCGGCTCCGAGGTCATCACGCTGCCCGCCGTGCCGGCCGCGTATTTGAGCAGCTGCCGCACCGGCTCGGCCTCGTCGGGCTCCATCAGGTCGAGCAGCGCCTGCCGGTCCGGGCCGGGTAGCTCACCGAGCAGGTCGGCCGCGTCATCGGCGTCCATCTCCTCCAGGATGTCGGCGGCCCGCTCCTGGTCGAGCACCGCCAGGATCTCCACCTGGTCGTGCTCGGGCAACTCGCTGAGCACGTCGGCGAGGCGTTCGTCGTCGAGGGCCGCGGCGACTTCGTTGCGCCGGGTGTCGGACATCTCCTGGAGCGCGTTGGCGAGGTCGGCCGGGCGCATCTGCTCGAGCACGGCGAGCAGCCCGGCGGTGCCCTGCGTGTCGGTGAGCCCGATCAGCCCGCGGACCCGGTCCCATTCGAGCTCGACGAGCTGACCGCGCCGGGTCAGCCGGCGGCTCGGCTGGCGGACCGCGACCCGGCCCAGCGACCACTCCCCGGTGCGGTTGGTGTCCATCGCCAGGTCGACCACGGTGCCCGGGGTCTCCTCGGGCACGATCGTCACCCGGCGGTCGAGCAGGTCTTCGAGGACCAGCAGCTCGTTGGGGCGCTTCTCGAACCGGCGCAGGTTGAGCATGCCGGTGTTGAGCACGACCGCCTCGGGGTCGATCGAGGTGAACCGGCCCATCGGCAGGAAGATCCGGCGGCGGCTGGTCATCTCGGCCACCAGGCCGACCACCTGCGGCGGGCGGTTGGTGGTGCGCAGCCGGGCGACGGCGTCACGGATCCGGCCGACCTGGTCACCGTTGGGGTCGTAGACCGGGAGGCCGGCGAGCCTGGCGATGTAGACCCGCGCCGTCGTCACCTCGTTAGCGTAATTCCCTAGGCTTACCCGCATGACGAGCGTGGCGTACGAGATCGTCGACGTCTTCACCGACCGGCCGTTCACCGGCAACCCGCTGGCGGTGGTGTTCGGCGCCGAGGAGCTGGCGAGTTCCCAGATGCAGGCCCTGGCCCGCGAGTTCAACCTGTCCGAGACGGTGTTCGTGCTGCCGCCGACGCCCGGTGCGGAGGCGACCTACCGGGTGCGGATCTTCACGCCCAACAGCGAGTTGCCGTTCGCCGGGCACCCGAGCGTCGGCGCGGCGGTGACCGCGAGCGCGCGCGGGGTGTTCGCCGCCGGCCAGGTCGTGCAGGAATGCGGCGCGGGTCTGCTTCCGGTCGTGGTGTCCGGATCCACCGCCACGCTGACCGGCGGCCGGGCCACGATCGGCGAGCCTCTCGACCCCGGGCCGCTGCTCGCCGCGGTCGGCCTGACCGCGACCGACCTCGACCCCGCCGGGCCGCCCCGGGTCGCCGGGTGCGGGCTCGAGTTCCCCTACCTGCCGGTCCGGCCCGACGCGGTGGCCCGGGCCCGGGTCGACAGCGTCGCGGCGCGCGGCGTGCTCTCCGACAGCATCGACGTCTTCGCCTGGGACCCGCGGACGCACACCGCGCACGCCCGGGTCTTCGCTCCTGGGTTGTCGGTGCCGGAAGACCCGGCGACCGGCTCGGCCGCGCTCGGTCTCGGGGTCTGGTTGGTCACCAGCGGGCTGCTGGCGGCCGACGGCGAGTCCGGCTACGTGGTGCACCAGGGTGTCGAGCTGCACCGCCCGTCGGTGCTGGAGTGCGTGGTCACGGCTGCCGCCGGCACGGTGACCAGCGCCCGGGTGACCGGCAACGTGGTGCCGATCGCCCGCGGCGAGATGGCCGTGCCGCCGTTCGTCGGATAAGCCGACTGGCGGTATATGCCGATGGTCGGTAGCATCGACGAATGGCCATGCAAGAGCCGACCTTCTTCATCCTGACCGCACTCGCCGAGCAGCCGTTACACGGCTACGGCGTGATCCGGGCCGTCGCCGAGCTGTCCGCGGGCCGGATCACGCTGCGCGCGGGCACGCTCTACGCCGCCCTCGACCGGCTCACCGAGGAGGGGCTGCTCGTCCTCGACCGGGAGGAGGCCGTCGACGGCCGGCTGCGCCGCTACTACCGGCTGACCGGCGACGGTGGCGCCGCGCTGTCCGCCGAGGTCGACCGGATGCGGGCCAACGCGGCGATGGCCGCCGCCCGGTTACGCCGCACGACCCGGCTCGCCTTCGGTCCGGCGTCGTGAGCGCGCTCGAGCGCCGCTACCGCCGCCTGCTGCTGGCCTACCCGCGCGCCTACCGCCGGGCCCGCGGCGACGAGATCCTGACCACCCTGCTGGACGGCGCGCCGCCGGACCGGGTCCGCCCGCCGGTCGGTGAGGTGTGGGAACTGCTCCGCGGCGGCCTGCGCCTGCGGTTCGCGCCGCCGCACGGACGCCTCTACAGCGTGGTCGCCCTCGTCGCCGCGGTCGCCGTCGGGTACGCCGCCCTCAGCGCGGTTGGCCGGCAGGTGAGCGACGCCGGCCGGGGCACGATGTCGGCGGCCATGTCGCTGCTGCCGCCCGACCCTACGGTGATGGGCCGCGCCGACCGGATGTTCACCACGTTCGGCGGCCCGACCGAGGTCGGCGCCACCTATGCGCCCGGACCGCGTGGCCTCGACGACCTGGCGACCGACCTCCGCGCTCGCGCGGTCGCCGACGGCTGGGAAGCGGGCCCGATCGGCCCTGGGCACCGTTTCACGTTGGACCGGGGCGGCGAGACACTCGTCGTCACCGTCCTGACCGGCGACCCCGGACCCGGGGCCAGCGCGTCCTTCCAGGTGCGTTATCCGTGGCCGGCCTCGGTCCTGCCGGTCGGTGTCGCCGCGGTCCTACTCGGTGGGCTGGCCGGTTGGCTGGTCGCCGCGTGGGTGTTGCGCCGATACCGGTCGCGCCCGCCCGCGGGCCGGCTCGGGCTGGCGCTGATCGGCCTGCCGAGCCTCCTGTTCGTCATCGCGGGCGCCATCAGCGCCGCGGCGGCCGTCGGGTCGGGGAACGTCCAGGTGGTCTTCGCCGGGCCGCTGGCCGAACGGTTGGGCCTGCTCGGCCTCGCGGCGACGCTGATCTTGGCGCTGCTCCTGCCCGCCGCACCCGCCACGCGCGCCGCGGCCGCGCCGCCGCGGACCGACCCGGTGCGGTTGGGTGCCCGGATTGTCATGGCAGCACATCTCGCGTTCGGCGTGGCGATCGCCACCGTGCTGGTCACCTTCACCGGCCGGATGCTGACCAGCGGCGCCGACCGCGCCGCGATGCTGAGCGGCGCACAGGACCCGAAGGAACTGCTGCCGCTGCCGGTGTTCGTGCCGGTCGCGCTGCTCTACTACACCGGCGGGATCCTGTCGCCGCTGCTCCTGACGGTCTCGGTGCCACTGCTGGCGACCGGCCGCCAGCGGGTCGGCCCGCTCGCCTGGAAGGTCCTGCTGGTCGCCGCCGTCTCGGCGGTGGCCCTGCCGGCCTTGCTGCTCACTCCCTACGGCGGCGACGCCGCCCGCTGGTGGCTCGACTAACGACGTCGGCCGCGCACCTTGTGCAGGCGGAACGGCTTGCGGGTGGGGCTGGTCGCCGCGGTCTCCCGGGGCGGCTCGGCCAGGCTGCCGTCGGGCAGGTCCGGTCGGGTGACCGCCGGCGGGTCCTCGGCCGGGGTCAGGCAGCTCAGCGTGCAGTCCATCGCCCAGCGCTCGAGCAGCTTCTCGGTCGGGCCCGACGCGTTGAGCCGCTTGCCGCCGACCTGGGGCGCCACCGCGTTCCACTCGTCGTCGCCGGGCTGCACCCGGCGCACGTCGGCCGTCCACGTGACGATCCGGCCGCCGTGGTCGCCGCGCAGCGTCACCTCGGCGGTGGCGGCCCGGGCGAGACCGGGGGCCTGCTGCTCGCCGATGCCGCTGATCAGGTAGAGCGCGCCGTCGACCGGCACGCACCAGAGCCCACGGGGTGCCGCGCCGTCGACGGACACCCAGGCCACGGCCGCCTTCTTGATCGCCTCTTCCACCACCGGGTCGGTCACCCCCTCATCCTGCCCGGCGCCGTGGCCCGCTGGCCATGGTCGACCTCGTCGAGCACCCCGACGAGCCGGGCCACCGCACGGCCGGGCCAGTCGACGTCGGCACCGAAGACCAGGTGGTCGGCGAGGTCCGGCGCGGCCAGCCGGACGGCGGTCATGCCGACCTCGGCCGCGCCGGTCAGCTCGTGGCTGCCGCCGTCGCCGATGTAGAGGCACTCGGCCGGCGCGACGCCGAGCCGCTGGCAGGCGGCCAGGTAGATGCTCGGGTCGGGCTTGCAGACGCCCTCCTCGACGGAGAAGACGGCGGTGTCGAGCAGCGGGGCGACCGGCAGGCTGGGCAGCAGGACCGGCAGCTCGTGGGTGCAGTCGCTGACCAGGGCCGTACGCAGCCCGCGCAGCCGTAGCGCCCACAGCACCGGAACGGCCTCGTCGCGCAGTTCGGTGTCGTGCCGGACGGCGCGCAGCCGGCAGGCCACCGCCGCATGCACCATCTCGTCGGACGGGTCGACCCCGGCCCGGGCGGCGATCCAGCGCAGGTTGTCGGCCGCGGAGCCGAGATCTCCGCTGGCCCGGCGGTAGTAGGAGGCGTCCAGGAGAGCCGTCATCAGCGTGGGGTCGCATCCCAGGATGCGGGCGGTCTCGAGGTGGTCGGGGCCGCGGCGGACCGGCCGGGTGAGAGTGCCGAAGAAGTCGAACACGACCGCGCGTAGTGCGTGCAACATCAGCCTCCATGGCATGACCTGGGGGCAGTAGCTGGCAAGACCCGGGAAGCCTATCGACGGCTACCGGTACGCCCTATCGGCCGATCGACTGAGAGTAGTCGGATAGCCGCAGTATGTGATTTGTGAGGATGGTTCACTGTGCACCGCCCCGCGCTCGACCCCGCCGCCACCCTCGCGCTCGTCGTCGCCGTCCTAGCCGTCTCCACCTCCGGCCCGCTGATCGCGTTCGCCGCCGCCGCGCCGGCCCTGGCCATCGCCTTCTGGCGCAACGCCCTCGCGGTCGGGGTGCTCGGCCCGATCTCGCTGATCGCCAAGCGCCACGAGTACGCCAATCTGGGCCGCCGGGAGGCCCTGTTCTGCGTGCTGGCCGGCGTCGCGCTCGCGGCGCACTTCGCCGCCTGGATGCCGAGCATCCGGCTCACCACGGTCGCGGCGTCGACGGCGCTGGTCGCCACCCAGCCGGTCTGGCAGGGGTTGATCTCGGTCGCGCAGGGCCGCCGGCTGCGGACGGTGACCTGGGCCGGCATCGGCGTCGCGGTGCTCGGTGCCGCGCTGGCCACCGGCGCCGACTTCGGCGTCTCGTCCCGCGCGGTGCTCGGCGACCTGCTCGCGCTCGTCGGCGCGGTGATGGCGGCGGCATACACCGCGCTCGGCGAGCGGGCCCGGGTGACGCTCAGCACGACGACGTACACCACCATCTGTTATGGGGTCTGCGCGGTGCTCCTGCTGATCATCTGCCTGGCGTCGGGGCAGCGGCTGGGCGGCTACCCGGGCTCGAGTTGGCTGGCGATCCTCGGCCTGGTGGCCGGCGCCCAACTCCTCGGGCACACGATGTTCAACTACGCGCTGCGCCGGGTCTCGGCGACCACGATCAGCGTGCTGATCCTGCTGGAGGTGCCGGGCGCGGCGACCATCGCCTGGCTCTGGCTCGGCCAGGTGCCGCCGGCCAAGTCGCTGCCGGGCCTGGCCCTGCTGCTGGTCGGCGTCGCGATCGTGGTGCTCGGCGGCGCGCGGGCGGGCCGCCGCGAGCGGCGGCAGGCCCGCGACCTCGAGACGGCCGTGCCCTAACCGGTCGCCTGCTCGCTGGCCTTCCAGAGGGCGGCGGCCAGGGCCGGGTCGGTGGCCTTGGCCGACACCCGGCGGGGCTTCTTGTCGTAGTAGTAGGCGCCGTTGACCAGCCGGGCGGGGTCGGCGGTGGCGAGCCAGACCAGCGTTTCGGCGCCCTTCTGCGGGCTGCGCAGCAGCGGCGTGTGCTTCATGCCCCAGGCGACCAGCCGGTTGTCGTTGTAGAACCGGGTGCGCACCGCGCCGGGGTGGAACGAGAACGCCAGCATCCCCGGCCATTGCCGCGCCGCCTCGCCCGCGAACAGGATGTTGGCCTGCTTGCTCGTGCCGTAGGCGAGGAACGGGACGTAACGCTCCAGCGGCCGGTTGAGGTCGCGCGGGTCGAGGCCGCCCCAGCGGTAGGCGCCGGACGCGGTCACCACCGTGCGCCCGATCCGGTCGTGCAGCAGCACCGTGAGCAGGAAGCCGGCCAGGTGGTTGGCCTGGATGGTCAGCTCGTAACCGTCAACGGTGGTGGCCGGGTGCAGCACGATCGCACCGGCGTTGTTGGCGAGCACGTCGATCCGGTCGTACGCGGAGCGCAGGTGCGCGGCGAGCGTGCGCACGTCGTCGAGGGCGGAGAAGTCGGCGCGGTAGGAGGCCGGCAGCGTGCCGGTCGCGTCGCGCACTTCGGATGCGGCCGCGGTCAGCCGGGCCGGGTCGCGACCGACCAGGACGACCTGGTCACCGCGGCGGGCCAGGGCGACGGCGGCGGACAGACCGATCCCGGAGCTGGCGCCGGTGATCACTACGACTCGCCCGGTGACTTCTTCCACTGCTTTGGTTCTCCTCGGTCTTCGCGCGAGGTTACCGTTTGGCTAACTGTAACGATCGTGAGGAGCTGTCGATGGTCGCTGCCGGACGCCCGCGCCGATCCTGTCTCGCGGTACCCGGTTCCAGCCTGAAGATGCTCGACAAGGCCCGCGGACTCCCCGCCGATCAGGTCTTCCTCGACCTGGAGGACGCGGTCGCACCGCTGGCCAAGCCGGAGGCCCGCAAGAACGTGGTCGCGGCGCTCAACGAGGGCGACTGGGGCGACAAGACCAGGGTGGTGCGGGTCAACGACCTGACAACGGAGTGGACCTACCGCGACGTGGTCGAGGTGGTCGAGGGCGCCGGGGCCAACCTGGACTGCGTGATGCTGCCCAGGGTGCAGTCGGCGGCGCACATCCAGTGGCTCGACCTCACGCTCACCCAGATCGAGAAGACGATCGGCCTGCCGGTGGGCGGGATCGGCATCGAGGCGCAGATCGAGAACGCGGCCGGGCTGGTCAACGTGGACGCGATCGCGGCCGCTTCGCCGCGGGTCGAGACGATCATCTTCGGGCCGGCCGACTTCATGGCCTCGATCAACATGCGGTCGATGGTGGTCGGTGGGCTGATCCCGGACTATCCCGGCGATCCCTACCACTACATCCTCATGCGACTGTTGATGGCCGCGCGGATGCACGACAAGCAGGCGATCGACGGCCCGTTCCTGCAGATCCGCGACGTCGACGCGTTCCGCGCCGTCGCGAAGCGCTCGGCCGCGCTCGGCTTCGACGGCAAGTGGGTCCTGCACCCGGGCCAGATCGACGCGGCCAACGAGATCTACGCGCCGGCGCAGGACGACTACGACCGGGCCGAGCTCATCCTCGACGCCTACGAACACGCCACCTCGGAGGCGGGCGGCAAGCTCGGCGCGGTGCTGCTCGGCGACGAGATGATCGACGAGGCGTCGCGCAAGATGGCGCTGGTGATCGCGGCGAAGGGTCGGGCCGCCGGGCTGGCCCGGACCACCCGGTTCACCCCGCCGGAGGGCTGAGCGGGAGAGTGTCGCGGGCTACCCCGCACAGGGGGCGTCGTTGCCGGTGTTGACCGGACCGGGCAGGATCTCACGCATGGGAATCGACACTCAGGCCGACGACGGGTTGACCAGCGTTCGCCTTGACGGCCGGGTCGCCCTGGTCACCGGCGCGGGGAGCCCCGACGGCATCGGGTACGCGACCGCGCGCCGGCTGCGCCAGCTCGGTGCCAAGGTGGCCATCGTGTCGACCACCCGCCGCATCCACGACCGCGCCACCGAGCTCGGTGCCATCGGGTTCGTCGCCGACCTGACCGACGAGGCCGAGGTCGGCGCGCTCGCCGACGCGATCTCCGAGCTGCTCGGCGACGTCGAGGTGCTGGTCAACAACGCCGGCCTGGCGAGCCGGGCGAGCCCCGAGGTGCTCCGCCCGGTCGCCCAGCTCACCTTCGACGAGTGGCGCTCCGAGATCGACCGCAACCTCAGCACGGCGTTCCTGTGCAGCCGGGCCTTCATCGGCGGCATGTCCGAGCGCGGCTGGGGTCGCATCGTCAACCTCTCGGCCACCGCCGGGCCGGTCAACGCGCTGCCGACCGAGGCCGCGTACGCAGCGGCGAAGGCCGGTGTGATCGGCCTGACCCGGGCGCTGGCGATGGAGATGGTCGCCGACGGAGTGACCGTGAACGCAGTCGCGCCCGGCACCATCTACACGGCCGCGTCCACGGTCACCGAGCTCAAGCAGGGCCTCGGCACGCCGATCGGGCGGCCGGGCACCCCCGACGAGGTGGCCGCCGCGATCGCGTTCCTCTGCTCGCCGGCCGCCTCCTACATCACCGGCCAGATGTTGGTGGTCGACGGCGGCAACAGCGTGCGTGAGGCCCAGTTCCGCTAGGCCCTGGCTAGTAGCCGTCCGTGGTGCTGGAGCTGTCGATCGTCGCGCTGAACCAGCCGAGCCCGATGATGCCGCAGCAGAACAGCACCGCCAGGCCGGTGAAGATGTAGCTGAGCACCAGGCCGGCCGTCGCCAGGCCGCCGCCCTCTTCGCCGGAGGTGCGCAACTGCTTCTTCGCGATGTGGCCGAGCACGATGCCGGCGGGCGCGAAGACGAAGGCGAACACCAGCGCCAGGATCGCCATGATGTTGGTGCCGCGGGCCTGGGGATAGCCGCCGTACGGCTGCTGCGGCGCGTAGCCGGGGTAACCCTGGCCCGGCGCGTACTGCCCGTAGGGATCGGGCTGCGCGTAGGGATCGGGCTGCGCGTATGGGTTGGGCTGCGGATAGGGATCGGGCTGGCCCGGGATCGGCTGGCCGGGGGCGGGCTGCCCCGAGATCGGCGGCCCGTAGGCCGGCGGTCCGGACTGCTGCGGGTCGTAGGGCTGCCCAGGCTGATAGGGGTCGGGCTGGTTGCCGGGCGGTGGGTAGCTCATCTTCACACTCCTGAGTCGTCCCCGGCACGCTACTAAACGCGAGGAAGCGATTCGCATCCCGAGTCCGCCCTGAGGGGGGAAGATGTGGGTCATGGCGCGCCTTGCCCAGACTCCCGGCCTCACCGACGTGCAGACGTCGATCCTCGAAACGGTCCGCGAGTTCGTCGACAAAGAGATCGTTCCGCACGCGCAGCGGCTCGAACACGCCGACGAATATCCGGCCGACATCGTCGACGGCATGCGTGAGATGGGTCTTTTCGGACTGACGATCGACGAGGAGCACGGCGGCCTCGGTGAGTCGCTGCTCACCTACGCCCTCGTCGTCGAGGAACTGTCCCGCGGCTGGATGTCGGTCTCCGGGATCGTCAACACCCACTTCATCGTCGCCTACCTGGTCACACACCACGGCTCGGCGGAGCAGCGGGCCGCCCTGCTGCCGCGGATGGCGACCGGCGAGGTGCGCGGCGCGTTCTCGATGTCGGAGCCGGGCTGCGGCTCGGACGTGGCGGCGATCCGGTCGACGGCGCGGCGCGACGCAGACGCGTACGTCCTGGA
>Ga0193743_1001324_pt1 | contig 18455 bp, 20 predicted proteins | sample L2c2metaG_FD_143038 | JGI IMG/M metagenome (GOLD analysis project Ga0193743, IMG submission 143038) | Soil microbial communities from a riparian zone of the East river system, Colorado, United States - L2c2 | ecosystem: Environmental > Terrestrial > Soil > Riparian zone | place: USA: East River... | reverse complement strand
AATGGTTCTCGTCGAGACGATCAGGGCTTCCCTCGGAGTCGACGGACATGACCTGCACGCCGGATTGCTCGAGCACCCGACGAGCGGTTTCTGGGACGGCGCGGTCGTCACCGCGGATCAACAGCACGGCTCCGGGGCCGGTTGCGTCGTCGAGGAGTCTGAGGCGTCCTTCGTGTACGAGCGGGAATTGGGGGAGCAGCGTGCCACGCAGCGGGGTGAGGTCGATGGTGTCGGCGGTGACTCCGGTACCGAGCACCGGGAGTGCGGTGACGGGTAGTACCCGTGCCGGATCGGCGCCCGCGGCGATCATCCGCTCGTCACGTTCGGCCGCTTGCCGCTCGTCGAGGACGCAGATCACCTTGCCCAGTTCCACCGACATCGCGATCGCGTGCTGAAGGTGGATGCTGCGTTCTGAGGTGTACGAATCAAGCAGTGCGCCATCGGATTGGCCGCGCAGCACTCGGTCGAGCTTCCAGGACAGGTTGGCCGCATCCCGAATCCCCGAACACATGCCTTGCCCGGCAAAGGGCGGCATCAGGTGCGCCGCGTCGCCGGCGATGGAGAGTCGCCCGACATTCCATCGATCAGCCCAGCGAGCCGCGAAACTGTATACCGCGTGCCGCTCCAGCCGGGTGTTGTCCGGCGTTCGGCCCCACGGCCGCAACAACTCCCACGCTCTCTCGGTGGTGTTGAGGTCGTCGCGGCTCTCTCCAGGCAGCGCCATGAACTCCCACCGCCGCCGCCCAGGACCGCCGGACACCACCGTAGTTGGCCTGGCCGGATCGCAAAGTTGCCAGTTCTGCGGGGACCACCGCCGGTTGTCGAGCGGAACGGTATCGACGATCAACCAATCGAAGAAGAATCCGAGATCATGGGACGCCACACCCATGCGTTCACGCACGAAGCTGTTCGCTCCGTCGCAACCGATCCCGAAATGCGCATTGACAGAGTCGGTTTCATGATCCGCTTGCGTGAACGTCACTCGGACGTCGGTGCCTCGGTCCTCGATTCCCACGACCCGTGCGCCGCGGCGCAGCGTGACATTGGACATTCGCTCGACTGCGGCGGCGAGTAGCTTCTCCAACTCGGGCTGAGAGAAGAAGCTGGCGGTGGGCCAACCACATGGCCCGTTACCCGACCAGTCAATGCGCACCAACGCCTGGCCAGCGGCATTGCGCCACTCGTAGAAATCGGGAACGGGATCTGAAATTGCTTTGACTTCATCGCTCAAACCCATCGCCTGGAAGGCGCGGCCGATTTCGTCGTCGAAGTGCACCGCACGAGGCAGTGGGTACGGTTGCGGCCACCGCTCGAGGATCAGCACGCGATGGCCTTGAAGGCCGAGCATTCTGCCCATCGCCAGGCCGACCGGCCCGGCGCCGACGATCACGACGTCCTGGTCGCTGTCGCGAATCATGCCTGTGACCCCGTTTTCGGAGACATGTGCGCACTCCTACGGTCCACGGTCGATGCGCATGGGCCAGATGTCCGTACCTCGGCGGAACGGTGACAACCGAAGTTCACATCCGATCCTTCCCGATATTCACCATGCTGAATTCCCGCTATCAGCAGTGTGGAGTGGCCGCCCGTCGCCTGTCAAGGAATTGAAGATAATTAATCATGGTTAATTGGCTCGATCGAGGGAGCCGGTCGGAAGCCGCGCTTGGCGGCCTCGGCCGCCGTGTGTTCAGACGATGACTGCTGCGGCCGTAAGGAACACGAGGGTCGCGAGTGCGAAGGCCGTTCTGGTCCAATGGAATCGGCGCCAGATCACTCTGAGGTGTGCAGCGTCTTCGGGTGCTTGCCCCTCGGGGAGTCTGCGGAACTGTGAATTGATCGGCTCGGCTATGACGATCGATGATGCGATTATGAGCGCGATCAACCCGACCCCTATCGAGGCAAGGACGGTCGGAGCGCCGCCGGACGCCAGCGCGAACACCACGGCGGCGGCGGCACTGAGCCCGCCAAGGATTGGCAGCAACGGGTCGAGGCGATACAGCGAACGGCGGAAGTCGACGACGTATTGGTCGACTGGCATCCGTCGCCACAGATTGAGCCGTTCCACCGCGACGAAGAAGATGCCTCCACTGAACAATGCGCCGAAGACCACCGCGCACATGGCGCTGAGGTGAATGACTGCCATCTGCGACCTTCCTGGGGTAGTGAGGAGTCGAGCCCTGTCACGTGGCAGGCGTGTCCACCAGATCACCAGTGCGCGCAGTGTTTTGGCCAGCAAGGTACGAGGCCCACCCAAAGGCGTCGAGGTCGATCTCGGCGACCACGGTGCCGCAGCGACCGCACGACCTGGCGTCGGTCGCCGCGTTGAACCGCGCACAGGCCGCGGCATACACGCGCGGCGCCTCGGCGTCGTGGTCATGTTGCCACTCCAGCCGGTACAACTCCTCTCCGCACGTCTCGCAGAACCATGCCGCCGCTTCCAGGCCCGCATCGCCGGCGAGGTAACGCAGCATCACGCCCTCTTGGCGGGGCTCGATGCGGTGCGGGGTACCCGCGGGAATGTAGGCGTGGTCGCCGGTCTCGAGGTGCAGCGTGTTCACTGAACTCATCCGCATCCGGATCACTGCCTCACCTGACATTGCCGCAAGCACCGTGTCCTCGGCGAAGATTTGATAGAACGGCTGGTCAATCCAGTTGCGGGACAACGTGACCTGTGGGTCCACGTCGATGGGCAGCACCGCGAGATCAGCGTAGTTGCCGAGCTGCGCGCCAACCTTGAACGCATCGAGCATGCGGCGCCTGGTCATGGCTGAACCTCCTCGGCTTTGGTGCGCAGTTGGTGATAGGCGGCATTGACGACTCGGGTCTGGTCGACGAGGCGTTGCCAGCCCCATGGGCCCTGCGGGAACGGGTCGTTCACATGACCGCAGTTTGCGCAGGTCCGGCCCTCGTCGGAATTGCGGCGTGCGACGAATTCACTGGAACCGGCCAACGTGGAGAACTGGTGGTACTTGTCGTCCGTCTTTCCGAAGCGGGTGGGCTCGAAATCGGGCGCTCCCGGTGGGCCGGCGGCGTATTCGATGCGGACGATTTCCTGCTTGCAGTTCTTGCACTTGGCTACCAGGGCTTCGTGCTGGCCGGCTTCTTCCGATTGTCGCTGGGTGATCGTCGCCACGACGAAGGCGTTCGGATCCATCTGATCGCGCAGAAAGGAGTTCACACCGTGGAATTTCTGCAGGGCCATGATGGAACCCGATTGCAGCATGGCGTCGTGGGACCCGAACGTGACGCAGACTTCGGACACGCTGTTGCCGTGGAAGAAATGGCCGTGGTCGCGGCCTTCACCACCGAACATCACCGTCCCGCAGGGGACGATGGCTCCGGCGTCGTCGTAGGGGAAGATCGGCATGAGATTCGCCGCGGCCTTCGACATGCGCTCGTAAATGCTCACCTTCAGGGGCTCGCGCTTGCCGTCCGGCGTCGGGATTCGGCGGGTGGGTTCCATGGCCGGAATGGGCGCGACCTCGACGACGTCGGTCATCGTGACACCTTTCTCTGCGTGATTCGAGGGCCCCGCTGCGACGTGGGCCCGACGTTGCATGTATCACCGTACGGAACAGTGATCGCTATCACGCTTCACAATGTATCAACGGTCGACGCGGCCACGCAAGCATTCGAGGGCCTTGACTTTTTGCATCATCGCTGCTCGAAGTGGGTGCGGCAGCGGAAAGCGTCAGCCGAATCGCTTGCCGACGGTCTGCGCGCCGCGGACGACGGCGGCTGAACACTTGGTGACCCAACTGGAGTCAACCCGCGACCTGGGCGCGGTGATCGCCAACGCGCCGCGGACGCGGCCGTCGCCGTCGTAGACCGCCGCACCGACCGCGCTGACGTCGGCTTCGCTCTCGGCGTTGTTCACCGCGTAACCGCGGGACCTGATACCGGAGAGCTGTTCGATGAGGGCGGTGCGGGTCTGCGGCGCCGCGCTCGTCGGCACCGTCAGCTTTTCGTTCGGATACAGATTCTTCAGTTCGGTCTCCGACAGGGTGGCCAGGATCGCTTTGCCGCTCGAGGTCGCGTGCGCTGGTAGGGACCAGCCGACACGGCTACCCGTACGCACCACTTGCGCGCTTTCGACACTGTCCAGGTAGACCATTTCGGTGCCTCGCAACACTCCCAGATGCACCGTCTCGCCGGTCTCCTCGGCGAGATCGACGAGCACGCCGTGCGCCGTCGCGCGGATGTCCATGTTGCGAACGACGGCGAGTCCAATGTCGACCAGCGCCGGCCCGGGTCGATAGGCCCGCGACAGGTCGTCCTGCTCGACGAATCGGTGGTAATGCAGCGTCGAAAGCATCCGGTGAACAGTCGACCGCGACAGTCCCATGTCTCGGCTCACTTCGTTGACGCGGATCACTTTCTGAGTCTCGAAGATCGCAAGAAGGCGCAGGACGTTGTCGACCGCACCGATCAATCCCGCGGGCCGATCGTCGCCCGGTTCCTCAGGCACTGCAGTGCCTCGAGTGCACGCGGTAGGCGATGCCTAGGTGCTGTCCAGGGGAGATGTCCACGCGTGCACCGTATCCCACCGCCTTGCCTGGGCAGGGAGGCGCTTGCAATGCGATGGTCATCATGTAATCATTCTACGGGACAGTGTTCCGCACCGCGATACCGAAGGGATTTTGTCATGCCGCTCTTCCTCAGTACCCATCAAGCTCCCGGCCTCTCCAGCGAGGAGATCGCGTCGTATGCGCCGGAGGTGGCCAAGAGTGTGCACGCCACCTTCAAGAATCTCTACGCCAACAGCATGAGCGGCGCGATCTTCACGCTGTACGAGGCCTCGAGCGCCGACGACGTACGCGAGGAGTTCGAACGGGTGGGATTTCCCGTTGACGAGATCCACGAGATCGATGCGGCGGTTGACGCGGACGCTGTCCGCGCGATGGCCGGTCAGTGACCGCACACACCGATCTCACCGTCGACGCCAACGGTGAGATCCACCTCGACAGGGTCATCGAGCTGGCTTTTCGCGGGGATTGGGGCCAGGCGAACCTGACCCGCATCTGCGGATGGCTGGCTCAGGAGGTCGGCGACAGGGTGGCCGCTGGTTCACGCTTTGCGATCTGGTCCGGCCGTGGTTCCACCGACGCGCCCGTCGCGCTGGCTGCTCGCGAGGCCGACGTCGCCGCGGTGACGCCCGCTGCAGCGGTGCCACTGATGCGCTCCGGCGCGATGCTGGCCGGTGCGGATCCGCAACCCTTCCTGCGTGCGTTGGGCCGGCTCCCGCACAGGGATCGCCTCGTCGTGGCCGTTGACGCCGGACTGCCAGTTCACAGTGTTGCCGATCTCGCCTCAGTCGCCGATCAGCTGATCATCGCGACGTGCCCAGACGACGGGGTGAACATGGTCGGCTTCGCCGCGCACGCCGCGCTTCGCCTGGCCGGGGCGGACCCTGCCGCGTTGGTTGCGGCAGGAGCGCGATTCGACTACGACGAGCGCCCGTTTCCCGGTCTGCAGCACTTCACTGCGGGCACCGCGAATGTCCTTATCCAGGAGGCGATCATGACGCCGGGTTGGCAGCGCATCGCGGAGCGTCGCCCGGTGCGCTACCTGGACTGGGGCGACGACGTCTTCAAGGGTTTCGCCGAGCATGGCTGGCTCGATGCCACAGTTCCCGCCGGATACCTACCGGGTCTGCCGCACGATCTTCGGGCCCTGGACTTCGCCGACTTCGTCCTGGCCTGCCGCGACGATCTCGACGACGATCTGGCGTACCTGATCACCTGGTGCATGATCCGAACGCGCCAGGCCCTGGAAGCGCAGTACGCGATGCTGCCTCCGGACCGATCGCCGTTGGTGATTCCCATCGATCCCGTCGAAATGGCGAACACCCCGATACCGCTGCACCCGGCTGCCGAACGCGCCTATCGCGACGTCGGCTCGTCGGTCAGCGCCGATTCGGTGATGTGGGGCTGACGGGGCGGCGCCGTCTGTTCATGCCGAGCCTTCAGGAGGAATCCGTGACCTACGTGATCAACGACGCCTGTATCGGCGAACTCGACGGGTCATGCGTTGAGGTATGCCCCGTGGACTGCATCTACGAGGGGCTGACCAAGCGCTACATTCACCCGCGCGAATGCGTTGAGTGCGGTGCATGTCTGTCGGAGTGTCCCGTCGATGCAATCCTGGGCCCAGACGAGGCCGGCGACGATCAGGAGTCGTTTCAGGACAATGCTCGATTCTTCGATGCACCGTTGCCCGGACGGGACGAATTACTTGGCGACCCCGGCGGCGCAAGTCCGCTCGGGCCGGTTGGTGTCGACACACCCCGTGTCGCCGCCCAGGCGGAGGCGAACTGATGCGAATACCCATGCTCATCATCGGCGGCGGCATCGGCGGGATGTCGGCAGCTTTGGCGCTCGCGCAGGCGGGCTTCCCCGTTCATGTCGTGGAACAGGGGTCGGATTTCACCGAGATCGGCGCCGGAATCCAGTTGGCCCCAAACGCAGTTCGTATTCTCGATGGGCTGGGATTGCTTCCCGAGATCAATGAGATCGCGGTGCGGCCGCGCTCGCTGGTGTTTCTCGACATCGACACTGCAGATCGGCTGGCGACCGTGGACCTCGCCGAGCCGTTCGTCCATCGCTACGGCTACTCCTACGCCGTTCTGCACCGCGGTGACCTGTTGGACGTCTTGCTGGCAGCGTGCCGGGCCGATGACCGGATCGTCCTGGAGCCGAACAAGCGGGTCACGGCCGTCGTCGACCAACATGACCGGGCGCGTGTGGAATTCGCCGACGGCACGTCTTATGAGTGTGACGCCGTGGTCGGTGCCGACGGTCTGTGGTCGAAGACGCGTCGGCTGGTTTCCGATGACCAACCCATCTGTTCGGCATACGTGGCCTATCGGGGCGCGGTTCCCATCGACGAGTTGCCGATCCCGGTCGACGATGACGCCGAGATCATCTGGATCGGCCCGAACAAGCACCTCGTGCAGTATCCGATCAGGGGTGGCGAGCTCTACAACCAGGTCGCGGTGTTCCGCAGCGACCGATACCGACCCGGCATGGGCGGCGACGGTGACTGGGGTACCCCTGATGAGCTCGACGACCACTTCGGTACCGCATGCGAACAGGTGCGGTCATCGGTGACGCTATTCAAGCGGGAACGCCGCTGGCCGATGTATGACCGGGCGCCCATCGACAACTGGACGACCGGCCGGATCACTCTGCTCGGCGATGCCGCACACCCGATGCTGCAATACCTTGCCCAAGGGGCCTGTCAGGCCATTGAGGACGCCGACAGCCTGGCGAAGTACATGCTCAAACACCAGAGCGACGTCAGCGAGGCCTTCGCCTCCTACCAGCAGGACCGGTTGCCGCGCACCGGTCAGATCCAGCGGGTAGCCCGAGCGTGGGGCGAGATCTGGCACGCCACGGACTCGATCGTCCCAGCACTGCGCAACCGGGTTTTCGCCCGAAGTTCCGCCGAGCACTACCGCGACCTGGACTGGCTGTACCAAGCAGAGGTGGTGTAGCCGTGGAAGATCCGATCATTCAGGTCATTGCGAAAGGTAGGCGAGTTTCGTGCAACCGAGGCTGAGTCCGCGGGCATGACCTTGAAACAGGTGCAGCTCAAACTGAACGCCGAAAGGAATTGACGTGCCGACGTCGACTGCAGATGAATACTTCAATCCGCTGAACCCGGACCACATCTCCGACCCGGACGATCTGATGCAGAGATCTCGAATTCACTGCCCGGTCGGAAAGGTAAGCGACGTGTTGTACACCGTCAACACCGATTCAGGCGTCCGACAGGCGTTCGATGACACGAAACACCTCTCGAGCAAGGGCAATTTCAGTGTGGGAGCCGAGGATGTCCGATGGGGGCCGTTTGCTCCGATTACCAACACCGACCCTCCGACACATACGGCACTGCGCGCGAGGCTCCTCAAGGACTTCGCCCCCGCAAGGGTGCGTAAACTAGCACCTCGTGTCGTCGAGATCGTTCAGGAATGTCTTGGCGTGCTTCCTGAATCGGGTCACATCGACCTGTACGCCGAGTACGCACACTTCATACCGGCAAGGATCCTCTACGCCCTGATCGGCATCCCGAATCCACTCTGGAACGAGGTACAGCAATGGTCCGACATCATCGTCGCGACGGTACCTGAACCGACCAACGAGTTGCCCGAGTTCGCTTCAATCACCAGGTATCTCGGTCAGCTGGTTGAGGAACGGCGAGCCAACCCAGACCATCGGCACGAGGATGTACTGGACAACTTGTGCTTCGCGAACGACGGTGATGCAAATATGTCCGCCCAAGAGATCGTGACGCATCTCCTTCAACTCGTGGTCGCATCGACGGACACGACGCGCGCGCTCATCGCGAACTGCCTATATCGGCTGCTCGAGGACAGAAAACACTGGGAGGCAGTGTTGAGCGACCGCGCATTGCTGTCAAATGCCGTCGAAGAGTCGCTGCGTATGGACTCACCGGCCCAGTTCATGGTGCGTTCGGTAGTCGAGGACGTGACCATCGCTTCGTGCGCGATAAGCGCCAGTCACAAGACATATCTGAACATCCAGTCGGCGAACCACGACGAGGAACGGTGGGGTGAGGATTCCCGACAGTATCGCCTCGATCGCCCGAATGCATCCGCCCACCTCGCATTCGGCCGCGGAATTCATACGTGCATCGGCGCACCGCTGGCACGTATCGAGGCGAGGGTTGCCATAGGAGCACTCCTAGACCGGTTCCCAGAGATGACGCTGGCGCCGGGCGCCGCGTGGGTGAAATGTTCAGCGCCGCTTGTGAGAAGGATTGAATCCGTCCCGGTGCTACTGACCGGAGAGGGGACTCGGTGAGGATCGAAGTCGACCAAGGCCGCTGTGAAGGGCACGCATTGTGCGAGGTTGTTGCGCCGGAATTCTTTTCGGTTGATGGCGATGGGAAGCTGACGGTTTCGGCAGACGAAGTGGCACCGCTCGATCAAACGCGCGTGCAGGATGCGGTGCTTGCCTGCCCGGTGGCCGCGCTCGGAGTCACGAAATAGCGTTCCGATCAATGAGAGAACCGACACGGCGGACGTTGACATTCACGGTAGACCCGGACTGACCCAAACAAACCGAGAGGACATGGCAGCCATGGAAGACCCGATCAGGCAGGTCATCGACGCCAGCGGTGTCCTCGCCGCGGCGGGATTGTCGGACATGGTGTGGGGCCATGCTTCGGTCCGCGACCCCGACGGCAACGGTGTGTGGATGAAGGCCGCCGGCTGGGGGTTTGAGGAGATCACGGCCGACCGCGTCGCCCTGGTAACCCCGGACGGTGAGGTGGCCGGCGGCACGGGGCCACGTCACCTCGAGTATTCGATCCACACCGAGATCATGGCGGCCCGCACCGATGTCCAGTCCGTGGTCCACACCCACGCCCCGGCGTTGAGCGCGTTTGCCTCACTGAACGCTGAGCTTCGGCCGATCTCCCATGATGCGGTCGTCTTCGACGCGAGGTTGCCGCGCTTCACCGTCACCGGGGCGCTCATCGCGACTCGCGACCTGGGTCAGGCACTGGCGCAGAAATTGGGGGATGCGCCTGCCATTTTGATGCCCAACCACGGTGCCGTCACGGTTGGCCCAGATCCGGCGACCGCTGTGATGTACGCAGTTCTGCTCGAACGGGCCTGCCGCACCCAGCTGATGGCGATGGCCGCCGGTGGTCCGGTCACCTGGTCGGATGCAGCCGAGGCAGCCTTCAAGAGCGACCAAATCTGGAATCCCGAACAGCTCAATGCCGGGTGGCAGTATCTCATCCGCGCCAGCAAGAAAGGTCGACAATGACGACGACTGCCGCCGACGACGAAGTTCGACTGTACGAGGACTTCGCGGCCAACCGGCTGATCCCGCTGTGGACCGCACGCGAAGACCTGATGCCGTCCGTGCCCAATCCTTCGGCCGTGCCGCACATCTGGCATTGGACCGACCTGTATCCGCTCGCGCAGCGCGCCGGTGAGCTCATTCCGGTCGGACGCGGCGGCGAGCGGCGCGCCATCGCCATCGCCAACCCCGGGCTGAGCCCGAAGCCCTATGCGACGCCCACCCTGTGGGCGGCCATCCAGTACCTCGGTGCGGGTGAAATGGCGCCCCCGCACCGGCATAGCCAGAACGCCTTCCGCTTCGTCCTCGAAGGTGAAGGCGTGTGGACGGTCGTCGACGGCGATCCGGTGGCGATGCGCCGCGGCGATCTGCTGATCACCGCCGGCTGGCAGTTCCACGGCCACCACAATCCGAACAGTGCGCCGATGGCGTGGCTCGACGGTCTCGACATACCGTTCTCCTCCCATATCGACGCGGGCTTCTTCGAGTTCGGCCACGACGACGTCGGCGACCGGACCACGCCACGTGTCTCGCGGGCCGAAAGACTCTGGGGACACCCGGGACTGCTGCCGGTCTCGGCGGCCGGACAGCAGCCTCCGTACTCGCCACTGGCGGCGTACCGGTGGGAAGACACCGACGCGGCGTTGCGCGCCCAGCTGGAGTTGGAGGCCGAGGGCTATCCCGGCGTGATCAGCCAGGGTCATGCCGCCGTCAGGTTCAGCCATCCTGGCACTGGCAGCGACGCCCTACCGACGATCCGCACCGAGATGCACCGGATCGCTGCCGGCGCATCGACATTGACCACTCGGGAAGCCGGGTCCAGCGTGTGGCAGGTGTTCGAAGGCGCTGGTTCGGTACACCTCGGGGGTGAACGACGCGAGTTGATCCGCGGTGATCTCGTCGCCGTGCCGTGCTGGTGTGAAATCACTTTCGTCGCTGACAGTGAGTTGACGCTGTTCCGGATGAGTGACGCGCCGATCTTCGAACGTCTGCACTTCGACAGGAGGATCAGCCGGTGAAGCTCGCAACCATCCGCACCGCCAATGCCACAGCAGCGGTTCGCATCGACGACACCGGCGCGGTGGAGACAGGACATGCAGATGTCGGCGTACTGCTTGCCGAGCACGACTGGCAGACGATAGCCGCTGACGCAGACGGTGTGCACCATGACCCGACCATGCTGGACTTCGCCCCGGTCATCCCACATCCGGACAAGATCGTCTGCGTTGGCCTCAATTACCGCTCCCACATCCTGGAGATGGGGCGGGAGCTACCCAGTTATCCAACGCTGTTCGCCAAGTTCGCCGACACGTTGATCGGCGCCCGCGATGCCATCGCCATGCCGAGCGCATCGACCGCACTGGACTGGGAAGCCGAACTTGCCGTCGTGGTGGGCAGTTCGGTACGGCACGCCAACCGGGCCACGGCAGAGGCTGCAATCGCCGGCTACTGCGTGCTCAACGACATCACCGCCCGCGACTGGCAGTACCGCACCGTGGAATGGCTGCAGGGCAAGAACTTCGAATCCACCACACCGCTGGGACCGTACCTGCTAACGGCAGATGCCTTCGATATCGCGTCGGCCACCATCGAAGGCAGGGTCAGCGAGGAGGTCGTTCAGTCCGCCCCGCTCAACGATCTGCTGTTCGACCCCGCCGACCTGGTTGCCTATCTGTCGACGATCTTCACCCTGCGACCCGGCGACATCATCGCCACCGGCACGCCAGGGGGAGTAGGACACGCTCGTGAACCACGTCGCTATCTGACGCCCGGTGCCGTCGTCACCACGAGCATCACCGGACTTGGCCAGTGCCGCAACGTGTGTCAGCCGGAACCCGCCCATGCCGTCTGATCGCAGCAGAGTTGAGCCTTGGCTGCTCGTGGAGACCACGCGAATGCTGGCCACGGTCGAGACCTTCTGGGACCGCGACCTCACCGACCACAGCTCGCTGCCGGGTTGGTCGTGGGGGCACCTGCTTACTCACCTAGCCCGCAACGCCGATGCACTGGGCAACCTGCTGTCATGGGCCCGCACCGGTGTCGAAACACCGATGTATCGATCGAAACAGCAGCGCGACGACGACATCAACGTCGGCGCAACGCGTCCGGGCGGAGTGTTGCTCAGCGATGTCGCGGACAGCGCCGCAAGATTGTGGTCGGCCGCCGAACTGCTCGCCCCATCGGATTGGGACAGCGACGTCGTCACGGCGCAGGGCAGAACCATCCCCGCCGCACAGGTCCCCTGGCTGCGACTCCGCGAAGTCGCCATCCACCACGTCGACCTCGGCGCCTCCTTCGAGGACCTGCCGCGTGAACTCGCCGCGGCGCTACTCGACGACGTGATGACGTCGCTGCGGACCAAGCCGGGCTGGCCGTCGTTACGGATCGAGCCGACTGACGGTGGCCACGCCGCCACCATTGGTGACGGGCCAACCGCTCAGGTCAAAGGCACCGGGGCGCAACTCCTCGGATGGCTCACCGGACGCTGCGAGGGCAGCGAACTCATCAGATCCTCGGATGCACTTCCCCCGTTGCCAGCCTGGTTGTGACCCCGTCGCACTGAATCACCGGAGGTATCAATGAAAGTCACGCATTTCGGGCACGCCTGCGTGCTACTGGAATACGACACCCCTGAATCGACCCGGATCCTGATCGACCCCGGAGCCTATTCGCAGGGATTTGAGTCCATCGACGACCTCGACGCGCTGCTGTTCACCCACTCGCACGCCGACCACATCGATGTGAACCGCGTGCCGGCACTGGTTGCGGCCAACCCCGGGATCAGCGTCACCGCCGATGGCGCCACTGCGGCGATGCTGACCGAGCACGCGGTGGCCCATCGGGTGAGCGTCCCCGGCGACGCATTGTCAGTTGCCGGCATCGGTGTCGACGTCTTGGGTGGCGACCACGCCGTCATCCACTGCGACGTACCGAATGTCACCAACAACGGCTACCTGATCGACGGGCGTACCTTGCATCCCGGGGACGCGTTCGTCGACGCCCCCGATTCGGTCGAGGTCTTGTTGCTGCCCATCGGCGGGCCATGGATGAAGATCGGCGAAGCCGTTGACTATCTGAGGACGATCAAGCCGCAGGTGGTGATTCCAATTCATCAAGCGGGACTGGCTCAGGCGCACCAGGAGCTGCACTATTCGTTGTTGCGCAACCTCGGACCCACGAACTGCGATGTTCTCGTCCTTGAGCACGGTGTTGCCGTCTCGATCTGACTCGTCGAGAGCGACTGCCGGGGTCAACGGCTGGCGGGCGGACCCACCACCGTCGGCCCTCCCGCGACGGATGCAGGGCCCGTCGTGTTGTGTTCACGGATGAGAGTCAATGCTCGCGGGTCGCGGGCGGCAATCGCTTCGACCAGTTCTGCATGCAGTTCGTAGCGATCGTGGATGTACTCGCGCAACGGTTCATCCGCGTATGGCTGCACTGCCAATAGATGCGACTCAATGATTTCCAGCAGATTGAGGTAGAACGACCGCAGGATGGGACTCGGGCTGCTCTCGGCGATACGGGCGTGAAGTGCCCAGTTGGCGCGGACGAACGCAGTGTTGTCGCCCTCGTCGGCGGCAAGCTTCATCTGTTCCAGCGCTGACCGCAGCGCGGCGATCCCATGTGCCGACACGTGCTCGAGAGCATCCTCGACCAACAGCGGGTCCAGCGCGTCGCGCAGCCTCACCGCCTCCGCCACCGACGCCGCCTCATCATCGAGAGCCAGCATCGAGTTACCCAGCCGCACCATCGCGGACTGTTGGCTGGCGAAGAGGCCGCCGCCGGGACCCGGGCGGACAGTGACCAGTCCGCGCGTTTGGGCTATCCGCAACGCCTCGTTGAAGGTGCCCACGGAAACCCCACATGCCGCTCGCAATTCGGCCTTGCTCCCCAGACGGTCTCCCGGCTCGGCGGTGCTGGCCAGCTCCGACAACAAGGTGGCGGCTCGCTCGGGTTGGGTATGGCTGCGTTCGCTGCGTCGGCGATCCCAGTCGGCGCGCCGAAGTGCCAGCGGATCGGTTGTCATGAGGCATCTTCCCGTCGAGCTCGGCCCCGCCAGCGTACCGGCCGCCCCCTGACCTCCCCGGCAAGCGCCGGCGAAGCCAACGGACACAATTCACAGTGTTCAATATTGTGAATTGCTTGACAAGTGGCATGCATCACGTGAGGCTCGTCTCAGAGCGAGATCAGCATGATGAATTAGTAGAGGCGGTTGTGACGACATGATCCAGACGAGCTGGCCACCTCGGCGCGGCGTCACCGATCTCGTCGCATCCCCGCCCGGCCGCAGATGAACCTGTTGACGACCGCGTCGCGTCCGACGATTGCACTCGGGGGCTTCTTTGCGCTGGCCTGGGAGGTGCTACTGCTGATTCCTCGCCGGCCGTTCGCGTGGCGTGAGTTCTTCGTGCAGGCCTGGTTCGTGGCCAGGGTCTCGCTGTTGCCCACCCTGATGCTGGCGATGCCCTACACGGTGCTGGTCGTCTTCACCTTCAACATTCTCTTGGTGGAGTTCGGCGCCGCCGACTTCTGCGGGACCACCGCCGCCTTCGCCACGGTCACGCAGGTCGGCCCGATCGTGACGGTGTTGGTCGTCGCAGGCGCAGGCGCAACCGCGATGTGCGCTGACCTCGGGGCGCGCACCATCCGCGAAGAACTCGACGCACTTCGGGTAATGGGGCTCAATCCCGTCCACGCCCTCGTGGTCCCGCGGGTACTCGCGGCGACCCTGGCTGCGGTGCTGCTGTCGTCATGGGTGATCACCGTCGGGCTGGTCGGAGGGTTCTTCTTCTCGGTCTTCGTGCAGCACGTGACCCCTGGCGCCTACGTGGCCGGCATGACCGTGCTCACGGGGGTGCCCGATCTGCTGGTGGCGTTGGTGAAGGCGGCGCTGTTCGGCTTGGCGGCCGGGCTCATCGCCTGTTACAAGGGGATCTCGGTCAAGGGCGGCCCGGCCGGGGTCGGAAACGCGGTCAACGAGACGGTCGTCTACACCTTCATGGCGCTGTTCGCGATCAACATCATCGCCACGGCCGTCGGCGTGAAGATCACGCTGTGACCGTCGCCGCACCGCGGCTCCCGCGGCTCGTGATCAAGGCCAAGGGCTGGGCGGCTGGCTGGAATCGCCTTGGCACACAGGCCCAGTTCTACGCCAAGACCGTCGCATCGACCGGCGACGCCCTGCTGAACTATCGCACCGAGTTGCTGCGGTTGATCGCCCAGATGGGCTTGGGCACCGGGGCGCTGGCCGTGGTCGGTGGAACCGTGGTGATCGTGGCGTTCCTCACCGTCACGACCGGGGCGCTGGCCGCGGTGATCGGATACAACCAATTCGCCGACATCGGAGTTGAAGCACTGACCGGATTCGCCTCGGCCTACTTCAACGTCCGCCTCGCCGCCCCGCTGACGGCGGGCATCGCCCTGGCCGCCACCATCGGCGCCGGCGCCACCGCGCAGCTTGGCGCGATGCGGATCAATGAGGAAATCGACGCGCTGGAAGTCATGGGCATCCGGTCGATTCCCTACCTGGCCTCCACGCGTCTGGTCGCCGGCGTGATCGTCGTCGTCCCGCTGTATTGCGTGGCGGTACTGGCCGCCTTCGTCTCAGCGCGTCTGTGCACCACAGTGGTCTACGGGCAGTCCAGCGGGGTCTACGACCACTACTTCAACACGTTCCTCTCCCCGACGAGCCTCATCTGGTCGTTCCTTCTTGCGGTGTCGATGGCGATCGTCATCATGCTGGTGCACACCTACTACGGGTATACCGCGACCGGAGGACCGGCCGGTGTGGGTGAGGCCGTAGGCCGCGCGGTGCGCACTTCACTGGTGTCGGCGGGGGTGCTGACCGTGTTCGTCTCCTTGGCCGCCTATGGGCAGTCGGGCAACTTCAACCTGTCGGGCTGAATAGATGGATACCCCAACAGGTTCGATGCGCATCGGCCCGGGCTGGTCGGCAGCCGCTCTGCTCGCTGCGATCGTCGCCTTCCTCTGGTTTTGCTCGGCGACGTTCGCGGGCGCGCTGAGATCCACCGTCCCAATCACCCTTGCCTCTGATCGGTCGGGACTGGTCATGGAGACCGGCGCCAAGGTGAAGATGCGTGGTGTCCAGGTAGGCCGCGTCGCCGGCATCGAGCCCGGCACCAATCCGGTCCGGCTGAAGCTGGAACTGTTTCCTGCTGAGATCGCCTACATTCCCGCCAACACACAAGCGCAAATCCGCTCTACCACCATTTTCGGCGCAAAGTACGTCGACCTCGTCTATCCCGAAAATCCCAGCGCACAACCCATCAACGCCGGGACGGTACTTCAGTCGCGAAACACGAGCACCGAAGTCAACACGGTCTTCCAAAGCCTCGTGGACGTGCTGAACAAGATCGATCCACCGAAACTCAACGCCGTCCTCACCGCCATGTCCGACGCAGTACGTGGACGTGGCGAACGGATCGGCGAAGCGACCACGGCAGCCAATCACGTGCTCTCCGAAATCAACCCGCGCATGGGGACGGTGACGTGGGATCTGCGCTCGGCGAAGGCGGCCGCGGATGCCTACAGCGCCGCCGCACCGGATCTGCTGGCCGCCGCGCAAGCGTTCACCACGACGAGCGCAACCATCACGTCGCACGCAAGCGATCTGGACACTTTGCTGCTCAACACGATCGGCTTCTCACAATCCGGGATCGACCTGCTCGCCCCCAACCAGGCCAATCTGGTCACGGCGATCAACGCCCTAGAGCCGACGACCAACCTGCTGCTCAAATACAGCCCGGAGTACGCCTGCACGCTCATCGGCGCCAAGCAGTTCCTCGACGACGACGGCTACCAGGTCTTCGGCGGCGACGGTCGTTCATTGATCCTGGATGACGCCTTCTTGTTCGGCGATGACCCGTACCGCTACCCGGACAACCTCCCGGTGGTAGCCGCGAAGGGCGGCCCGGGTGGCAAGCCGGGGTGCGGCTCGTTACCCGACGTCACGAAGAACTACCCGGTGCGCCAACTGGTCACTAACACCGGATGGGGCAGCGGCCTGGACATCCGGCCGAACCCCGGGATCGGCCATCCGTGGTGGATGGATCTGTTGCCGGTGACGCGCGGCGTACCTCAGCCTCCGAGCATTCGCGGCGCCGGTGCGCCCGCCATAGGTCCCGTGCCCTATCCGGGTGCACCGCCCTACGGGGCGCCGCTGTACCCGCCACCTCCCAACCCTCCGACACCGCCCACGCCGTGACCGTCGGCGACAGCAAAGGACGTCCGTAGTGAGAGACACTCTGGCAGGTGCCGTGTGGCGCTTCGCCGTGTTCGGCGCGGTCTGCGCACTCGCGACCTACGGCCTGTTCATGGTCTTCGCAAAGTTGCGCTACGAGCCTCAGTCGTCCTACTCAGCGGAATTCACCAACATCAGCGGGTTGAAGATCGGAGACTTCGTCCGCATCGCCGGCGTCGAGGTGGGCAAGGTCAAACACATCTCGATACGACCGGACACCACCGTGGTGGCCGACTTCACCGCGGACGACAGCGTGGTACTCACCCACGGAACCCGCGCGCTCATCCGCTACGAGGACGTCGTTGGACACCGATACCTGGAATTGCAGGAGGGCGCTGGAGGACTGGACAGGCTCAGCCCCGGCCAAACCATCCCCGTCGACCACACCGAACCGGCGCTGGACCTCGACGCACTCATCGGAGGCTTCCGTCCGCTGTTCCGCGCGCTGGACCCGGTTCAGGTCAATGCGCTTTCCGGGCAGCTGATTGCCGCGTTTCAGGATCAGGGCACGGCCATCGGCGCATTCCTCGACCAGACCGCCACGGTAACCAACGCCCTGGCCGACCGCGACGACCTGATCAAGCAGGTCATCGACAACCTCAACACCGTGCTGGGCTCGTTCGGCGACCAAAGTCAGCAACTGGACAAAGCGGTCACATCGCTGTCGGCGCTGATGGGCCGGCTCGCCGAGCGCAAGACCGACATCAGCAACTCGATTGCCTACGGGAACGCGGCCGCCGGAACGATCGCCGATCTGTTGACCCAGATCCGGTCGCCGTTCAAAGATACCGTGGCTCAGTCGGTTCCAGTCAACGACATCGTGCTCGCCGACCACGACTACTTCGATGACTTCCTCAATACGTTGCCCGATGCCTACCAGGTACTGGCGCGGCAGGGGATGTACGGCGACTTCTTCACCTTCTACCTGTGCGATGCCGTGCTCAAGGTCAACGGGAAGGGGGGCCAGCCCGTGTACGTCAAGCTCGCTGGGCAGAGCTCGGGACGGTGCGCGCCGCGATGACGTCGTATTCGCAACGCCGGCTGGCGGTCATCGGTCTCACCGGTGTCATCGTGGTGGCCGTGCTCGTCATGGGCGCGCTGCAGTACGACAAGCTGCCCTTCCTCACCGCCCCAAAGGTATCGCACTCGGCCTACTTCGCCGATTCCAGTGGCATTGATACCGGCGCGCCGGTACAGGTGTCGGGATTTCAGGTCGGTGCGGTCACCGGCGTGGAGCTGGACGGGCCCCGGGTGTTGATCACCTTCGACGTGGACGAAGGCATCCCGCTCGGGGATCGCACCGAAGCGGCCATCAAGGCCAAGAGCCTGTTGGGTTCCAAGGTGCTCGAACTCGACCCGCG
>Ga0193743_1001323_pt1 | contig 18463 bp, 12 predicted proteins | sample L2c2metaG_FD_143038 | JGI IMG/M metagenome (GOLD analysis project Ga0193743, IMG submission 143038) | Soil microbial communities from a riparian zone of the East river system, Colorado, United States - L2c2 | ecosystem: Environmental > Terrestrial > Soil > Riparian zone | place: USA: East River... | reverse complement strand
ACCGGCATGCTCGCGATGCGGGTCTACGGCACGATCAGCTACGACCCGCGGCTGGTCCTCGCATCGATCGGCGTCGCGGTGGTCGCGGCGACGGTCGCATTGTGGTTCACCGTCACGGTGGGCAACTGGAGCCGCATCGTGATGGCCGCGGCGGTGATGGCGCTGGCGGTATGCGGCATGCACTACACCGGCATGGCCGCGCTCCATGTCCGGCTGCACGAGTCCGGCGTCCATCACGTCCAGGGCGTATCGCCCATGTCATTGCTCGTCCCCATCGTCCTGCTCGCCTCCGCGGCGCTGATCGGCATGGCGTTCAGCGGTCTCAAGGCGATGACCGAGGAGGAGTTCTCCGCTCCACTGGAGCCGCCGAATGCCGGCGGTCGGCACTCCGAAACACCGTTCACGGTCGCGCTGCGGCCAGGCAGCGAGACTTTCTGACAAGTCCCGCCGGACGGACCCGAGGCGTCCGGTGTAGCTAGTGACCGGCTAAATGCCCGCCTGGAGCGTTTCCAGGCGGGCATGCCGTATTTGTCGGGGTGACAACGGTGTATTTCTCTCTGTAAGTTTCTCGATTGTTACATCGTCGTGCCTTCCACGATCTGGACGGACCTCCGTGCAAGCGCTTGCATGTGAACACGCCCACATTCGACACCGGCACCGGGCCAGCGCGCCCGCGATCGTCGGCAAGGAAGGAGGACGGCATGGCGGTCTCTACCAGACCTCGCCAAGCCCTCGTGCTGGCCACCACTCTGGCGCTGGCCCTCAGCGCCGCCGCTTGCAGCGGCGACAGTGGTGACGGCGACAGCAGCGGCAGCAACAGCTCGCCCGAGTGCGCTGCTTTCGACAAATACAGCGGCAGTAACGGCACCACCGTTTCCATTTACTCGTCCATTCGTGACGCCGAGGCCGACCTCCTTGAGGAGTCCTGGAAGTCGTTCGAGGACTGCACCGGCATCACCATCGAATATGAGGGCAGCGGCGAGTTCGAGGCGCAGCTGCCGGTGAAGGTCGACGGCGGCAACGCCCCCGACATCGCCTTCGTCCCGCAGCCGGGCCTGCTCAAGCGCTTCGCCGATGCCGGCAAGCTCAAGGAGGCGTCGGCCGACACCAAGGCGATGGCCGAGGCCAACTACCCGAAGGAATGGCTCGACTACGCGACCGTCGGCGGCAAGTTCTACGGCGCGCCGTTCGGCTCCAACGTCAAGTCCTTCGTCTGGTACTCGCCGAAGCTCTTCGCCGAGAAGGGCTGGAAGGTCCCGACCACGTGGGACGAGATGACCGCGCTCAGCGACACCATCGCGGCCGCGGGCATCAAGCCGTGGTGCGCCGGCATCGAGTCCGGTGACGCGACCGGCTGGCCGGCCACCGACTGGATCGAAGACGTGATGCTCCGCGACGCCGGCGCCGACGTCTACGACCAGTGGGTCGAGCACACCATCCCGTTCAACGACCCCAAGGTCGTGTCGGCCGTCGACCGGGTCGGCAAGATCCTGAAGGACCCGAAGTACGTCAACGGCGGCTTCGGTGACGTCAAGAGCATCGCCACCACCTCCTTCCAGGAGGCCGGCACGCCGATCCTCGAGAACAAGTGTGCGATGTACCGGATGGCGTCGTTCTACGCCAACCAGTGGCCTGAGGGCACCAAGGTCGCCGAAGACGGCGACACGTTCGCCTTCTACCTGCCTGCGGTCGACCCGGCCAAGGGCAAGCCGGTGCTCGGCGGTGGCGAGTTCACCGCCGCGTTCGCCGACCGTCCCGAGGTCCAGAAGGTGCAGACCTACCTGGCTTCCGGCGAGGCCGCCAACACCCGGGCCAAGCTCGGCAACTGGGTCTCGGCCAACAACAAGCTGGAGATCGCCAACGTCGGCAACCCGATCGACAAGCTGGCGGTCGAGATCCTCCAGGACAAGAGTGCCGTCTTCCGGTTCGACGGTTCCGACCTGATGCCCGCCGCCGTCGGCGCCGGGACGTTCTGGAAGGGCATGGTCGACTGGATCAACGGCAAGAGCACCACCGAGGTGCTCGGCCAGATCGAGGGCTCCTGGCCCAAGTAAGCCGATGACGGTGGCCGGCCCGCAGGGGCCGGCCACCGTTTCGCTCAACCCCCCTTGTCACACGCTCGCATCCCTGGAGGGCGGATGGAGTTCGAAGACTTCGCGCCGAAGCTGACGATGTTGCTGTACGGCGTGATCGGGTTCGTGGTGGTGATCGGTGGATTGCTGCTCCTGCTCGACGTCGTGCCCAACTTTTTCGCCCGGCGCCGTGAGGCCGCCCTCATCGCCGCCTCGGTCAGCACATCCGACGCGCCCGCCGCCCCGCTCAGTCGCCGGCTGCGCAAACCACGCGAGGGCCTGCTCGGCCTCGCCTTTCTGCTCCCGGCCATCCTGCTACTGCTGATCGGCCTGGTCATCCCGGCGATCCGAACGATCATCCTGTCGCTGTTCAACGGCGACAGCAGCGAGTTCGTGGGGCTGCGCAACTACGGCTGGATCTTCCAAGAGAACGACATCATCCGGGTGCTGCTCAACACCCTCGGCTGGGTCGTCCTGGTGCCGCTGCTGGCCACCACGGTCGGCCTGCTCTACGCGGTGTTGGTCGACCGGGCCCGCTTCGAGTCCGTCGCCAAGTCGCTGATCTTCCTGCCGATGGCCATCTCGTTCGTCGGCGCCGGCATCATCTGGAAGTTCATCTACGCCTACCGCGGCGAAGGTGACCAGATCGGCCTGCTCAACGCCCTCTGGGTGTCGGTGGGCGGCTCGCCGCAGCAGTGGTTGCTCGACCCACCGTTCAACAGCTTCCTGTTGATCGTCGTGATGGTGTGGATCCAGGCTGGTTTCGCGATGGTGATCCTGTCGGCGGCCATCAAGGCGATCCCGGCCGACATCGTCGAAGCCGCCCGCCTCGACGGCGTCACGTCCTGGCAGATGTTCTGGCGCGTCACGCTGCCGAGCATCCGTCCCTCGCTGATCGTCGTCGTGGTCACCATCACCATCGCCACGCTCAAGGTCTTCGACATCGTCCGGACGATGACCAACGGCAACTACGACACCAACGTCGTCGCGCTGGAGATGTATAACCAGGCCTTCCGCTACCAGGAGAACGGCCAGGGCTCCGCGCTCGCCGTCTTCCTGTTCATCCTGGTCATCCCGATCGTCATCTTCCAGATCCGTAACCTGCGCCGCTCGCGGGAGGTTTGAGCATGACCACCACGACCCCCGTCCTGTCCGGCGAGACGACCGGCGAGCCCGCCCCGCGCACCGCGGTCGGCCGGGTGCGCAAGAAGCTCAACACCCGCACCGCGACGACCGTCTCGATCGTCATCGCGCTGTTGTGGACGGTGCCGACGTTCGGCCTGCTGCTCAGCTCCTTCCGGCCGGAAGACGAGATCAAGACCACCGGCTGGTGGACGTTCTTCACCAACCCGCAGATGACCTTCGAGAACTACAATGAGGTCCTCTTCGGACGGTCGTCGTCCTCCGGGCAGCTCGCCAACTACTTCATCAACTCGCTGGTCATCACCATCCCGTCGGTGCTGTTCCCGGTGGCCTTCGCGGCGCTGGCGGCGTACGCGCTGTCCTGGATCAAATTCCGCGGCCGGGACTGGCTCTACATCGGCATCTTCTCGCTGCAGATCGTCCCGCTGCAGATGGCCCTGGTCCCGCTGCTGAGCTTCTTCTCCCGCGGTGTCTCGCTGGGTGGCATCACCCTGATGCCGGCCTGGGACCTCGACAGCGAGCAGAAGTTCATCCAGGTCTGGTTCGCGCACACCTGTTTCGCGCTGCCGTTCGCGGTGTTCCTGCTGCACAACTTCGTCTCGCAGCTACCGGGCGAGCTGATGGAGGCGGCCCGGGTCGACGGCGCGGGCCACTCGAAGATCTTCCGGAGCATCGTGCTGCCGCTGATCACCCCGGCGCTCGCGTCGCTGGCGATCTTCCAGTTCCTCTGGGTCTGGAACGACCTGCTGGTCGCGCTGATCTTCGCGGGCGGTGGGCGACAAACCGCGCCCCTCACGGTCCGGCTGGCCGAGCTCGCCGGCACGAGAGGTGGCGAGTGGCAACGCTTGACGGCTGGCGCGTTCGTGTCGATCGTCATACCGCTGGTCGTCTTCCTGTCCCTACAGCGTTATTTCGTACGGGGACTGTTGACCGGCAGCGTCAAGGGCTGATTCCCGCCAGTGACCGTCCTTCCGCACGTGAGGTGACGGACCATGACGAGGATCGACGACGTGGCCCGGCTGGCGGGCGTCTCCACCGCCACCGTGTCCCGCGCACTGCGCGGCCTGCCAACGGTCTCGCAGACGACCCGGGAGCGGGTGGTGGAGGCGGCCGCCCAGCTGGGCTACATCGCCTCGCCCAGCGCCTCGCGGCTGGCCGGGGGCAAGACCCGGGCGGTCGCGGTGGTCGTCCCGCGGATCACGCCGTGGTTCTTCAGCACCGTCGTCGAAGCCGCCGAGGAGCGGCTGCACCGGGCCGGCTACGACCTGTTGCTGTTCAACCTCGGCGGCAGCGAGCACGCCCGGCAGCGCCTGCTCTACACCAGCACGCTGCACAAACGGGTCGACGCCCTGATGCTGGTGGCGACGCCGCTGGCCGAGAGCGACTTCGCCGCGGTCACCGGGCTGGCGCTGCCCGGCGTGACGGTCAGCGCCGGCACGCCGGTGCCGGGCTGGCCGAGCGTGCGGATCGACGACATCGCGACCGCGCGGACGGCCACCGACCACCTGCTCTCGCTCGGTCACCGGCGGATCGCGCACATCTCCGGTGACCCGACCGACGAGCTGGCCATCTCCACCCACCTCGACCGCCGGCGCGGCTTCCAGCAACGGCTGCGCTCCCGCGGCATCGAGCCCGATCCGGCGCTCGACGTCGAAGCCACGTTCACCATCGCCGGCGGCAGCAAGGCCACCGCGGAGCTGCTCCGCCGGGGCGAGCCGCCGACCGCGATCTTCGCGGCGTCCGACGAGATGGCGATGGGCGCGATCGCCACGCTGCGCTCGGCCGGCCTGCGGGTGCCCGACGACGTCAGCGTGATCGGCGTCGACGACCACGACGTCGCCGGTGTGGTCGGGCTCACCACGGTCGCCCAACCGGCGGCCGCGCAGGGCAGGATCGCCGCGGAAACACTGCTCGGCCCGCTGCGCGGCAATGTCAACGAGTACGGTGACCGGTCCGTGGTGCTGCCCACCCAACTGGTCGTCCGCGACTCGACGGCGCCGCCCCGGACACACTAGAAAAACTGGCCGCACGATTCCTTGGAGCACCCCGTGAAGTGGTGGCGCGACGCCGTCATCTACCAGATCTACCCGCGCTCGTTCGCCGACTCCGACGGTGACGGCATCGGCGACCTCCCGGGCATCATCAGCCGCCTGGACCACCTGGCCGACCTCGGTGTCGACGCGGTGTGGCTGTCGCCGTTCTACCCGTCGCCGCAGGCCGACGCGGGCTACGACGTCGCCGACTACCGCGACGTCGACCCGATCTTCGGGCGCCTCGACGACGCCGACAAGCTGATCACCGAGGCGCACGCGCGCCGTCTCCGGGTGATCGTCGACCTGGTGCCCAACCACACGTCGTCGCGGCATGCCTGGTTCGAGGCGGCGCTCGCGGCCGCGCCCGGCAGCCCCGAGCGCGACCGCTATGTGTTCCGCGACGGACGGGCCGACGGCCAGCCGCCGAACAGTTGGCAGAGCGTCTTCGGCGGCGGCGCCTGGACCCAGGTCGCCGACGGCCAGTGGTATCTGCATCTGTTCGACGTCGGGCAGCCGGACCTCAACTGGGACAATCCGGAAGTCCGCGCCGAGTTCGAAGACATCCTGCGCTTCTGGCTCGACCGCGGCGTCGACGGCTTCCGGGTCGACGTCGCGCACGGCCTGGTCAAGCAGGCCGACCTGGCCGACTGGCACCTGCCGATGATCCCGCTGACCGGCGAGGGCACCGAGGGCGGCGCGCGGCCGCCGATGTGGGACCAGGACGGCGTACACGAGATCTACCGGCGCTGGCGCAAGATCGTCGACAGCTACCCGGGCGACCGGATCCTGGTCGCCGAGGCGTGGGTGCAGCCGGCCGAGCGGCTCGCCGCCTACGTCCGGCCCGACGAGATGCACCAGGCGTTCAACTTCGAATACCTGGAGGCTTCCTGGACGGCGGCCGCACAGCGGTCGGTGATCGAGCGGTCCCTGACGGCCAGCGCCGCGGTCGGCGCGCCCACCACCTGGGTGCTCTCCAACCACGACGTGCTGCGGCACGCCTCGCGGCTCGGGCTGCCGGTCGGCGCGCCCCGGCCCAACGGCATCGGCGCCGGCGACCCGCAGCCGGACGCCGGGCTGGGCCTGCGCCGGGCTCGCGCGGCGACGTTGCTGATGCTCGGGCTGCCCGGCTCGGCCTACCTCTACCAGGGCGAAGAACTCGGCCTCCCGGAGCACACCACGCTGCCCGACGAGAGCCGGCAGGACCCGACCTTCTTCCGCACCGGCGGCGAGTCGGTCGGGCGCGACGGCTGCCGGGTGCCGATCCCGTGGGAGGCCGACGAGCCGTCGTTCGGTTTCGGCCCGACCGACAAGACCTGGCTGCCGCAGCCGCCGGTGTTCGGCGAGCTCGCGCTCGACCGGCAGCGCGGCGTGCCGGCGTCGACCTACGAGATGTATGTCGCGGCGCTGCGGCTGCGCCGGGAACACGAGCTCGGCCACGGCGAGCTGTCCTGGGTGGCCGGTCCGGACGAGGTGGTCGCGTGCCGCAACGGCGACCTGCTGGTGCTGACCAACTTCGGCGTCTCGCCGGCCACGCTGCCGGCCGGCGCCGAGGTCCTGCTGGCCAGCGAGCCGGTCGCCGGCCGAGAGGTCGCAACCGACGTCACCGTCTGGGCTCGTTTGATCTAGCGGTGGTGGGTGTGGTCCTGGGCGTCGTCGTTGGTCGGCGTCCGGGCCGTCACCTCGGCCCGCTCGGCCAGCAGCGTGTGCAGGGCCTTGATGTCGCGTGGTGAGCTGCGCGAGGCCAGCCAATACATGATCCCGGTCGGGATGAAGAAGAGCTGGAACGCGGCCAGGCCGATCGAATAGTTGAGCGGCGAGGCATAGCTCGACGCGAGCACCGCGAACGCCACCGGGATCAGGCCGTTGCCGATCGCCCGGCCGACGCCGTTGGTCAGGTTGCCGAGGCTGTAGACGGTGCCCCGGTATTCCGGTGGGTTGATGTCGGCGATCAGGGCGAACCAGTTGGGCGAGTTGGCCGAGGTCAGCGCCAGCGCGAAGATCGCGATCAGGAAGGTGATCCCGACCGACGGCACGGTGACCACGCTGGTCAGGGCGGCGACCACGATCCGGCCGGCACCGGCGCCGGCCGGCACGTCGATCTTGAACGGCAGGAAGAACAGCACCAGATACAGGGGTACGGCGGCCAGGATGCCGACCGCGGAGACCAGCGCGCGGCCGCGCAGCGTGCGCCGTTGGAGCTTGTCGCCGATCAGCCCGCCGACGATCGACAGCGCGCCGCCGAGCTGGAAGATGGTGGCGAAGATGCTGCCGACGACGATCGCCGTGCCTTCCGGGTAGCCCTGGTCGATCGCCCGTTCCCGGAACAGCACCGGCAGCCAGACCAGCGAGCCGAACGCGATCTGGGCGGGCAGGCCCTGCAGGATCAACCAGACGTTGGTACGCCGGCCGACGATCGAGGGCAGGCTCTTGCGGCTGATCCGGTAGTCGTACTCGTGTCCCTCGGCGATCGCGCCGGCCAACTCCGTGTCGCTCTGGCCGCGCCGGATGTCATAGGTGAAGAAGTAGGCGACCGTGGCGACCAGCCCGACGACGCTCAGCACGAAGAACGGGCGCCGCCAGTCGGCCGCGCCGAGCACGCCGCCGAGCCCCGTGCCGACGAAGGTGCCGGCGCCCTGGGAGAGCCCCCACAGGCTCATCACCAGACCCCGCCGCTTCGGCTTGATCAGGTCGCTGACGACGGAGAAGCCGACCGAGCTGACCGCGCCGAGGCCGACCGCCGCGGCCACCTGGGAGACGAAGAACAGCAGGTAGGTCCCGGCGAGGCCGCTGCCGGTCATGCCGGCCGCCCACAGCACCGTACCGATCATCAGCAGCGGCTTGCGGTTGCCGCGGTCGCCGTAATAGGCCCAGGCGACCGAGGCGATGGCGCTGACCAGGAACGACACCGCGGTCACGGTGCCGACGAGCCCCTGCGGCACATCGAACGAGTCGGCGATCGACCCGTAGAGCGGCGGCACCAGGCCCACCGCGACGTTGTCGAGCGACGCCAGGACGATGAACACCACGACGCTGTAGATCCGGTGCACGCGGCCGCCGGTCGTGGTCATGCCGGGAGGCTACATCCGGCAACCTGTCCTAGAGATCTAGGTGCGTTGCGACGTGATGGGTGTGGCGAAAGTGAGCGGCGTCCCGGATATCCCTTGCGGACCCAGGTCGAGGTGGTGGACGCCGGCCCGGAGCGCGTCGATCACCGGACGCAGCGCGGCCTGGTGCGCGTCGCGGATCGTCACGCAGGTCTCCATCCGCAGCGTCGAACCCCCGTCGTGGATCGGCACCCACTTGAACCGGTCGGCGTCGCGGCCGCCGAAGACCATGCCGACCTTGTAGGGCAGCGCCACGTCGGACGGGACGACCAGGATCCGGCCCCGGTCGCGGCCGTGCCGGCGGCGTTCGCTCCGCAGCCGGATCACGCTCGTGGCGGTCTCGTAGGTCTCCATCGCGACCCGGCCGGCCGGGTCGGGGTCAGGGATGCCGGCGGCGGCGATCGCGTCTTCGAGCACCCGCCGGGCGCGCACGTCGCGCGGCTGCAGGAACGCCTCGTGGTCGCTGACCAGTTCGGCGAGGGAAAGCCGGTCGCCCGGGTAGTCGCGGTCGATCATGGCCTCGAGGCGGGCCTCGTAGAGCTGGGTCGAGCGCAGGCCGGGCCGGCGCACCGGCGGGCCGATGATCAGGTGGAACTCGTTGCGCAGCAGCCGGTCGACCGGGTCGCCGAAGAACTGGTGCTCGGCCCGGTTCGGCTGGGAGAGGTATTCGACCCGGATCTTGTCGCCCTGGCCGCCCTCCGCCGAGCGCAACCGGTCTTCGGCGAGCGCGACGAACTGGGTGTGGTGCGGCCCGCAGGCCAGCGTCCAGACCGTCGGCCGGGCTGCGGCGGAGCCGATCCGCTCGTGCAGCGCGACGACCTGGCGGGCGATCTGCAGGACCCGCTCACCGGCCGGGGTCAGCAGGTAGCGGCGGTCGACGTTGCGCCGCACCAGCGGCTCGCCGACATAGTTCTCGATCTTGCCGATCCGGTGCTGCACGGATTGGCGGCTGTAACCGCCGTGCAGGCCGGCCATCCGGCGTGCGGCGTCCTCATAGGAACGCTCTTCGGCGAGCGCGATGAACGCCCGGAAGTCCCACTCGTCCAGTGGTTTCGGGCGCTGTTTTGTCACCCGTTCAACGTAACGTGGCCGGCTAAGCACCAAAGTGTCACATTGATGATACCGAGTGGCCGTGGCGCGCGGCGCGGCTGCCGGTCGTCGGTGACGCTGAGAAACCGCTCTCCGCTAAACTGTGATCCGCGTCACTATCGTGGGAACGACTGACACCGCTTTAGCGGCATTTACTGCCCGGGATCCCACGTTACGTTCTGTCGCACGTCACCCAGAGCGAGTCTGCCGCAAACGCGGTTTGCGGTTGCCCGGACACCTGCCGGTCGGCCTCACCATCCGACCGTCCGAAGAGGAGTAGAAAGGCAAGGCGGCTGCTCCGCTGGCTTCGGGGCAGCCGCCACATGTCCGACCGCTGAGGAGCAGACATGTCCTATCGACAGACGGTGCGCGAGAGCGTTCGAAAATATCCACCTCTTCTCCGACGCTGGCGCCGCGCTCTCGGCGCCCCCTCCGGAGCCTCACACAACACCGACCCACTCGACGCACATCGGGTACGTCGAAAGTTCGCGCTCCAACAGCCCGCCGCCCACCTCGACAGCGCCGCCTCCGAGGTGCACGCCGCCCGGGTCGCGATGCGCAACGCCCTGCTCGCGCTCAACGACGCGATCAGCAACGGCGAGCCCCTCGACCCCGCCTTCCGCCGCCTCATCCACACCGAAATCACCGGCACCCGCGAAGAGGCCGCCCTACTCACCGCCCTGCTGACCACGGCCGAAGGCGGCAATCGGCCGGACCCCGGCTAGCGGCCTGCGACAGGCTCAGCGGCCACCCAGACGGCGGCCGCGGATCGGACCTAGACCGGCCGGACGGGGGCCAGGCCGAGTTCCTCGGCGCGGGTCCAGACCGGCTCCATCGCCTGGTCGGGGTCGCGGTGGAAGAGGCTGGCCCGCAGGCGCACGAAGACGCAGTTACCGACGCGTTCGAGCACCGCCTGGCGGCGTAGCTCGGCGGCGAATGCCGCCGCACCCCGGTAGCGGTCGTCGCAGGCGATCGCCAGCCGCCGGCCGTCGGGCGCGTTGACCACGAAGTCGATCCGATAGTTCCCGAGCCGGAAGCGCGGCACCGGGCGCAGCCCCGCCGCGGTCAGCCGGCGCCAGACCTCGCGGGTGAACCCGTTCTCCAGCGCCGGGTCGTCCGGGGTGTCCGCCACCGCGGCGGCCGGGCGGGTCGCATACGTGAGCAGCAGGGCGCGGGCGTCGTCCGGGTTGAGTTCGCCGGCACCCACCGAGTGGAAGACGAAGAGCTGGTCGCGGGCCCGGGACGCGGCGACGTTGACCCGGCGGTGGTAGTCGCGCTTGGTGAACGCGCCGATCCCGCCGTCGGCGCTGGCCACCACCGTCGACAGCAGCACCACGTCGCGCTCGTCGCCCTGGAACGTGTAGGCGTCGCCGACCCGCAGCGCACGCCGTTCGAGCTCGTCGGTGCCGAGCTCCGCCCGCAGCCGGTGCTGCAGATAGTCGGCCTGCCCGCTGGTGGACAGCAGGCTGACCACGCCGATCGTCTTTCCCCGGTAGGCCGGGTCGGCCACGATCGCGGTCACCCGCGCCACCAGCGCCTCGGCCTCCGCGACGTTGACCACGCCGAAGTCGGGGACGCTGACCCGGCGGCCGTCGGGGACGTGCACGGCGGTGACGGCGACGCCCAGCCCGGCCGGCCGGTCGGCGCGCAGCGGCTGGATCTTGCCGTCGTAGTAGGTGTCGCTGGAGAAGCCGATGATCGCCGGCACGCTGCGGAAGTGCTCGGTGAGCAGGATCCGCTGCGGCGAGCGACGCACGGCGTGGTCGTAGAGGCTGCTCTCGGTGTCGAAGTGCACCGCCGACGGCACGCCGGCCGGCGCCAGGTGGGTGGCGATCAGCGCGTTGACCCGCTCGGCTGGCAGGCCGACGAGCTGCGGGCCGATCTGCTGGTCGTCGCCGACCACGACAGCGCGGTGCGCCAGCCCGAGCACCGGCAGCGCGAAGATGTCGGCCTGCGACGCCTCGTCGACCACCACCACGTCGAAGATCGGGCCGGCACCGGGGAACTGCTCCAGGGCCCGGTCAACCGACATGATCCAGACGGGTACGGCGGTGGCCGCCTCCGCCATCGCCCGTTGCGCGGCGGCCTGCCAGTGCGCCGCCGTCTTGCCGGTGCCCTTGCCGATCTTGCGCAGCGCGGCCGTCCAGTCGGCGAGGGCCGCCTTGCGGCGGTCGTCGAGGGTACGCGCGACCTCCAGCCACGCCGATCCGACGACCAGCTCGCCGGTGAGCCGCCGCTCCTGGTCGCGGGCCCGCTCCAGGCGCCGGCCGAGCTCGTCGTCGCCGACCCCGTGGGTGCCGGCCACGCCGTCGAACCAGGTCTGCGCCTGCCGCCAGGCCCAGGCCCGCAGCGCCGCGTCACCGCCGGCCGGTGCCACGCCCCGGTCGTAGGCCGCGGCCCACTGCGGCGCGACCGCGGCGAGCCGGGCGTGCAGCGCGGCATAGCGGGTCGCGTCCAGCTTGATGCTCCACAGCCGACGGACCTCGGCGAGTGCGGCGTTCCAGCCGACCGCGTCGTCGGCGGACCAGGCGGCGGCCAGCCGGCGCAGCACCGGCGGTGTGCCCGGTGTGGCGGTGACCTGGGCCAGCCAGGCGCCCATCGCCCGCTGCTCGGCCTCGATCAGGTCGACGGTGAACACCGCCAGCGCGGCCTCGGTCAGCTCGGCGAGGTCGGCCAGGGCGGCCGCGTCGACCGCGCGCGGGCAGGCCGGGACCAGCACCACGAGGTTTTCCCGCAGGGCCGGCCAGCGCCGGCTCTCCCAGTCGAGCGCGTCGAGCGCCTCGGCGAGCAGCCGACCGGCCCAGATCTCGGGCTCGCCGAGAGCGCCGCCGGCGCCCGACGGCGCCCGCCGCACCGACTCGTCGGCGCCCGGTGGCGCGGCATCTGGGTGCAGCGGCGCGCCGAGCCGGTCGGCCCACTCCGCCCAGCGCGCGGCCAGCTGCGCCCGGAGCCGCAGTCGCTCGACAAACGCCACCAGCAGGTCGACGTCGGCGGCCCCGCGCGGCTGCTCGCCGTCGACCCGGCAGTCGCCGACCACCTTGGCCAGGTCGCCGTGGGTCAGCCGGCGGACCGGCTTGCCGGCGGCGAAGCGCTCGCGGATCTGGCCGAGTTGGGTGAGCAGCCGGCGCGGCTGGGCGGCGTGTTCCTCGGCGATCTCCACCCGGTGGCCGGACAGGGCCGCGGTGCGCCGGCCCAGCTCGCCGAGCATCCGCTGGCTGGCCACGACCTGCTCGTCCCAGACGGCCTGCCAGCTCGGCTCGCGGATCAGCCGGCCGAGCCGGTCGGTCCAGCTGCCGGCCCGGCGGGCCAGCGTCTCCGCGGCCGTGCGCAGCGCGCCGGCCAGCTCGTCGACCGTGTCGGGGCCGAGCCGGCGGGCGCCGTCGGCGTCGACACCGCGGTCGCGGGCCTGCTCGGCCACCTTGGCCGCGTCGGCGAGCGCCGCCCGCTGCGCGGCGACCGCCTCGCCGGTCGGCAGGTCGCCTTCGGCCGGCAGGTCGGCGAGGGCGCTGGCCCGGTCGGCCGCCGGTATGGCCCGCGCCAGGTCGCCGAGCAACCCGAACTCGCCCACGGTCAGCGGCGCCGGCGTGCCGGGCGGCACCGGGTCGGGCACGATGCCGTCGGCCTGGGTGCGGCGCAGCCAGTCACCGACCTCGGCCGGCGAGGAGGCCACCCCGCCGACCGGGTAGGTCGTCGCCTCCCGCTCGGCCACCGCGAGCAGTTCGTCGCGGGCTCGGGTAAACCGGTCGTGTGCGGCGTCGATGTCGGCGGTGATCCGGTCGACCTCGTCGGCCGCGGCCGCGCGGTCGAGGGTGGCGGCCCGGTCGGACAGCTCGCGGGCGGCGATCTGGAGTTGCACGAGCTGGTCGGCCGAGCGGCCGAGCACGGCCAGGCAGAGCGGCTGGATCTCGGCGGGCAGGCCGTCGCGGAGCACCCGCAGCGGGTCTTCCTTCTGGGCCAGCACCAGCACCCGCTTGCCGTGTGCGACCAGGTGGCAGATCAGGTTGCGGATGGTGTGCGTCTTGCCGGTGCCCGGCGGGCCCTGCACGGCGACTGTCCGATGTGCGGCCAGCCGGGCGGCGATCGACTCCTGCGCGTCGTTGGTCGCCATCGGCATGAGCAGCCGCTCGCCGGTGCGCGTCCAGGCGTCGGGGTCGTCGTCGGGCATCCGCAGCGCGCTGGGCTCATGCGCGAGGATGCCGGCCAGCGCGCCGACGCCGCCGTCGCCGGGCGCGGCCAGCCGGTCGCGTTCGGCCTCCAGGAACCGGCGGACCATCCGCTGGCGGGGGCGCAGGAAGAGCACGCCGGTGTCCTGCACGTGCGGCTCGTCGAGCGGGTCGAGGCCGAACCTCAACCGCGGCTCGTAGCCCAACCGGCGCAGCGCGCGCCCGGCGAACTCCTGCCGCTCGGCGGCGTCCCACGGGTCGACGTCGACCAGGCCCCCCGGGCCGGCCAGGTCGAGCAGGTCGCCGACCCGGCGGTTGTCGAGCCCGCCGAGCGCGTCGACCTGCAAGCGCGCGGGGCCCTGCGGGTGGACAGTGACGGTGCTGGTCTCCGGGTCGTAGTCGATCGCGACCGGGGTCGCCAGCAGCGGGTAGCGGACCGGCTCGCCGCCGACCGGCGCGTCGAGGATCGCGTGGCCCCAGACGAGCTCGACCCGCGCGGAGTCGACGTCGACCCGGTAGCGCAGGTCGTAGAGGCGGTCGTGCAGCGCCCGAACGGCAGCGGTGCGGCGGTGGGCGGTCGCCCACGGTCGCCACTCCTCCTCCATCCACGAGCTGAACGCGGCCGCGCGTATCTCATCCGGATTTTCCAGGGTTGGCGGGTTCTCCGCGGTCAAGTCCCAGACCAGGTGGCGCAGCAGCGGAGTCGGGATCGACGGCGCTTGCGGCGCGCCCGGGCGGCCGACCCGCAGCCAGCCGGCGCCGGGTTGCCGCGGGCCGAGCTCGACGGCCGGATGTATGGGCAGGTCGTCGTGCCAGTAGGCGTCGCCCGGCGGGATCGTGCGGACCGGCTTGTCGAGCAGCGCGCGCACGGCGAGCAGGTATTCCGCGAGCGCTCCGGCGCGCTCGCGGATCTCGTGTGGCGCGTCGGCGCCGTCCGGCTGCTCCATCGCTGTCCGACGGTAACGCGGCCGGGCCAGTCAGACGAGTTTCACGCCGGTCGGTCGTGCACCAGTTCGCGGACGGCCGCGTATTGGTCGCGGATCGCGGGCACCGGACGCGCGTCGTAGTGCTCGACCCGGCCGGTCGCCCACGCGGGCGGCGCCGGCTGGTCGGAGACCACCCACGCGGCCTGGCGGGCGGCGCCGTCGGCGACATACTCCCCCGGCTCAGGCACCACGACACCGCAGCCGAAGATCTCCGGCGCGATCCGCCGGACCGCTTCGCTGCGCGCTCCGCCACCGATCAGGATCACCCGGTTGACCGCGGCGCCCTCGGCGATCAGGGCGTCGAGGCCGTCGGCGAGCGCGCAGAGCAGGCCCTCGACCGCGGCGCGGGCGAAGTGCGCCGGCGTCGAGTTGCGCAGGGTCAGGCCGTGCACGGCACCGGTCGACAGTGGGCGGTTGGGGGTCCGCTCCCCCTCCAGGTAGGGGACCATGACCAGGCCGTCGGAGCCGGACGGCGCCTCGGCCGCCAGCTCGGCGAGCCGGCTGTGACTCACGCCGAGCAGCGCCGCCGCCGCGTCGAGCACCCGGGCGGCGTTGAGCGTGCAGACCAGCGGCAGGAACCGGCCGGTGGCGTCGGCGAAGCCCGCGACGATGCCGCTGGCGTCGGCGGCGGGCAGGTCGGCCACGCTGAACACGGTGCCCGACGTGCCGATCGAGACCACCACGTCGCCGGGCCGGGCGCCGACGCCGAGCGCGGCCGCCGCGTTGTCGCCGGTGCCCGGGCCGAGCACGGCGCCGCTGGGCAGCCGGCCGGCGATGCCGGTCGGTGCCAGCACCGTCGGCACCCGCGGCTCCCGGCCGAACGCCATCTGCAGCAGGTCGGGCCGGTAGACGCCGGTCGCCGGCGACCAGTAGCCGGTGCCACTCGCGTCGCTCCGGTCGGTGCGCAGGTCGGCGAGGTCGCCGGTGCCGCCGAGCCGCCAGGTCAGCCAGTCGTGCGGCAGGCAGACCGCCGCCGTGCGGGCCGCGTTGTCGGGCTCGTGCTCGGCCAGCCAGCGCAGCTTGGTGACGGTGAAGCTGGCCACCGGCACCGAGCCGACGGCGTCGGCCCACGCCTTCGGCCCGCCCAGCTCGGCGGTCAGGTCAGAAGCGGCCTGTGCCGAGCGGGTGTCGTTCCAGAGCAGCGCCGGGCGGACGACCTCACCCGACTCGTCGAGACAGACCATCCCGTGCTGCTGGCCGCCGACGGCGACCGCGGCCACGTCGTCAAGGCCGCCGGCCTGGCGGCTGGCTTCGCGGAGGGCGCGCCACCACGCGTCCGGATGCACCTCGGTGCCCTCCGGATGCGTGGCGCGCCCCTCGCGGACCAGCGCGCCGGTCTCGGCGTCGCGGACCACCACCTTGCACGATTGCGTGGACGAGTCGACGCCGGCGACCAGCGGCATGGCTGCTAGCCCCGGGCGCCGAGCAGGTGCTCGAGCGCCAACTGGTTGAGGCGGACGAAGCCGAAGCCGCGCTCGGCGACCGTGTCGGCGTCGAACTCCTCGTAGGCCGACCGGTCGGCGAGGAAGTCGGTGAAGCTCTCGCCGGTGCCCAGGGTCGGCTCGCTCAGCTCGCCGACCTTGCTCGTGACCAGCGCCGCCTGCACCTCGGGGTCGGCCCGGAACGCCTGTGCCCGCTCCTTGAGCAGCAGGTACATCCGCATGTTGGCGGCCGCCGAGGCCCACACGCCGTCGAAGTCCTCGGTGCGCGAGGGCTTGTAGTCGAAGTGCCGCGGGCCCTCGTAGGACGGGCCGCCGCCGGGCGCGCCGTGCTCGATGAGGTCGACCAGGGCGAACGCGTTGGCCAGGTCACCGTGGCCGAAGACCAGATCCTGGTCGTATTTGATGCCGCGCTGGCCGTTGAGGTCGAGGTGGAAGAGCTTGCCGTGCCACAGCGCCTGGGCGATGCCGTGCGCGTAGTTGAGCCCGGCCATCTGCTCGTGCCCGACCTCGGGGTTGAGGCCGACCAGGTCGCCGTGCTCGAGGCTGCCGATGAAGGCGAGCGCGTGGCCGACCGTGGGCAGCAGGATGTCGCCGCGCGGCTCGTTGGGCTTGGGCTCCAGGGCGAAGCGCAGGCCGAAGCCGCGGTCGATTGAATACTGCGCCAGGAAGTCGACGCTCTCGCGGTAGCGGTCGAGGGCCGCCTGCACGTCCTTGGCCGAGTCGTATTCGGAGCCCTCGCGGCCGCCCCACATCACGTAGGTCTGCGCGCCGAGCTCGGCGGCCAGCTCCATGTTGCGCATCACCTTGCGCAGCGCGAACCGGCGGATGGACCGGTCGTTGCTGGTGAAGCCGCCGTCCTTGAACACCGGGTGGGTGAACAGGTTGGTGGTCACCATCGGCACCACGATGCCGGTCTCGTCGAGCGCCTTGCGGAACCGGGCGATGTGCTCGCCCCGGGTCGCGTCGTCGGCGCCGAACGGGATGACGTCGTCGTCGTGGAACGTCACGCCGTAGGCGCCCAGGTCGGAGAGCCGGTGCACCGACTCCACCGGGTCGAGCGGCGGCCGGGTGGCGTCGCCGAACGGGTCGCGGGCCTGCCAGCCCACGGTCCACAGGCCGAACGAGAACTTGTCGGCACGGGTGGGATCGGCTGCCATCTGGGCCTCCTCCAAGAAGTATGGTTTCGAGCGCGTTAATTTGTTTAGCGGTTGAATTATTTGACCCCGACGTGGCAGTGTCAAGGCGTGAACGGCGAATATCCGGTGCGGCAGGCCAGTGTGCGTGCCCACAACCTGGCACTCGTGCTCCGCCAGGTGGCCGGCGCGCCCCGCCCGCCATCCCGCGCCGACCTCGCCGCCAGCACCGGGCTGACCCGGGCCACCGTCTCCGCGCTGGTCGACGATCTGGCCGGCGGCGGCCTGATCAGCGAGGTGGGTCCGGCGCCGCGGACCGGCGCCGGCCGACCGGCGGTCGGGCTCGTCCTCAACGGGTACGGACCGGCCGGGCTGGGCCTGGAGATCAACGTCGACTACCTGGCCGGCTGCGTCGTCGACCTGACCGGCGCCGTCATTCACCGCCTTGTGCTGCACGGCGACCAGCGGCTCGTCGGGCCCGGCGCGGTGCTCGACGCCGTCGCCGACCTCGGCGCCCGACTGCGGGCGGAAACGGCCGCGGCCGGCCGCACCGTCGCCGGCGCCGCCCTCGCCGTTCCCGGCCTCGTCTCCGGTGCCGGCCTGGTGCACCGGGCACCCAACCTGGCCTGGCACGACGTCGACGCGGCCGGCGCGCTGGCCGATGGACCGCTCGGTGACCTGCCGCTGACCATCGACAACGAGGCCAACCTGGCCGCCCTGGCCGAGTTGCACGCCGACGGCGACGGGCTGGACAGCTTCGTCTACGTGTCCGGCGAGATCGGCATCGGCGCCGGCATCGTGCTGCACCGCACCCTGTTCCGCGGCGCACGCGGCTGGAGCGGCGAACTCGGCCACGTCTGCGTCCACCCCGACGGCCCGCGCTGCCGCTGTGGCGCGCTCGGCTGCCTCGAGCAATACGCCGGCCAGGAGGCCCTCCTGCGCGACCTGCCAGCGGGCGAGACCGGCCTGGCCCGGCTGCGCGACGACGCCGCGCTGGCCGGCGGCCGGCTGCCCGCCGCGGGCACGTCCCTGGGCGTGGCGCTGGCCGGCGTGGTCAACATGCTCGACGTCGACACCGTGGTGCTCGGTGGCATCTTCGGCCCGCTGACGCCCTGGCTGGCACCGTCGGTCGAGGCTGAACTGGCCCGGCGGGTGCTGACCTCGGCGTGGTCGCCGATGACGGTGCGGGCCTCGGCGCTGGGGCCGGCGGCGGCCGCGGTCGGTGCGGCCGGCGCGGTGATCCGCGACATCCTGGCCGAGCCGGCGGAGTGGGTCAGGCCGTGAGCGCGTCGGAGGCG
>Ga0193743_1001322_pt1 | contig 18466 bp, 15 predicted proteins | sample L2c2metaG_FD_143038 | JGI IMG/M metagenome (GOLD analysis project Ga0193743, IMG submission 143038) | Soil microbial communities from a riparian zone of the East river system, Colorado, United States - L2c2 | ecosystem: Environmental > Terrestrial > Soil > Riparian zone | place: USA: East River... | reverse complement strand
CTACGTGCACGACGTGGCGGAGAAGGCCAGGACCGAGCACCAGGACATCGTGCTCAACTCCGACGAGCTGGCCGACCCCGAGGTGCGGTCCAAGGTCATCCGCGCGCGGGACCTGCCGATGGGGCTCGGCGACATGGACGCCTCGCTCTACCTGCTGTTCAAGGCCATCCGGGAACAGTCCACGGTGGCGCTGTCCGGCGAGTCGGCGGACGAGGTGTTCGGCGGCTACAAGCAGTTCTTCGACCCGGAGGCCCAGCGGGGCGGCACGTTCCCCTGGTTGGTCCAGCGCGCGCTGCACCTCGCTGACAACTCGGCCCTCAACCCGGAGCTGGGCCGGTCGCTGGACGTGCCCGGGTACATCCAGAACGCCTACGACACCTCGATCGCCAACATCGAACGGCTGGACGGCGAGTCGGACTTCGAGTGGCGGATGCGCAAGATCTGCTACCTGCACCTGACCCATTTCGTCCGGATCCTGCTGGACCGCAAGGACCGGGCGTCCATGGCGGTGGGGCTGGAGGTCCGGGTGCCGTTCTGCGACCACCGGTTGGTGGAGTACGTCTACAACACGCCGTGGTCGCTGAAGACCTACGACGGGAGGGAGAAGTCGCTGCTGCGCGGTGCGACCAGCGACGTGCTGCCCCAGTCCGTGGTGGACCGGGTGAAGTCGCCCTACCCGTCCACCCAGGACCCGAAGTACGGGGTGAACCTGCGGCGCTACGCCCGCGAGTACCTGTCCACCCCCAGCCATCAGGTGTTCGACATCATCAGCCGCGAGTGGCTGGCCGCCGAGGTCGAGGCGGACACGCCCGCGCTCAACCAGAACGGCCGCCGGGGCCTGGAGCGGACCCTGGACCTGGCGCTGTGGCTGGACATGTACAAGCCGACGCTGAAGCTGTCCTGACCGCCGCCGCGCTCGTCACGACTCTGGAGTGATCACGAAGACGGGGTAGCCGGACGCGATGCGCAACAGCTCGTCGTCGGTGGCGTCCGGCCCCACCCCGTCGAAGAACACGCCGACCTCGAACTTCCACCGCTTGAGGTAGGCGCGCAGCACGGCGGGCTTGTCGACGTCGGCCAGCTCGGTGGCGCGGAACGGTTCCACCCGCCGTCCGACAGCCAGCTCGCCGGCGCCGATCACCCGCAGGTTGCGCACCCACTGGGTGGTGCCGCGCGGGGCGACCAGGTAGCGGACCCCGTCGATGGTCAGCAGGTTGACCGGGGTGCTGCGCCACTCGCCCGTCTTTCGGCCCCGCACGCGCAGCACCCGGGATCCCCACACGCTCAGGCCGAGCCGGGTGAGGGTGGCCACGACGTAGTTGAAGACGCGGGTGGCGCCGCTGGGCTCGAGGTAGCGGATCTCAGCACTCATGGGAGCTTCCCTTCAGATTTGAGAGAGCGATGCTCTCGACACAGATCAGTGAACTGCAACCGGACACCCTCTGTCAAGAGCAGTGCTCTCTACTTTGATTACTGCTCTCTCAAACGGCATACTGGCCGCCATGAACGCCAGCCGCACCGCCCGACAGCGCGCGCGAGACGAGCTCACCCGCGAGATCACCGACGTGGCCCGCCGGCAGCTGGCGCACGCCGGAGCGGACGGCCTCTCGCTGCGCGCGGTGGCCCGCGAGCTGGGCATGGTGTCCTCCGCGCTGTACCGCTACTTCCCCAGCCGCGACGAGCTGCTCACCGCGCTGATCACCGAGGCCTACGACGCACTCGGTACCGCCGCGGAATCCGCCGACCGGCCGGGCGATCCCCCGGCGCGCCGGTGGATGTCGGTCTGCGCCGCGGTGCGGGATTGGGCGCGCACCCATCCGCACGAATACGCGCTGATCTACGGCTCCCCCATCCCCGACTACCAGGCGCCGCGCAGCACCGTCCCGCCCGCCGCCCGCGTCCCGCTGGTACTGCTGGGCGTGCTGCGCGACGCCTGGGCCGCCGGCACCCTTGCCCCCGCCCCGGCCACCCCGGAACCGTCGGCGCAGCTGGCCGGGCAGCTGCGCGAGCTGTCCGAGACCGTCGTCCCCGACCTGCCCGGTCCGACGCTGACCCGCGCCCTGATCGCCTGGACGCAGCTCTTCGGGATGATCAGTTTCGAACTCTTCGGGCAACTCGTGGGCAGTGTGGACCCCAGCGACGGGTTCTTCGCCAACGCCACCGAGCAGATGGCCGGGTTTGTCGGATTGCGTTCTGGATGACCAGCATCATCTCGAGTTAGCCCTGCTCAGCGCGCTTGCGGCGACTCGCGCGGATGCGTTGACATCGATTGCACGGCCGGGAGAAGGTGATCGGCGTGCGGCCTACCGAACCTCCCGGAGGCGACGACATCGACGTCTCCGCACGCGCGCCCGAGCCGGTGACGGCAACTCCATCGTCCTCCTGGATCCCGCGAGCCCACCCGCTCTCCTGGTGGACCCTGGTGGTCACCACCGGCGCCATCCTGATGACCTCGATCGACGGGGGCATCCTGCCCGCCGTGCTTCCCTCGATCTCCAGCGAGTTCGGCCTCAACGCGGCGCAGGCCGGGCTGATCAACTCGGTGTTCTTCGCCGGACTGATCGTCGGCGGCATCGCCTTCGGCTGGATATCGGACCGCATCGGCACCGGGTACCGTCGGACCTGGACCTGGAATGTGGCGATGCTGCTCGGCATCCTCGGCGGCGCGCTGACGTTCGGGTTCGGCGGCAGTTTCCTGGCGTTCCTGCTGCTCCGGATCCCGATGGGGATGAGTCGGGGCGGCTCGGAGCCGGTCAACGTCGCCCTGGTCAGCGAGTGGTGGCCGAAGGAGTACCGGGGCTTCGCCGTCGGGGTCCATCACACCGGATTCCCGCTGGGCCAGTTCGCCACCGGCGCGCTCATCGCCGCGGTGCTCGGCGTCGCCGGGTGGCGCGAGGCGTTCCTGCTGATCCCGCTGCTCGGCATCCCGATCATTGTGATGCAGGCCTTCATCGGAACCCGGCGCAACCAGGAGAAGGTCTACCACTGGATCGACAACCATCACCTGACCCGGCCGCTGCCGGAGCTGTCCACCCGGCTGCCCAGCGGCATCATGGCGCCGGTGCGGGAAGCGCTGCGCAGCCGCAACGTCCGCTGGTCGGTGGTGCTGGTGTTCCTGTTCCTGTGGGGCGAGGCGGGCGCGGTCACCTTCCTGACCACGCAGTTCGTCCAGCAGGGGCTAGGGGCGGGCGAGGCGGCGCTGATCGCCGGCGCGTCCGGGCTGACCGGCTGGATCGGGCAGGTCGTCTGGGGCACCCTGTCCGACCGGACCGGGCGGAAGTCCGCGATCGGCTTCCTGATCGCCGGTTGGGCCGCCTCGCTGCTCGCGATGATCTTCATCGCCGGCCCGACCAGCGCCTGGATCGTGCTGCTCGCCTGGGGGCTGTTCCGCAACGCCCCGTTCCCGGTGGTCTATGCGCTACTGATCGACTCGGTGCCCAAGGCGGCCGGCACCGCGATGGGCATCATGATCGGTATCGCGCTGGGTGTGTCCGGCCTGTTCGCCTCGGTGGTGGCCGGCTGGATCATCGACAGCTGGGGTTTCACCGCGCACTACCTGGTGCTCGCCGTGGTCTGTCTGCTCGGCTACCTGCCGTTGGCGAAGATCACCGAGACGGTACCCAGACACCGCGCCGCCGCGCCGGGCACCGCTGCGTGAGCGGTGCCGCTCAGTGACCCAGGCGGTACAGCACCCGGTCGAGCGCGGCCAGGCCCCGGTAGAGCTCATCGGCCGACACGGTCAGGGCCGGGCGCAGCCGTAGGCTGGACTCCCCGCAGCCGAGGATCATCACGTGCTCGTCCTCGCGCAGCCGGGTGACCACCTCGTCCCGCAGCTCCACGGTCGGCAGGGTGAGCGCGCACATCAGCCCTCGGCCGCGCACCTCGGAGACGACCGTGTGCCGGGACTCGAGCTCGCGCAACTCGGCGAGCAGCTCCACCCCGAGCGTCGCGGCGCGCTCGATCAGCTCGTCGCGCTCGATCACCTCGAGGATCCGGCGGGCCCGCACCATGTCGGTCAGGTTGCCGCCCCAGGTGGAGTTGATCCGGGACGACACGGCGAACACGTTGTCGCGCACCTCGTCCACCCGGCCGCCCGCCATCACGCCGCAGACCTGGGCCTTCTTGCCGAACGCGACGATGTCGGGCTGGACTCCCAGCTGCTGGTACGCCCAGGCGGAACCGGTGAGCCCGACCCCGGTCTGCACCTCATCCAGCACGAACAGCGCGTCGAACTCCCGGCACAGCGCCTGCATCGCCCGCAGGAAGTCGGGGCGGAAGTGGTTGTCCCCGCCCTCGCCCTGGATCGGCTCGGCGATGAAGCAGGCGATGTCGTGCGGGTTCGCCTGGAGTGCGGCGCGCGCGGCGGCGAGGGCCTCCCGTTCGGCGGCGGCGACATCGGTATTGCCGTTGATCGACGGCGACGGGATGCGCGGCCAGTCGAACTGGGGGAACCGGGCGACTTTGTTCGGGTCGGTATTGGTCAGCGACATGGTGTAGCCGCTGCGCCCGTGGAACGCCTTCTCCAGGTGCAGCACCTTCGTGCCCAGCTCCGGGGACCGGCCGTGCGCCTCGTTCCATCGACTCTTCCAGTCGAAGGCGATCTTCAAGGCGTTCTCCACGGCGAGCGCGCCACTGTCGATGAAGAACAGGTGCGGCAGCGCCGGGTCACCGAGCACCCTGGCGAAGGTCTCCACGAACCGGGCCATCGGGACCGTGTAGATGTCCGAGTTGCTCGGCTTGTTGACCGCGACGTGGCCCAGCTCGCGGAGGAAGGCCTCGTCGTCCGCCAGATCGGGATGGTTCATGCCGAGCGCGGAGGAGGCGAAGAAGGTGAACAGGTCCAGGTACTCGGCGCCGTCGCTCGCGTCCACCAGGGTCGAACCCCGGGACCGCTCGAGATCAAGTACGAGTTCGTAGCCGTCAGCGAGCATGTTGCGGGCGACGACGGCGCGAACCTCAGTGGGGGCGAGGCGCTTAGGCGCGGTAACGGTAAGCGTCATACAACCACTTTACCGTAGAAATTCCGTTAAGACTGGCGCCACACCGGATATGTTCCCGTCAGCGAGGTTTCGTCGACGGTTGAGCGCGCCGCTCGAAGGCCGTCTGCAGCACCACGGTCGTCCGGGTCGCCACGTTGGCCAGCGTGCGGATTTCCCTGATCAGCAGTTCCAGCGCGGTCGGCGTCGCCACCCGGACGAAGAGCACAAAGCTCACGTCCCCGGCAACGGAGTGGCATGACTCGATCTCGCTCAGGTCGGCGAGCATGGCCGGGATCTCGTACTCATGGCTCGGGTCCAGCGGGATCAGCGAGATGAGCGCGGCCAGGGGCAGGCCGATTGCCTCGGGGTCGACGTCCGCCACGTAACCCCGGATCACGCCGTCCGCCTCGAGTCGACGCACCCGTGCCTGCACCGCCGAGACGGACAGTCCGGTCGCCTCGGCGAGGGCCTTCAACGTGCTGCGCCCGTCGGCGACCAGTAGAGACGCGAGCAGCTTGTCTGTCGCGTCCTCGAGCTGTCGAGCCATGGCCGGAGCCTAGAGCGTGCCCGGCCATCAGGTTGGTGACAGTCGACTGACGGGTGGAAGCCCTGCGAGTGAGCTGTGGCGGCGGTGAGTGTTGTCGTACCCGATCCAGGGCGCAAGGTTAGAGCGCCCGAGCCGCCCGCTGCCGAAACCCGCCGCATCTGGCATACCGTCGGTGTGGTTTGCGGGTGGGGCGGGTGGGGTGATCCCTGTCTTGGTGCCTGGAGAGACGATTTTCGTCCGTCTGTTCACCGAGACGCGGATCATGGCCGGGCCGGGGCGCCCAGCTCAGGCCCGGGCCAGTCCTGTCCTCAGCGCTCACGGTCCCGCAGCGCCAGTACCCGCGCCTCGGTGTCAGCATCCGTGCGCCTGTGGTGTGCGGACACGAGAACCTCCGGTCGAGTGCGGGCCCTAGGTAAGCCACACCCAGCCGGAGGTTCTCCCTCGATCAACTACCTCGACCGCGTGTCCCCGACATTTGATCTGTCCCCAACGTCCTGGCCGAGTACACCTACGGTGTGCCCGTGGTTGGCTCGCGGCGCCTGCGGCAGAGGGTGCAACTTCAGAACAACATCATCGGCGTTTTAGTTGAATTCGCAGGTACCGACTATAGGGTTGTCGGGATTGCATCCGAATCGTACGGTGGCTTCCGGCGAGCAGGAGCGTCTCACCGTCGGCTACGGGAGGAATGCCTGAATGACCGTCACTCGCGACGCCCGGGGCGTGTACGCGATCGCGCCGACGCCGTTCACCGCCGAGGGGTCGGTGGACATCGCATCGCTCGACCGGCTCGTCGAGTTCTACCGCGAGGCGGCCGTCGACGGCCTGACCATCCTGGGCCAGCTGGGTGAAGCCCCGAAGCTCAGCCAGGACGAGGCCGTCGCGGTCGCCTCACGGGTGATCGCCCGCACCGATGTGCCGGTGATCGTCGGGGTTTCCGCGCCCGGCTTCGCCGCGATGACCGAGTTGTCCCGCGCGGTGATGGACGCGGGCGCGGCCGGCGTGATGATCGCTCCGCCGAACACGCTGCGCACCGACGACCAGATCGTGAGCTACTACCGTCAGGCATCCAGCGCGATCGGCGCCGAGGTGCCCTTCGTCATCCAGGACTACCCGTTGACGTTCTCCGTGGTGATGAGCCCGACGGTGATCCAGCGCATCGCCAACGAGTGCGAGTCGTGCGTGATGCTCAAGCACGAGGACTGGCCCGGGTTGGAGAAGATCTCCACGCTGCGCCGGCTCGAGGCCGAGGGGGCGATGCCGCGCCTGTCGATCCTGTGCGGGAACGGCGGGCTGTTCCTGGACTTCGAGACCGAGCGGGGCGCGGACGGCGCGATGACCGGCTACTGCTTCCCGGAAATGCTGGTCGACGTGGTCGCGCTGAGCGCCGACGGGCGCCGGGACCAGGCGCACGACCTCTTCGACGCCCACCTCCCGCTGCTGCGCTACGAACAGCAACCGGGCATCGGCCTGGCCGTGCGCAAGTACGTGTTCCACCGCCGAGGCATCCTGGACAGCGAGGCCCAGCGCGCCCCGGCCGTCGCGCTCAGCGAGCGGGCCCGGGCCGAGGTGGACTACCTGCTCGAGCGGCTGGCCCGGCACGACAAGCGCGCGTCGCTGCCGGATCAGCCATCCGGAGGGTGATCGTTCCGCGCCGCCGGCAGGAAGCGACGCATAAACGCCTCGTGCGCGGTTTCCATATGCGCCATCATCAGCGCGCGGGCCACCTCGACGCTACCCAAACCGATAGCGTTCACTATTTCCCGGTGGTGGCTGAGGCTGCGCGCAATGTCGTCATTGTTGTAGTGGTACCAGGTGCCGAGCGCGACGGACGAGTCCGCCAGCGCGCGGCCGATAGAGAACAGCCGGGGCGACCGCGCCGATTCCAGAATAAGCAGATGGAAATCCCGATTGTTGCGCATCAGCTCGTCCCGATAGCCCGATCGGCGCTCCTGGACCAGCTGCCCCATCTCCTCGGTCAGGCCGGCCAGGTCCCGGACGTTCTCCTCGCTGCGCCGCTCGGCCGCCAGCGCCGCGGCGCGCGATTCGAGCAGCGATCGCAGCTGGTAGACCTCGTCGATGTCGGACCGGGTCCATTCCGCCACAAACGCCCCGCGATTGGGCACAACGGTGACCAGGCCGTCCTCGCCGAGCTTGCGCAGCGCGGCCCGAACCGGGGTGCGGCTGACCTCCAGTTCCGCGGAGAGCTCAGCTTCGGTCAGGTGAGAACCCGGCCGGTAATGCCCCGACATAATGCGCCCGCGAACGATTCGGTAGACGTCCGCGAGCGATTTCGTCATGCCCCATCCGTCTCGGCGAGATACTGTGGCGGCCAACTGTACCTGGCTTATCAAGCCGCTCCCAGGAACACTGCCAGGATTGGATCCGAATGACCTCCCGTGGCTTGTATGAAGGCCTCACCAACTACGGCGACCAGGAGTTTGCCCGCTATCTCCGCCGCTCGTTCAGCCACTCGACCGGCCGCTCCCCCGAGCTGCTCGACAAACCGGTCGTCGGGATAGCCACCTCGACGAGCGACTTCAACAACTGCCATCGGGCCCAACCTGAACTCGTCGAGTCGGTCAAGCGGGGCGTACTCGCGGCCGGTGGGCTGCCCATGGAGTTCCCCACCGTCTCGCTCGGCGAGGGATTCCTCAGCCCCACCGCGATGATGTTCCGCAACCTGATGGCGATGGACGTCGAGGAGATGGTCCGGGCGCAGCCGATGGACGCCGTGGTGCTGGTCGGCGGCTGCGACAAGACGGTGCCGGCGCAGCTGATGGGGGCGTTCAGCGCTGGGCGGCCGGCGATCCAGCTGGTCACCGGGCCGATGACGACCGGGCGCTACCACGGCGAGCGAATGGGCGCGTGCACCGACTGCCGCCGGTTCTGGGCCCGGTTCCGCGCCGGTGAGATCAGCCGCGAAGAGATCACCGAGGTGGAGCGCAGCCTGGCCACCACCGCCGGGACCTGCGCGGTGATGGGTACCGCGAGCACGATGGCCTGCCTGGCCGAGGCGCTGGGCATGGCCTTGCCCGGCAGCGCCACCGCGCCCGCCGTGCACGCGGACCGGCTGCGCATCGGCGAGGCCACCGGGCAGGCGGCGATGGAACTCGTCCGCTCCGGGCGCACGCCGGCGGACATCGTCACCCCGGCCTCGATGCGCAACGCGCTGCGGGTGCTGCTGGCCATCGGCGGCTCCACCAACGCGCTGATCCACCTCACCGCGATGGCCGGCCGGCTCGGCATCACCATCGAGCCGAAGGAGCTCAACGAGATCAGCGACGGCACGCCCACCCTGATTGCGCTCAAACCCACCGGCGAGCACTACATGGAGGACTTCCACGCCTCCGGCGGGGTGCCCGCGCTGTTGCACGCGCTGCGCGACACGCTCGAGCTGGACGCGCTGACGGTGACCGGTCAGACGCTCGGTGAGCTGCTGGAAGGCCCGCCGCCGTGGTCGGATCCCCAGGTGGTGCGCCCGACGCAGGACCCGATCCGGCCGACCGGGGGCCTGGTCTGGTTGACCGGATCGCTCGCCCCCCAGGGCGCGCTGATCAAGCGCTCCGCCGCCGACCCGTCGCTGTTCGAGAAGACCGGCCGCGCCGTGGTGTTCACCTCGCTGGCGGACCTCGCCGCGCGCATCGACGACCCGAACCTGGACGTCGAGGCCGAGGACATCCTGGTGCTGCGGGGCGCCGGGCCGGTCGCGTCCGGCATGCCCGAGGCCGGGTACCTGCCGATCCCCGCCAAGCTGGCCGCCCGGGGCGTCCGGGACATGATTCGGCTCTCCGATGCGCGGATGAGCGGCACCGCCTACGGCACGATCGTGCTGCACGTGACCCCGGAGGCGGCCGTCGGCGGGCCGCTGGCCCTGGTCCGCGACGGCGACCTGATCTCGCTGTCGGTGCGCAACGCCCGCCTGGACCTGTTGGTCGACGACGACGAGCTGACCCGCCGACGGGCCGCGCTGCCGGCGGCGGAACCCCTGTTCGAACGCGGCTACCGCCGGCTCTTCCAGGACCACGTCCTGCAGGCCGACCACGGATGCGACTTCGACTTCTGCGTGCCGGAACCGATACCGAAGCCGTAGCTTGGCGCGCCGTGTTACCGAACTACACCACACGCAGGCTGGCGGCCCGGAAGACCTGCCTAGTGTGCAGCTCGGTAACGGCCCGCTGCCTTGCGGGGTGTTGTTCGGTCTGCTGGCCGAGTGCGTACCGAACGACACGGGGGCGACCGGGATTCTGGTGGACAATCCGGCGAAGCTCTACCAGTTCGGCTGAGAAGGATTTCCGGGGCGGGCATGACACGGCGGGGACGAGTTGCCGGACGCACCGGCCCGGTGACGGCTCGGGTGCTGCGGATCCTTGGCGCGTTCAGCCCGCAGCGCCCGGTGATGACGTTGAGCGAGCTGGCCCGCCAGGCCGGTCTGCCGCTGTCCACCGTGCACCGGATGCTCGGCGAGCTGGTGGCCTGGGGCGCACTCGAGCGGGGCGACGACGGCCGCTACCGGGTCGGGCTGCGGCTGTGGGAGCTCGGCGCGCTGGCCCCGCGCGGCCAGGGGCTGCGCGAGCTCGCCCTGCCGTTCCTGGAGGATCTCTCCCTGATCACCCGGGAGAACGTGCAGCTGGCTGTACGGGACGGGATCGAGGTCGTTTTCGTGGAGCGGATCGCCGGCTCCGGCGCGATTCCGGTGCTCACCCGGGTGGGCGGACGGTTCGCCCTGACCGCCACCGGGGTCGGGCTGGTGTTGCTCGCGCACGCCCCCACCGAGGTGCAGGAAGAGGTGCTCGGCGGCCCCATCGAGCGCTACACCGCCCGCACCGTCACCGACCCGGGCACGCTTCGGCGGATGCTCGCCGACGTCCGCACGAACGGCTTCTCCATCAGTGACCGGCAGGTCACCATGGATGCGCTGTCCGTCGGCGCGCCGGTGCGGGATCGGCACGGCCAGGTGGTCGCCGCGGTGTCTCTGGTCGTCCGGCACGGCATTGCCTCACCGCACGCGCTGGCCCCGCTGGTCCGCACCAGCTCGCGGGCAATATCCCGAGCCATCGCCGGCCCACTTTGACCCGCGGCTGGCGACCGCCACTGCCCGAATGTCTGCCATCTTAAGGAAGGTGGGTTCGTCGCGAACCGGGTGGGACCGCACGATGTCGAGCACCGGAGCGCGTCACCCACCACCGCGGCGACAACGGAGTGTGCTGCCATGCGACCTTCGCCGAAGGACCTGCTCGACGCCGGGCCGATGACCCGGTTCCAGTGGGGCGCGGTCGCCGTGTGCGTGTTCCTCAACGTGCTCGACGGCTTCGACGTGCTGGTCATGGCCTTCACCGGCCGGGCTGTCTCGGCCGAATGGGGGCTGTCCGGCGCGCAGCTCGGCCTGCTGCTGTCCGCCAGCCTGGTCGGCATGGCGGCGGGCTCGATGCTCGTCGCGCCGTGGGCCGACCGGGTCGGCCGGCGCCCGATCGTGCTCGGCTGCCTCGTCCTGGCCAGCGCGGCGATGCTGCTCTCCTCGTTCAGCCAGACCGCCACCCAGCTCGGGGTGCTGCGGGCGCTGACCGGCGTCGGCATCGGCGGCATCCTGGCCACCAGCAGCGTGATCTCGGCCGAGTACGCCTCCCGGCGCTGGCGCGGCCTCGCGGTCAGCCTCAACTCGACCGGCTACGCGCTGGGCGCCACCCTCGGCGGACTGCTCGCCGCCGTGCTGCTCGGCGGCCCGGGGTGGCGCTCGGTGTTCCTGTTCGGCGGCGTGGCGACCGCGACGGCTATCCCATTGGTGTTCTGGCGGCTGCCGGAGTCGCTGGACTTCCTGCTGGTCCGCCAGCCGGCCGGGGCGCTGGAGCGGGTCAACGGCTTGATGGCCCGGCTCGGTCACTCGCCGCTGGACCGCCTGCCGGCGCTCACCGGGGCGCCGCCCAGCCTGGGCGCCGGGTTCCGCGAGCTGCTCGCCCCTCGGCTGCGGCGCAGCACGCTGCTGCTCTGGGTGGCGTTCTTCTGTGTGATGGCCGGCTTCCACTTCGTGGTCAGCTGGACGCCCACCCTGCTCGTGCGGGCCGGGATGTCCGGCGTGCAGGGCATCACCGGCGGCACGCTGCTCAACCTCGGCGGCATGTTCGGCGCCGCCCTGTTGGGCCTGCTGGCCGCGCGGTATGCGCTGCGCAACGTGCTGATCGGCTACCTCGCCGCGACCGCCGTACTGCTCGCGGTGTTCCTCGCGGCCACCTCGGCGCCCGGACTCGCGTTCACCCTCGGCGGCCTGGTCGGGATGTTCGTCAACGGCTGTGTGGCCGGCCTGTACGCGCTGACCCCGAGCATCTACGGCCCCTCGGTGCGTACCACCGGCGTCGGTACCGGGCTGGCCGTCGGCCGGGTCGGCGCCATCCTCGCCCCGACGCTGGCCGGCGCGCTGCTGGACGGCGGGTGGACGCCACAGCAGCTCTACCTGGCCGCCGGTGTGGTGTTCCTGGCCACCGCGGCCGTCCTCACCCTGCTCCGCGTGCCTTCCCCGGTCGCGGCGCCCGCCACCGCCGCCTCACCCGTGAAGGAGCTTTGATGATTCCCCGCAACCAGTGGTACGTCGCCGGCTACGGCCGGGAGGTCGGGCGTGAGCTGTTCTCCCGGACCATCTGCGGCGAGTCGATCCTGTTCTGGCGCACCCGGGCCGGCGAGGTCACCGCGATGTCCGACCGGTGCGTGCACCGCCGCTTCCCGCTCTCCGAGGCGCCCACCCGGCTGGTCGACGACCAGGTCGTCTGCGGGTACCACGGGTTCACCTACGGCGCCGACGGCCGGTGCACCGCCGTGCCCGGCCAGACCCGGGTGCCCCGCACCGCCCGCCTCACCAGCTACCCGGTGGCCGAGCGGGACTCCTTCGTCTGGGTGTGGATCGGCGACCCGGAGCGCGCCGATACCACCCGCATTCCGACGGCTCCGTGGCTGGACTCCCCCGGCTACACCACCGTGTCCGGGATGGAGCCGCTGCGCGCCCGGTTCGGGCTGCTGGTGGACAACCTGCTGGACCTGTCGCACGAGACGTACCTGCACGGCGGCTACATCGGCACCCCGGAGGTCGCCTCGACCCCGATCACCACCGAGGTCGACGAGGAGGCCGGGGTGATCTACGTCAGCCGGCACATGGACGACGCCGAGTGCCCGCCGTTCTACGCGCGTTCGACCGGCCTGTCCGGGCGGATCACCCGCTGGCAGGACATCGAGTACACCCCGCCCTGCCTGTACACCCTGCACTCGCGGATCGCGCCGGTCGGCGTGCTGCCGAACGCCGACGGCAGCGACCCGGACGCCTTCCACGTCGAGGTGGTGTACGCGATCACCCCGGAGACCGAGCACTCCACGCACGACTTCTGGGCCGTCGCCCGTGACTTCGCGCTGGACGATCAGGCGGTGTCGGACTTCCTGGCCGAGCAGAACCGCACGGTGGTGCTCCAGGACGTGGCTGCCCTCGACGTGCTGGAGACCGTGCTGGCCGCCGAACCCGCCGGCTACCAGGAGCTGTCCATCAACATCGACACCGGCGGGTTGGCCGCCCGGCGGCTACTCAAGCGGCTGGCCGAGCGGGACACCCCGGTCGCGGCGGTCTGATGACCGCCCGTGCCGAGGCCGAGCCGATGTTGACCGGGAAGCATGTCTACCGGGTGCACTGGGTGCTGGGCACCGACCGGCTGCGCGGGGTGTGCCACTGCGCCGCGGCGCGCGAGTTCGACGACCCGGTCGAGCTGTGGACCTGGCTGCTCGCCCATCCCGAGGGGCCACCAGCCCACCAGCCCACCAATGGAAACGGATCCACCCGTTGAGCACCCTCCCGCACACCGAGCACGAGCTGGACCTGGTGGTGGACGGCAAGGAGCCCGTCGCGGACGGCGTGGTGCTGCTGACCCTGCGAGATCCGGACGGGCGGGCGCTGCCCAGCTGGGAGCCGGGTGCCCACCTCGACCTGTTTCTCCCGGACAGCCTGATCCGCCAGTACTCGCTGTGCGGGGACCCGGCCGACCAATCGGCACTGCGGGTCGCCGTGCTCCGCGAGCCGGCCGGTCGGGGCGGATCCCGGTACGTCCACGACGAGCTGGCAAAGGGGCAGCGGATCCAGGCGCACGGGCCCCGCAACCACTTCCCGCTGGTGTCGGCGAAGCGGTACCTGTTCCTGGCCGGCGGCATCGGGATCACCCCGATCCTGCCCATGGTCGAGCAGGTGGCCGGCTCCGGCGCCGAGTGGCAGCTGGTCTACGGCGGCCGCACCCGCGCCTCGATGGCCTTCCGCGAACAGCTGCAGGCAGCGCACCCGGAGCAGGTCACCATCCAGCCCCAGGACGAAGCCGGCCTGCTCGACCTGCCCGATCTGCTCACCGAGCCCGACGAGGACACCGCCGTCTACTGCTGCGGGCCCGAACCGCTGCTGGTCGCGGTGGAGGAGCACTGTGCCCGGTGGCCGGTTGGTGCCCTGCACACCGAGCGGTTCTCCGCCAAGCCCGGTGCCACCGACGGCCCCACCGAGGCCTTCGAGGTCGAGCTCGCCCAGGCCGGGACCACGCTGGTGGTGCCGGCGGGCCGGTCGATCCTGGGCGTGCTGGAGGAATCCGGGGTGACCGTGCTGTCCTCCTGCCAGGAAGGGACCTGCGGCACCTGCGAGACCGCGGTGCTGTCCGGGATCCCGGACCACCGCGACAGCGTCCTCACCGACCAGGAGCGGTCGGCCAACGAGGTGATGATGATCTGCGTGTCCCGCGCGTGCTCGCCCAGGCTGGTGCTGGACCTGTGAACTAGCGGAACCTCTTGACGGCGGCGGAAAAGAACGAGCGCAGCCGGGAGCCGAACCCCGGCGAGGGCCCTGGCCCGGCCGCGCGCGGCAGCGGAGTCGACCCGAGCGAGTCCTTCGGCAGTGGATCACCCGCCGCGTGCGGTTCGGTCTGGTACCAGAACGCCGTGGTGGCGACGTCGGCGCGCTGCAGCGGGAGGTAGCGCCCGCCGGACTGCCAGCCCAGCGCCTGCACCGTCACCCGCAGCTCCCGCTCGAACTGAATGGGGTCGGGTAGGTGCCAGCGGTACATGCCGAACCGCTGCCGGGCCTGATAGATCTGCTCCGCCGGCAGCACCTGGTGCAGCCCGAGATAAGCGGTGGAGTATCGGACGTAGCGGCCGGCCAGATCGAAGTTCCAGGCGCCGCCGAAATAGTCCTCGGTACCGGTGCCGCAGATCGTCGGGAACTCGTCGTCGCCGTCCAGGTAGAACTTCAGCTCGCCCTCGCCCCACCAGCCGGAATCGCCCGGCTCGATCGCCAGATATGTGCCGACATAATGGCCGCGACCGCGTACGCCGTCGACAATGGTGTGGATAGCCGGCTCGCCGAGCGGGTTGCTCCGGCGCCAGGCCGCATGCAGATATGCGGTTTGTGCCGGCAACTCCTCCAGGCTGTAGGTCACCTGGTAATACACCGGCACGCCGTGGTCGCTGACATTCTCCAGGGTGATCCGGGCGCTTTCCCGAAACGGCATCTGCCAGTAGCTGTTGAGTCCACCGGCCGGCGCGACCACGATCGGCTCGGAGTTCACCAGCGCCAGCTCATCGGTCCAGCCATTGCAGAAGAAGTCGCCCAGCGGGACCTCGACCGAGGGCGCTTCCTCGTCGTCCCAGAACATCCGCAACACCAGGCCGCGCAGGGTGCCCCGGTCGGTGGTCAGCCAGATGTGCCGGATCACCCCGGGGCCCGCCACCTCGGCGAGGGTGGCCAGCTCACCGGCGGGCAGGTGGATCGACGGCGACACCTTCCAGCCTCGGCCCAATTCCCGGGCCGCCGACGCACCGGTGCCTTCGGTCGCCATTGCGCCGGCACCCTTCGCGCCGGTCGGATTCTCCGGACTGATCGAGCGGGTCACCGCATCGCTGAGCCGCCACATTTCTCGCACACGGGTTTTCTACCGTAGGAGGGTCCTAGGACCCTCCTCGGGCAGCTCGGTCGGTGACAATAAGGTCTTGCAGGTCGGGCCATATCGCCGACCACGGAGCGCGTTGGTCGGTGCAGATCCAGATGGACAGGCCGGTGTTGATGCCCGGTATGCCGTACGGATTGTGGAACGAGCCGATCTTCTGGACATTGCCGAAGTACCGGCGCACCGTGCTGGCGTCGGATCCGACGAACAGGGTGGGCTGCGCGCCGTCCGGCGGCGGGCCGAAGTACCAGTACCCCCGGTTGGGGCTGTAGACCGGGGGGAGGCTGTCCCGGCCGAACTGATCGATCGCGGATGCCTGCCAGTAGACGTCGGCCAGCACGACGGCGCCCTGCCGCTCGCCGTCCGGGAGCTGGCGGTAGGCGTCGACGACGGTGGCGGCCATTTCCGGCCAGCCGGTGCTCAGCGCGGATACCGGGTTGGTCGGGCCGCCGCCGTCCCAGGACAGCGGGCGCAGCGGCAGCGTGAGGGCCACCGCGATCACGGCGGTGGCCACCAGGCACGGCCCGGTGATCGTCCACCGCCACCATCTGGCCGGTTCTCGGCGCCCGATCTCGACCACCGCGGCGCCGGTGGCCAGCGCGAACAGGCCGGTGATGTAGGTCTGCCGGCCACCGGTGACCAGGACGACCAGGATCACCCCGACGATCGTCCAGCCCAGAACCCGGTACGGCGCCAACTCGGCCGAGCGCAGCAGCCGCCAGGTTCCGTAGCAGAACAGCACCGCGCCGACCGGGAGCCCGGCGAACAGCAGGACCAGCGGCAGCAGCGCCAGCCGGCCGCCGAGCAGGTTCTGCTCGGTCACGATGGCCTCGGTCATGGCCAGCTGCGGGGCGCCGTGCTGGAGCTGCCACCACAGGTTCGGCAGGCTGCAGACCACCGCGACCGCGGCGCCCACCCACAGCAGCGGCCGGCGCAGTAGATCTCTGGGGCCGACCACCAGCACCGCGCACCCGAGGACAAGCCAGAAGATCACGATCAGGTCTTTGGTCTGCAGGCTGACCGTCGTGGCCAGCCCGGACAGCAACAGCAGGCTGTCCTGGCGGGTGCGGATCCAGCGGACCAGCAGCCAGGTGACCACCGTCCAGCCCAGTCCGTCGATCACGTCGGTGGACAGCATGTGGCCGATGCCCAGGACGCCCCAGGACACCGCGTGCGCGGCCGCCGCCAGCACCTGCGCCCGGCGGCCCCCGCCGAGTTCCCGGGCGATCAGCGAAGCCACGATCACGCCCAGCGCGGTCGCCAGCGTCGCCGGCAACCGCAGGTCCGCCACGGAGTCAGGGAACAGCGTGTCCATCAGCCGGGCCAGCAGCGGGATCAGCGGCGGCTGGTCGGCGAAGCTCCAGTCCAGCCGGCGTCCGGCGGCCAGGAAGTACAGCTCGTCGGCAAAGTAGCCGTAGCGTCCGCTGGTCAGCCCGAGGGCGGCGGCGACCGCGGCGGTGATGGCCAGTACCGGCCCGCGCGCCCACGCCGGCACCGCGGCCGACCCGGCCTGACCGGCGCCTCGCCGTCCGGTGGCTGCCGAGCTGGCCTCGAGGCTGCGCGCCGCCTGCGTCGTTAATCGCAATCGCCTCTTCCCCTCTGGACGGTTGGAGGTCGCCCCGGTCGCTCAGTCTGGCTGCCACCCCACGTGGCCCGCAGCCTTAGAACGGTGGATCACAGCGTTCAACAATTCACACCCGCCCCGGGAACACCGGGTGTTAACGGCACCGGGCGGGCAGTTAACGGGATGGCTACACGCGCGGGCCGCGCGGGCATTGACGTGTGCCTCGTCTTGTATGCAAGCTGGTATGCAACTTGCTGGAGAGGTGGCAGATGAGCGCACCCACGCACGGACCGGCGCCCACCCGCGAGGAGCGACCGCTCACGAACCCACCGCTGCGGGCATCGCTCGCCGGCTTTTTCGGCACCACGCTGGAGTGGTACGACTACTTCCTCTACGGCAGTGCCGCGGCGCTGGTGTTCCCCCGGCTGTTCTTCGCCGGCCTCGGGGAGACCGTCGGCACCATCGTCTCGCTGGCCACCTTCAGCGTGGCGTTCCTGCTCCGGCCGGTCGGCGGCATCATCTTCGGACACTTCGGGGATCGGCTCGGCCGCAAGAGCATGCTGATCATCACGCTCTCCCTGATGGGGGTGAGCACCTTCCTGATCGGGCTGATGCCCACCAGGGAACAGATCGGGATCTGGGCGCCGGTGCTGCTCATCCTGATGCGGGTGGTGCAGGGGCTCGCGCTGGGTGGCGAGTGGGGCGGCGCCGCGCTGATCGCCGTGGAGAACGCGCCGACCGGCAAGCGCGGCCGCTATGGGGTGGGCATGCAGATGGGGGTGCCGGCCGGGCAGCTGCTCTCCTCGGGCCTGCTCGCCGCGTTCGCCGCGCTGCCCGACGCCAGCTTCTACAGCTGGGGCTGGCGGGTGCCGTTCCTGCTCAGCGCGGTGCTGCTGGCGGTCGGTGTGTACGTCCGGGTCGGGCTGCGCGAGTCCGCCCATTTCCAGCGGATCGAGGAGGACGACGCCAAGGCCAAGGTGCCGTTGGTCGAGCTGTTCCGCACGGCCGCGAAGCCGACCGTCCTGCTCACCTTCATCCAGAGCGGCCCGAACATCGCCTACTACCTGTTCACCGTCTACTCGACGATCTACGTGACCACCGTGCTGCACCTGCCCCGGAGCTGGGCGCTGACCGGCGTGCTGATCGCGGCCGCCGCCGAGTTCGTCACCATGCCGATGTTCGCGATCCTCTCCGACCGGATCGGCCGCCGGCCGGTCTACCTGTTCTCGGTGACGTTCCTGGCCGCCTACGCGTTCCCGTTCTTCTGGCTCGCCGACATGGCCACGAAGCCGCTGCTCTGGCTGTCGCTCGCGCTGGGCCTGGGCATCGGGCACTCCGCGGCCGGCGCGCTGCACGGACCGCTGTACGCCGAGCAGTTCCCCACCCGGGTGCGCTACACCGGCGCATCGTTCTCCTACCAGTTGTGCAGCGC